>JACCDQ010430550.1_pt1 | contig 12446 bp, 9 predicted proteins | sample 7446031 | NCBI WGS metagenome assembly JACCDQ01 (sample SAMN15323442, study PRJNA562643) | freshwater metagenome | isolation source: river surface water | place: USA:Blue River Watershed | collected 2017-08-17
AATCGATTATATAATACACAATGGCTTCCATTAACCTTATTCTACAAGGAACTAAAAATCCCGCAGTTATCTATATCCGTTTGCGAGACGGCAGAAAACTAGATATTAAAGCTAAAACGAACTACCATATAAATCCTGAGAAATGGGATGAAAAGGAACAGAGACCAGTCAAAAAACTACTAAAGAATATTGATTATGCTAACTTAGATACGGATCTAAGCGGTCTGAAAGTTTCCTTGCTAACTGAATACAACAAATCAAAAGGAGTAAAGGCAATTGATTCAAAATGGCTAAATGAGTTCATAAACCCTACTGTACCCGAATCTAAATACCCATTAAATCTGGTTGACTATATAGATACGTACATTGAATTCAAGAAGAAAGATGTAAAAGAGACTACGATTAAAAAATGTAAAGGGATAAAAGAATTACTTATCCGATATGAAAAGTACACCAAATCTGTAGTATTAATAAAAGATATAAATCAGGATTTTAAGATTGGCTTTGAGAATTATTGCGAAGAGATGGGATACGCTAAAAATACCACGGCTAAAAACCTGATATATATAAAAGCATTCTGTAACCATGCAAAGGCAAATGGCTTAGAAACTCATTTCCAACTTGACAGCGTGAAAATCAAATACAATAGAGCAAAACATATTTATTTGAATATTGAAGAAATAGCCAAAATTGAAAGCCTCGATGACCAAAGTTTAACGGAAGGATTGGTGAATGCTAAATACTGGCTATTAATTAGCTGTTATTGTGCTCAGAGAGTTTTCGATTTTATGCGTTTTGATAAATCTATGATACGGTATGAAAAGAATAGGAAAGGCGAACTAAAACCTCTCCTAGAATTTACCCAAGTTAAAACTGGTAAAATAATGACTATACCACTCCACTCGAAGATTATAGAGATATTAGAAAAGTTCGATGGTAACTTTCCTAAAAAGATCTCTGATCAACGATATAATGACCACATTAAGAATGTATGCAAAGCAGCAGGAATAAACGAATTAACATTAGGCAAGTTATTCAATCCAGAAACCAAACTCCAAGAAGAGAAATTATACGAAAAGTATTTACTAGTTTCATCGCACATTGGAAGAAGATCTTTCGCGACTAATAATTACGGCAAAATCCCAACAACCTTTTTAATGCAGATGAGTGGTCACGCTACAGAATCAATGTTTTTAACTTACATAGGCAAAAGCAACAAGGATATAGCGATTGAAATGACCGATTTTTTTTAATATCCCGATAGACTATTTACATAATTTAACCTGAGTTATCCATGTTAAAATATACATTAAATGAGTATAAGGAGGAGTTTGACAAAAAAATGTCCGAATATTTAATGAGATTTGAGGACAACACTCCTGTTTAGTTTATAGATGAACAAAAGGGCCTTTTCACTTCTTATAATAATTTACTTTTATTGATTGCAGATAAACTAAAGGAATTTGGTGACCTTGATGCCGCCAATACTATTTTTTTACCAAACACAATTTTTGATGGTCTTAAAAGATAAGTCGTGAAACCTACGATGATATAAAGATTGAAGAAAAACTCAAACCTAAGATCATGGGGTTTCAGACTTTCGAAGAATACCTGGAAAACCGCGATACCAGTTCACAAGATTATTGTACTAGGATTGACTATACCAAACTAAGGAATCATTTAACTAGCGTTGGTAGGATATTAGACTTTTTATCGAATCTGTATTTAAAATACCAAAGCGAAACTTCAATAGACGCAGAAAATGAATCTTCAATTAATGTAAAAACGCAAGAATTCGAGACAAAGGCATCAGTTGACCCTCACAAACAAATAATCGATAAGCACTTAAGTCCATATGCTAAATACCTATCCAATTCTGAGGATTACGATATTTTAACTAATTCAATACTAGAATACATTAGTAAAGGCAGTTTTCCTAAACTAGAAAAGAAGATTATATTCAGACAGATGGATAAAAAATGCATCGGATGGGCCTTAAAAGAAATTTATAAAAGTTTCCGTACCGAAAAGTTACCTATCGAGCTTTTTAGGTTTGCTCAACAGAACATTAATTTATTCGAGAAAGAAGTTATCGTTGAGGATAATTTTCACCAATCAAGCTTTTATAAATCATTTACTACTAAACCTAAATCGTATAAATATACTGATACCGATTAAAACACTCCCAATACCGCTAAAAACACCTTTTTTCTCGCTTTAGCCCACCAATTACACTCCTGAATTTTGTGCCTCACTAAAACCAAAATAGTATGGCACCCAATTCGATTTTACTCGGAACCCTTACGGTTGAGCAACTAAATCAACTAATAGGCACGTCCGTTAAAAACGGCATCACTGAACTTCACAATGAATTTCAGTCAAAACACCAATCTGAAGAACTTCTTACCCGAGAAGAAGCTTGCAAATTTCTTAAAATAGACGGCTCTACTTTATGGGCTTGGACTAACAAAAAGAAAGTCAAAGCTTATGGAATTGGTGCTCGTCGCTATTACAAGCGCAGCGAACTGTTGGAATCTCTGAAAAAATAATGAAAGAGATATTAAATAGAATGGAGGAGGGCAAGGCCATCCAAACCATTCAGGATCAAAAACTTCTTTCATCTAGGAAGCTGGTTTTTACTCTGGAACACGAAGATGTATTAAATAATCTTTTTGCTGAAATCAAACCAATTGATTTTTACGAAAAAGCAGATTTATTACCAAGTGAACGTCTTTCCAAACAAAACGTCGTAGTTATAGCGATTGATGCAATTCTTGAATTTGCATATTTAAACAATTGGTTTCTACGTGCAGAAAAAGAAAAGGTTTCTATTTACAATGGAGCCTATTGGAAAGAATTAGAACGCGAGGAAATCAAACATTTTCTTACTAAAGCAGCTGAATTATTAGGATATGACACCTTAAAGGTAAGGTATCATCAATTTGCAGAGGACCTCATGAAGCAGTTTCTTGTTTCTAGCTATTCTCCGAAAAAGCTGAAAGTAAAAGATCAAATATTAATCAATTTTCAGAATGGAACATTAGTGATTAATGCCAAGGGGGAATATTTGTTTAAGGATTTTGATCCAAGTGATTTGCTTTATTATCAGCTAGGCTTCTGCTTTGATGCAAACGCTAAAACTGATCTATTTGATAAGTTTCTTGATCGAGTATTAGTTGATAAGGCAGATCAAATGATTCTAGCTGAATATGCCGGTTACATCTTCATCAAAACTAAAACGCTGAAGTTAGAAAAATCGTTGATTCTTTATGGAACAGGAGCAAATGGTAAATCCACTTTCTTCGAAATACTGTATGCCTTATTGGGACACGAAAACATAACTACGTTTAGTTTACAGTCACTTACTAACGAAACGGGATATCAAAGGGCTCAAATTCAAAATAAGCTGTTAAATTATGCTTCAGAAATATCCGTAAAGATGGACTCAACGGTGTTTAAACAATTATCTTCTGGAGAACCAGTTGAAGTAAGGCTACCTTACGGAAATCCATATATCATTGAGGATTATGCTAAATTAATCTTTAATACGAATGAGCTTCCACGCGATGTGGAGCATAACCCTGCGTTTTTTAGAAGATTTATAATTTTGGGATTTGACCAAACTATTCCGGAGGGAGAAAGAGACCCTGAACTTGCAAAGAAGATTATAGAATCAGAATTGCCAGGAATTTTGAATTGGATAATATTTGGAATGCAGCGCTTAATTGCCCAGAAAGGATTTACCTTCTCTGAAAAAGCAAACAAGGCTATTGAGGATTACAAAAATCAATCAAATACGGTTGCTCTTATGGTTACAGAAATGGGAAACCAACCAGGATTTGACAAAATGATTCCTTTGAAACAATATTACCAAGCATATAAGGAGTTTTGTTTAGATTATGGTCATAAACCTGTAGGTTATATGAAGTTTGTTGATCGAATTCGAAGGTTAGGATTTGAGCTAACTAGAAAATCAAATTACAATTACCTGAATTATAAATTAGTTTAATTTAGGCTACATTAGCTACACTATCTACATACTCCTACCATTCATGTGTGTAGGAGATGTAGAGAATGTAGTAGTTTAAAAACATTTTCTTTTTATCCAATAACCAAAATAGATAATTACCTTAATATCCTAATAAATGCGAAAATTATCAGTTTACTGATAATCTGAGAGCAATTGAATTGATAACAACTAACTGTTGGTATGTTTGTGCTATGAGCAAGCAATCTGTTCTATATTAGTGGTTTGGTGTTACCAAAAGGAGTAGGATTCTAATCTGCTCCTTTTTTGTTGTTTAGGAGGTAATAGTTAAGGTTTAAGGAGATAGAGGTGCGTTAAGTCTGCGATTATTACTTTTTAGCTTCCAATACCTTATTAATCAAGACTTCTAATGATTGGATTCTTGCCTTTAGTTCAGCAATCTCTTTATCTTTTTCTGTTTTTAATTGATGTAGCTCTTTATCCTTCGCTTCATTTACCTCTTGAATAGCCTTTACTATAACGGGCAATAAATTGTTGTATCGTGCCTCCAATTTTTCGGGATTGTCTTCGCTAACTAAATCAAGGTTATCTCCAATATTTGAACCTTTCTGAAGAGCCAATAACTCTTGAGCTATAAAGCCTGCAGATTTGATGCCAACCTTAGCTTTGTCACGCGTATTCCAGGTAAAGCTTACAGGTCTAAGTTGCTTTAAGAAGTCTAAGCCTTCAGAAATGTTTACGATATCGGTCTTATCTCTTTTATCAGATAGGGATGTGATAGAAGTAACCTGAGCTCTTAATGTGGTGATGGAGGAATTTCCTAGGTTGATGGTGTTGTTGACTGTAGCAGAGCTACCGCTTGAACCATTTCCTATAAAAGTATTATTTTCTCCTAATGTGTTTGATATACCTGCACGATAACCTATGGAAGTATTATACGACCCCAATGTATTATTTTGCAAAGCTCCTGAACCATTGGCAGTATTATACCAACCAATTGTATTATTTAATAACGCCATAGAACCTGAAGCAGTATTTTCTGATCCATCAATATTATTTAACAATGTCTGATATCCTAAGGCTGAATTACCTATTCCTGTAGTATTTGAATATAGAGCCTTCATTCCATTTGCAACATTACCATAACTTATAGTATTACTGTATAAAGACAACTTTCCGGTAGCTGTATTATCGTAGCCTGAAGTATTTAAAACCATAGATGATGCTCCAATTGCAATATTATTGAATCCTGTGGTATTAGAATTTAACGCTGACTGTCCAATTGCAACGTTTTCGCCACCTGTGGTATTCAATTTGAGGGCTTCTGTTCCTATTGCTGTATTAAAGCCTCCTGTTGTATTTGAATAAAGAGCATTTACCCCAATAGCTGTGTTTTGTGTACCAGTTGTATTGCTAAAAGACGCTTTGAAGCCAAGAGCAGTATTATCGCTGGCTGTGGTGCTATTTTTTAGGGCATCTTTACCAACTGCTGTGTTGTTTGAACCTGTAGTGTTGCTGTAAAGTGCACTTTCTCCAGCTGCAGTATTTAAGTTTCCCGTAGTGTTATTGAATAAGGAATAAGTCCCAGTTGAAGTATTGAAATTGCCGATTGTATTTTTTAAAAGGGACATTGAACCATAGGCAGAGTTCCCAATACCTGATATGTTATCTCTTAATGATTCACTCCCTGATGCAGTATTAATAGAGCCTGTTGAATTATTTGAAAGTGAAGATTGTCCCACTGCGGTATTATTGAGCCCTGAAATATTATTTCCCAACGCCATAAATCCGAAAGCTGAGTTATTATCCCCTGTTGAATTACTACTCAGTGAATGTACTCCACTAGATGTATTCCAATTACCTGTCGTATTACTGAACAAAGCTCTATAACCAACTGCCACGTTAAAGAATCCTGTGGTATTATTAAAAAGTGATATACTCCCTATGGCAGAATTTGAATATCCAGTTGAGTTGTTAAATAATGTTCCATTACCCAAGGCAGTATTATTACTCGCTGTAGTATTACTCCACAAAGAACCTTGACCTAAAGCTGTATTATTATTTCCGGTAGTATTACTGTAAAGTGCTCTTTCTCCATTTGCTGTATTATTATTACCAGTTGTATTTAGATTCATTGAATTATAACCACTTGAGGTATTATTAAAACCTGAAGTGTTGCTGTATAATGAATTTACACCGATTGCAGTATTCATATTTCCATCAATATTTGAAAATAAGGAGCTTTTGCCTAGAGCGATATTATTACCACCTATTGTATTAGAATATAATGCTTTATAGCCGATTGAAGTATTTCCTATACCGATTGTATTATATAGCAATGATGATGTTCCAATAGCTGTATTCCAATAACCTGATGTATTATAAAGTAAGGAGCTCTCGCCAACAGCTGTATTGGCGGTACCAATAGTATTATTACTTAATGAACTACTTCCCACAGCTGTATTAGAACTGCCTGCTGTATTTATTGTTAATGCACTACTTCCGATTGCTGTATTTACAATTCCAGTGCTATTAGATTTTAAAGCGAAATGCCCAATAGCTGTATTTGCTAATCCAGTTGAATTATTTATTAAAGTTTCTGTTCCTACAGCTACATTCTGAAAGTTTCTAATACCTGTCCCCAATCCTAAACTCAACCCATTTAAACTAGTAGCGCTTGCCACTCCAGCTGAAACACTTCCATCTGCCATTAAGTATTGAGCAGAAGTGCCATTTGGAATTTTATATCCTGAAGCGGTAATAGCACCTGATGTTTTGACATCTGTTACTGCGGTGTTTCCTAGCTGGATGGAGTTGGATGCTGCAACTACGGCACCTTTACCAACAGCCGTCGCATTTGTCAAATTACCAGAAGCCACGTCAGCCAGATCACCTAAGAAGGTATTATTATTACCTGTTGTATTTGTAATGCCTGCATCTCTACCTATTGCAGTATTATTTCCGCCAGTTGTTGTAAATCTCAAGCTAGTATGCCCAACAGCAACATTTCTATTTCCCGTTGTATTAGTCTTTAATGAAGAAAAACCTACAGCAGTGTTTCCACTTGCAGCATCAACATCCCTTAAGGCTTCATAGCCTATGGCAACATTTCCAGAACCGGTTTTATTTCCTGTCATACTTTGACTACCAACTACTACATTTTGGATGCCCGTGGTGATTTGGTTCAAAGAATTTAAACCTAACTTCAAATTTCCATTTGCATCAATTTTATAATCTGTAGATGAAACATTACTTTGAACCGACACATACGTCACCCAATTTGTTCCATCAAAATATTCCATTTGGTTAGATGTAATATTAAAAATAACATTTCCTTTAACAGAACTTAAGGCATTTCTTTGCTCTGTGGTCAAGCGAGGGAGAGTGATGCTGGCTGGGCCAATTTCAGGAGCAGTTTGGGCGAATCCGCTAAAAAAAGTAAATAATAAAAATACGTAAATAAAATTTTTCATAAATAATTATTAGTCCTTTAAACAACGAATTGCAAGTCCATTAACCTTGTTAGAAGCTCCCCTATTAACTGCCACCTCTCCCCAATACATGTATCGGTGATATGCGTTTATAGCATCAAAAGATGTTTTTGTCCACCAAGTGCCATAACTTCTAAGAGCACTAAAATTATTTAAATCAGTGTAAATCGTAGATTCAAAATTTCGATATCCATTAGAAGTTGCTGTAAATTTGGAAGCATTTGTAGCTCCGGTATTTGGGCTAGCCCATGTGGATGTGCCTATTTGTTTTAGAGGTCCAGCAGCCACATTTTCGCCTCCTAAAAATGTTGTTAACTTAGTCCATTCAGAATCTGTAGGAATATGAAATCCAACCGGACAAACATTTCTAGCATCGTTTACTACATTCCAATTATACAATTTGCCAAGATTATTACTTTGGGGCCTATTTCCATACCAACACCAAGCTGGATTCGCCGTATTAATCCAATTTGAAACAGGTTGTAATTCCGTTATGGGATCACCACTATTAAATTTGGTTACATTCAAATTTTGGTCTAACCAAACCTGCGTACCAATTGATACAATTCCATAGGAATTCCCCTCGATATCAGAGATTGAAGACACCAACTGATTTTTACATACATTGAACCATCCTTCTGCCACATAAAATTCTATACAATTTGAATCAGTATTAAAAATAATTAGTCCTTTTTGGGGAGTAAATGAATCTCTTTGAATTGTTGTCAACCTAGGAAGTAATAAACTCTTAGGCCCTATTTCAGGCGCCACTTGACCAATTGAAATAAAATAAGAGAAAAACAAAATATAAAGTATGGATTTTCTTAGAAGCATTTTTGCTGAAAAAGTCATTTGAACTCAGCTTTTTATAATTTATTTTAATACAAACCTAGTAATATAAATCCATCTCAATTGTGTAAAAAAGTGGAACTTATTTTACGGTAAATATTTTAACCTTAAGAATAGTATTCTGCTTTAATTAACACACCCTGGCCCAATAACTGCCTTAAAAACGGTCCCTTTATCCGCCATAAAACCAGTTTTAAGTTCAATCGATTTCGGCGCTTCCATTGTTACATTACTTGAACCTAAAATCCTTGAGGTTCCCTTTAGAATATCATTCGATAAATAAGTTTTCATAATATTAAAGTGAGTAGCTGTTGCTTCAAAATTAGATTCACAAAAATTCACTCGGAACGTGAAGGTTTTACTATTTGTTCCATCACTTACATTTATGGTCAATATATATGGATCTAAGAAAACTGCTGGCTTGCTTATTAGCACTAGTTGGCCACTACTATTGATGGAGAATATACCTCCCACGTTTCCTGATATGAAGCTAAACGTCAAAGGATCACCATCTGGATCTGTAACTCCTAAATTGGCAACTACACTGCCTTGGTTGATATTAGAATTCGTGATAGTAATTCCATCTGAAGCTATAGGTGGGTTGCTTATTTTTAAACTTTCCCTTATGTTAATACTGAATTTATTTGACGTAAATATTGCATTGCTAACTGAAACTGTTTCTAAGACTAAGTCTTCAGAATCATCATTTATATTATCAGCTATAGCCTCAATAATTAAAGTTCCAGAAGTTTGTCCAGCAGGAATGACGATTTGAGGTTGAAATTGAAATCGCTGAACTCTAGATACAATATCTGCAACATATAAATTACCTTGGGAATCGATAGTTAGTCCAAAGGGCATTGACAATGTGCCATCTCCTCCCGCCACTATTGAGCTATTTGCTGAACCCGGCACCCATTTTTTTATACGATCTTTTGCCTCAGCCCTTGTCTCAACAAAATCATTTACATATATATTTCCTGCCTCATCTAATACAACAGTTGAAATAGAAAATAATTGATTTGAATTTAATCCTTGACCATTACCTCCAGCAACAGTTGTACCACTAGTTGCCCCAGGAGCCCATTTTTGAATGCGGTAATTATATTTATCTGGTATATAAATATTCCCATATTTATCAATAAAAATAAACCCACCACCACTAATTTGATTTGCATTGGCACCATAACCATTACCTCCAGCAACAGTTGTACCACTGGTTGCCCCAGGAGCCCATTTTTGAATGCGATTATTGTAAAAATCAGATACATAAATATTTTCCAATCTATCTATAAAAAGTCCACGTGGACCATTAAATTGATTTGCATTTGCACCTTGACCATTACCTCCAGCAACAGTTGTACCACTGTTCGCTCCAGAAGCCCATTTTTGAATTCGATTATTTCCAGAATCAACAATAAAAATATTTTGGGTGTTATCAACAAATATACCAGCAGGAGTATTAATTTGGTTCGCATTAACGCCATAACCATTACCTCCAGCAACAGTTGTACCACTGGTTGCCCCAGGAGCCCATTTTTGAATGCGATGATTACTAGCATCTGAAATAAAAAGATTTCCTTCATTATCGACAAATAATCCCGTTGGATTACTAAGTTGATTTGAGTTTCTCCCTTGTACATTACCTCCTGCAACTATTTTGGGGATTCCTTTAGAATAGAAAGACAAATTATAATCTAAATTATCCAAGGCAGATCCTGATTTAATTAAATCAATAATTACATCTACACTTGTAGGAGCTGAAAGTGTGGCTGTCAAAGTAGCTTTACCTTTATTTTCTAGTATATTGGTTTTATCTAATTGGTAAACAATATTAGGCTTATCCTCAGATTGTAAATTTATACTTAAACTATGATTTGTATTCTTAACACTTGTTGCATTCTTAATGAATACACCTGTCTGAGTAATAGTTGATATACTAGTTTCAAAGGATATTTTAGGAATTTGAGCCTGAATTGTAAATCCTAAAATTCCCAAAAATAGAATAATATTCAAAAAAAAATTAGGCATAGATGTTTAAGGATAAGTCTATTTAAACTAATTAAAAAATTTATGAAAGAATTAATATATTACTTTCTTACTATTTGATTATTTAATGGCTCGATAATATTTATGAATTTAGGAACTATTGCAAATAGTGTAATTCTTAAATATTTGACAAGTTATAATCTAAATGAAGAAATCAGATTTACCAAAATTGAAAAGCTCTAATTTCTTTATTTTTAACTTTATTTACCCTTAGACACTCTAACGGTAAAGTTTTTAATCCTTATAAGAAAGATTCGGGAATTGAGATTAAATTATCACCAAAGATAGTTATGGTTCTATTTGTGTAATATAATGCTCCATCTGCTAGATACTTAGAGTCAACTCGATTAAGCGGCAATAATCCAGACAACAAATACCATTGTTTCTTTTATGTATTATAAGCACTTGGTGATTTACAATCGCCACTGGCATCGGTTCCTAATAGTTTACATTGTTGCATTACAACTTGACAAAAAATAACTAATTATTGCTGCGCTGAACATTGCCTTAAATTAAGAATTTTTCAAAATGATTATATTTAATGTATATGATTTTAAAAATTCTACAACAACTACATCTTGATCAAATTTGCTCAAGAAATATTTGATTTCAAAAATAACATATTCACCCAAAGCTGCTTTAGAAAATTTTACATAATTATTTAATGGTGTGTTTGCGAAAATCTTAAATTGGATGATTTCCAATTAATCGGGCACAATTACCATAGCCTTAAATGTTTAAAAATAATTAATTGCTAGGTCAGAATTAACCCATTGGGAAACACCCACCTGCCCAAGTAATGGGAGGGGTTGCAGCTTGAAGTACCCTATTAGTGGGGGTATGGAGAAAATTTTGGGGATTTGAAAATTTTCAATTTAACCAAGAGTTAAAAATATATTATTGCTATATATTGACAGTGGAAGCATAACAGAACAGACAATAAAAAGACATATTTAAGAGGGTAGTGTGTACACCCCTTCATTTTTGCTAAGAAATAAAATTTTCATTTTCCCAAATGCAATTATTTCAAAATAAGATCAAATGCGGGCTAGGAGTAAAAAAAAATTCCTAACTATCTGATAATCAATAGTTAGGAATTTTGTGTTGTAGAGGGGAAGGGATTCGAACCCTCGGTAAGCTTGAGACCTACACACGCTTTCCAAGCGTGCTCCTTAAACCACTCGGACACCCCTCTAATTGGGATGGCAAAGTTATCATTTTATTTTGACGAATCGAAAAAGCCATCCATATCCTTTTTGAACTGAATCAAAGAAGGTTTGTGAATGTAATACATGTGCCCCGACTCATACATTTTGATGTCCACCCGGCTGCGTTGCTCCGGACGTAAAAACATGTGCTCAATGTCGTACAATGCCGTGAAATACGGCGTCGCAAAGTCATAATAGCCACAGCCCAAATACACCTTCAATGCCGGATTTTTCGCCATCGCATCCCGCAAACTCTCCGCCACATTCAAATACTTATTCTGCACATTCTTATACGACCACGGATACACATCCCCAAACACATTATAGCCCTTCTCCTCCTTAAACTTCAATTCCTTCTGCATGTAGGCGTTGATTGTCGACGTAAACGGCCCGTCGATGTTGGCAAAGGACGGATCAAAATCAACATATTCGCCCGCATCATCTAAATCCCGACCTACAAACCGAGCATCTAAACGACCTACGGATAAACCATCGGCCCGACGTAACGATTTATAAAAACGGTTTTCATCTACACGTAAGTTGGCCTGCAAACATAATTCTTTGGAAAGTCCGGTCCAGTAGGCCAATTTACCCGCGATGGCATCTTTCTCCGCGGCCGACATCCATCCGCCCTTAATTAAGGCCGATGCATATTCGCCAATAGACCAAGCTTCTGATTCCTTTAAGATTTCCGCCAACGGACGTGCCTGTAATGCCGGACTCAATTTCTTATGATACCAAGCCGCAGCCGTATAAGATGGAACATACAAAGCACGAGGCAAATCATTTCCAATCGCATAATCATTCGTACCAAAATTCAAGACAGCCGAAATCAAAATCACGCCATTGATGTAAATCCGA
>JACCDQ010658061.1_pt1 | contig 12443 bp, 6 predicted proteins | sample 7446031 | NCBI WGS metagenome assembly JACCDQ01 (sample SAMN15323442, study PRJNA562643) | freshwater metagenome | isolation source: river surface water | place: USA:Blue River Watershed | collected 2017-08-17
TCATACGACGAAATGGGTACTCGTTCTTGAAAAGCTCGAATCGAAGAGATACTACGATAATCGTATTTTTTTCCCCATTCGGTTGCTTTAGCAGCCTGAATCAACTGCCAAAATACAACTTCTTGCGTATCCATTGGTCTATCCATAAACGCCTTAATACGAGGAAGTCGCCGTTTCAATAACCATACGAGCGTTTCATTCAGAAGATCCATGCTTCAGCCTTTTGTAAGATATGATATGATGAGTAAACTTAACAGAAATATTTGATTCTGTCAAGCCTGCGTAAAAGAAGTATTTTGTACAAACAATCGAAATAATATAAAAAAACAAAGCACAAAATGACTTATCGCCTGAGCTTGCTACTGCATCCTCTACCGTACAATCACTTTGTGCCTTTTTTTGTGCTGGTTTTATTTTCTACGTTTCAACGCAAGGTCATGAGCGGTGTCGTAGTAAGTACGCAAGTTCGACCAATCGAACGTATCCGAGATACTTTCTACACGGTTACGTTGGGTGATGCGTTCACGCAGGCTTTGTTTCACAAATTTGAGCATAACCTCCGAAAGCTCTTCGGCTGCTTTATAAAAGTCTTGCGTTTTTCTGTTCACTACCATTACGCCCCACTGCTCATAATCACGCATGATTTGCATGATATAATCGCCAAAACCCGACAAGTCGGATGTAATGGTTGGCACACCTCTAGCGATACACTCCAGCGGCGTGTAACCCCAAGGCTCATAATAACTTGGGAATACGCCAAGGTTACAACCTCTTACAAACTGCCCATAATCAAGCCCAAACAAAGGGTTGGTCGAAACGATAAAATCAGGGTGATACACGATTTTCACTTTATCGTCGGGGTTGTTCATCAAGTTTGATTTTTGTAAAAAGTTTACAATACCATCCTCTTGTTTGAGCAAGTGCGTCACCACTTTGGGGCGTTTGTTATTCTTCCAAGTTTGAATCGTTCTTCTCAAACGCAAACGCCAGTATTCGTCCACAAAATTATTGAGGTCGGGCATTTTCAAGTCATTTGACGAAGCCGAGGCTTTGAATAATTGGTCGCCAATTTGCTTTTCGATAGAGCCACACGTTTCTCTAATTTCGTCCATTACTGCTCTCGAATGTAGCACTTCGGGGTCGATAGAATGATACGGCTGTTTTGTAATAAAAAACATCACGACCGTTTTATCAATACGAGCTTGCTTCATTTTCCAGTTCAAACGAGCCAAGGCTTCGAGCGTCAGGTCATAGCCTTTGTTGGTGTATTCAAAACGCCCAGAAGTAAAGAAATACAAAGTCTTTTCAAGGCTAAATGGTTGGCTTTGGAAGAAATGCCCCATCACAAACTCATTGATGCGGTCTTTGTATTTGGTATGCAAATTTTGGTGTTCGTGCATGGCCGAAAACCTCGTGATATTCAAGCCATTAGGAAGAATTAAGTCGGGTACTTTTCCTAGCAAAAACTCACATTCACGGGCTGTCACGTCGCTCACCGTTGTCATGGTATGTGCCTGTTGAGCGGCGAGTCGTTCGATAGTCGCTTGTGCTTCGATGCCATAATGTTTGGCTTCTTTGAGCCAATCGAACGTATTTAATTTTTCGTAAAAATCAGGAACATTACCAGCCAAATAACGTCCTAGCATCGTAGCGTGGGTCGTAAAAACTGTAGCAACCTTTACTTGGTCTTTTCGTAAATCTGGAATAGCCGAAGCTGCCATCCACTCGTGAAAATGGGCTACAATATCCACTTTGTTTTGCTGTTCTTTGGTAAGCTCTGTCAAAAATACTCTTACCATTTCACCGAAAGCAATCACATGACCAACCAACTCTTCGGCATTGAGGGTTGACACCTGATGGCGTTCCCATAGGCCTGCTTTCATGGCATTGATATTGCCATAAATCGACCAAAAGTCAAATAAAACGATACGAGGTTTGCCTGTTACTAGCCAATAACCATAATGCACACTATACCCCATCGAACGCATTTTTTGGATAGTTTTGCCCAAAAGAGAGTCATCCAAATCATGAATGGGTTCAAATTCTGCCGAGGCAGTTTGCGGAAAATAAGGGCCTAATAAAAAATAATCGTCACCCCACTTTTCAACCATAGAAGGCACTTTCGTGCGAATTACCGTATAAATTCCTCCTACTTGATTGCAAGTTTCCCAAGCGATTTCGATTAAGATTTTAGGTTTGTGGGTAGATGATTTCAAAGGATTTTGTATTTCCATTGTTTATTAGTTATAAGGTTTGGCTGCTTGTCCTATATGTAAATGATTGCTAATATAGGATGATATTCATGGATTAAGAAATGATTGAGAAAAAATCTATTTTAACAAAAATTTAATATTTTATAATTTTTATGTAAATAATTATAAAATATTTTTAATAAAAACAGATTTTTATCTTAAATAAATACTATTTAAAAGAACTATTACAATATATAATTCATTTATTTTTAGATAATTACAAACCAAAAGACATATAAAAACTTTTATATATACCATTTAATCACACCTTTGATGTATAGGTAGATTCATATTGCTAAAATATTTTTAAAATGCGTTTTTTTCTCTTTTATCAAGTTACTTGGTAAGCAAAGTGTAGCTAATATGTTAGAATTTTGTGTTGTTACAGCATACAAATTATACCTCGCAAATAGCCAATTTTTATTCATCATTCATCTTTAGCTAGTCTATCCGAAGAGCCATATAGCCAGAAAAGCACACAATACTTCACAGGTTGCCAATCGAACATAGTACATATTTCTGTATCTTGCGTTTTCAATCGCAATCCTAAACAATTGGCATGAAACATCCATACAACTTCATCAAAATCGTATTGTTGCTAAGTTTTGTTAGTTTTGGCGTACAAGCCCAAAAAGAACTTTTTCCTAACGCCAACGAAAAATGGGTAGATTCGGTTTTCAAAACCCTTTCGGTTGACCAAAAGATTGGTCAGTTGATGATGCCCAGAGCCAATTTCAACGCTACCACTTACGATACCACTCGTTTGTATCAAATCGTAAAAGAGTACCATGTAGGAGGTTTGGTATTTTTTGCGGGCTATCCAACTCGTCAAGCTACGTTGGTCAATGCCTTGCAAAAGGTAGCCAAAGTTCCTTTGCTCATTGGCATGGACTTGGAATGGGGCTTGGCGATGCGTCTTGATAGTACGGTACGGTTTCCGTATCAAATGGCTTTGGGGGCGATGCAAGGCAACGAACAGCTTATCGAGGCAATGGGCTATCAAGTCGCTTTGCAATGCAAGCGTTTAGGAATACATATCAATTATGCTCCTGTGGTTGATGTCAATAATAATCCGAATAACCCTGTCATTAATTTTCGTTCTTTTGGCGAAAACAAAATAAAAGTAACCCAGAAAGCCATCGCCTATATGAAAGGGCTACAGCGAGGAGGTATTATCACTTCGGCCAAACATTTTCCGGGGCATGGCGATACCGGCACCGATTCGCATTACGATTTACCATTGATTGCTCACGACCGCAAGCGACTCGATAGCCTCGAATTGTATCCTTATAAAGAACTGATTAAAAATGGTTTACAGGGTGTAATGGTGGCTCATTTGAATATTCCTTCCTTAGATACAAGCAAAAATTTGGCATCGACCCTCTCTCGAAAAGTGGTGACAGATTTACTCCGAAAAGACTTACAGTTTAAAGGTTTGGTCTTTACCGATGCGATGGATATGCAAGGGGCTGTTAAGTTTTTTCCCGAAGGAACAGCCAATGTAAAAGCCATTTTGGCAGGCAACGATGTCTTAGAAACCTTCTCAGACGTACCTGCCGCTTTTAACGCCATCAAAAAAGCTTTACTCAATGGCGAAATCACCCAAGCCGACATCGACGAGCGTGTCAAGCGTATCTTGTTGGCAAAAGCGTGGGCGGGTTTAGATGCTTACAAGCCTATCAAAATCGACCATCTGATAGAAGACCTCAACCCTCGCCACTCCGATGCACTCAACCGTGCCTTGGCTGTTAATACTGTCACCTTGTTGCGAAACCAACAAAACATCGTGCCATTACAAAACCTCGATACCCTGCACATTGCTTCTTTGGTTATTGGTACGCCTGCTTTTGGCTCGAAACCTACAACTGATTTTCAAAAAATGTTGAGCAATTATACGACGATTGACCATTATAATTTAGACGAAAATTCGGCTGATTCTACGGTAAAACAAGTACAGGAATCCCTAAAAGCCTATAATCTTGTGCTGGTTGGCGTAAACGGACAAAACATTCGTCCGGCTAAAAACTACAGTATTTTACCTCGTGTGCAGGAATTGGTTAAGGTTTTTTCTAATGAAAAAGCCATTGTTACGCTTTTTTCTAATCCTTATACGCTCGGAAAGTTTGAAAATTTAGACAAAGCCAAAGCTTTGATTCAAACTTTTCAAGAAACGCCTTACACCCAAGAAGCTGCCGCCCAAGCGATTTTTGGGGCTAATGCCATTACAGGAAAATTGCCCGTGACGGTCAATGCCCAATTCCGTTATAACGATGGGATAAACACCACTGCCTTAGAACGATTGGCTTATACCGTACCCGAAGCTGTGGGAATTGATGGCAAGTATCTACAAACACGCATCGACTCGATTGTCAACTTGGCGATTAGCCAAAAAGCAACGCCGGGTGCAGTCGTATTGGTTGCCAAAAATGGTAAAGTGATTTTCCATAAAGCCTACGGCAAGCATACCTACGAAGGGGCAAAGGCTGTAAACCTAAGCGATTTGTATGATTTGGCTTCTGTCACCAAAATTAGTACTTCTGTGCCAGCCATGATGCGGATGCAAGACGAAGGCAAGTTTAGCCTACAAACCACGATGGGCGAATTGATTCCTGATTGGCAAAATTCAAACAAAGCTTCTTTGGTTTACAAGGACATTCTTACGCACCAAGCCCGCTTGAAAGCGTGGATTCCTTTCTGGATGGATTGCATCGACTCTACCAAAATGGTGTTGGCAAGTGAGCAATATCGACAAAAGATAGCATCAGGCGAATATCCAAAAAGTTATAAAATTGGCTTTTTTGAAAAAATATTTAGCCCTAAAAAAGCAATGGCAAGAATCAATCGCTTGATACAACAAGACAAAAAACTTTGGAAAGAAACGGTCAATATTGCTACGCAACCAACCATTTGGAAGGCCAAAACGTTTGCTAACCGTAGCTCCGACGACTATCCGATACAAGTCGCCGACCAGCTTTGGATTCATAAAAATTATGCCCAAACCATTTATAAAGCCATCGAAGAGTCGCCTCTACGAGAGAAAAAAGAATATGTTTATTCAGATTTGTCGTATTATATGTATCCACAAATCATTCCTCGCCTGACAGGCAAAGATTGGGAAAGCTTTTTGAAAGAAACTTTTTATAAACCTTTAGGAGCAAATTCTCTCACCTATAATGCTCGCTTGCACTATGACCTTAGCCGCATTGTACCCACCGAATACGATTCGTTGTTTCGTAAAAACTTGATACACGGACGAGTACACGACGAAGGTGCTGCTATGCTCAATGGCATTTCGGGTCACGCAGGCTTATTTGGCAATGCCAACGATTTAGCCAAACTCATGCAAATGTATTTGCAAAAAGGCTATTATGGAGGCAAGCGATACATCCAAGAACAAACCTTACAAACTTGGACAAGCTATCCGTTCTCGGCAGAAGAAAACAGCCGCAGAGGCATAGGTTTTGATAAACCCGACCGCAAAAAAGCGGGCATCAGTGCGGCACCAAGTGCCAGTGCTGCCAGCTTTGGTCACTCAGGATTTACGGGTACTTACACATGGATAGACCCTGAGCATCAATTAGTTTATGTCTTTTTATCAAATAGAGTATATCCAACCCGCAACAATAGCAAGCTTTCGGATTTGAATGTAAGAACCAACATCAATCAAGTGATTTACGATGCGATTAAGACAGGTGTAAAATAAAAAAACTTGTAAGCTAGTTTTCTGATAGTTAGGCTTGTGCATTTTCGATGTGCAAATAAAAAAATGTTTTCACAATCCATTTTTTAACAGTATTTTTACAAAGAAATTCTAATATGATTAAGGTTTTATCACTATTTTACGATTTTGTACGATAAAAACCTTTTCCATCATACCATCATTCAATCAACATTTGCGGAAATGGCAACAGCAACTTTCACGCTCGAAAGAGATACTGAAATTTTCAATTTGATTCAAGCAGAAGCACACCGTCAGGAGTTTGGCATCGAACTTATTGCTTCTGAAAACTTCACTTCAAAACAAGTAATGGAAGCACAAGGCTCTGTGCTGACGAATAAATATGCAGAAGGTCTTCCAGGCAAACGCTATTATGGTGGTTGTGAGGTAGTTGACCAAATTGAAACCATTGCTATCGAACGTGCGAAGGCTTTGTTTGGGGCAACTTGGGCAAACGTGCAGCCTCACTCTGGTGCACAGGCAAATGCTGCGGTATTTTTGTCATTCTTGAACCCTGGTGATAAAATTCTTGGCTTCAACTTGGCTCATGGCGGACACCTTTCGCATGGTTCGCCTGTAAACTTTTCGGGTAAATACTTCCAACCGTTTTTCTATGGTGTAGAAGAAGAAACAGGCTTAATCGACTGGGATAAAGTAGAAGCAACCGCTTTGAAAGAACGCCCAAGATTGATTATCTGTGGCGCTTCGGCTTACTCTCGTGATTGGGACTACGTGCGTTTGCGTGCCATTGCCGACCAAGTAGGAGCACTTTTATTAGCAGATATTTCGCACCCTTCGGCTTTGATTGCCAAAGGTTTATTGAATAACCCTATGCAACACTGTCATATCGTAACAACTACAACCCACAAAACCTTGCGTGGGCCTCGTGGTGGTTTGATAATGATGGGACAAGATTTTGAAAATCCATTTGGTTTCAAAACACCAAAAGGCGATTTGAAATTGATGTCGGCTTGTTTAGACGGTGCTGTATTCCCTGGTACACAAGGTGGCCCATTAGAACACGTAATTGCTGCTAAAGCCGTAGCATTTGGCGAAGCATTGACCGACGATTTCCAAGCGTATGCCGAGCAAGTAAAGAAAAACGCTCAAGTAATGGCTCAGGCTTTTGTTGATAAAGGTTACAAAATTATCTCTGGTGGTACAGATAACCACTTGATGTTGATTGACCTTCGTCCGAAAGGATTAACAGGTAAATTGGCCGAAAACACCTTGGTGAAAGCCGATATTACCATCAACAAAAACATGGTGCCGTTCGATGACAAATCACCATTTGTTACGTCGGGTATGCGTGTAGGTACTGCCGCTATGACTACTCGTGGCATGAAAGAAGCAGAAATGTCGCATATCGTTGAATTAATCGACAGCGTGTTGATGAACCACGATAACGAAACCTATATCGCTTCGGTAAAAGCAGAAGTAAATAAATGGGTAGAAAATTTCCCACTTTATAGATAAGCGAGTAGCCTTTATTCTTGTAACAAGAACGAAAAAACCTTGACAACGACAAACGCTGTCAAGGTTTTTTGCGTTTTTGGTGTAACTTTGCGAATAGGGTATGGTTTTTGTTTCGAGCAAAAGCCACGAAAGAGGCAAAACACCGTTGTTGAGTGCATGTTAGGTAACTGCCCCAAAGCTAATACCAAAACACTAACTATCTCATTATTAACCATTAAACAAACTCATGGCACTAGACCAAGAATTTGACGAAGAATTAGCAGAAGGTATTGAAGGAAAAGAAATGACCTTCATTGAGCATTTAGAGGAGCTTCGCTGGCACATAATCCGTTCATTGGCTTCTATATTGATTTTTACCATTGCCGCATGGATTTACCGTACCGAAATATTTGGCGGTATTATCATGGGGCCTGCTCGTTCAGACTTCTGGACAAACAAGATACTTTGCAAGGTTTCGGCACTGACAGGTTTAGAAGGGCTTTGTTTCGAGCAAGCCAATTTTATTTTACAAAGCCGTGAAGTTTCGGGGCAATTTATGATGGCCCTTACGCAATCAATCATTGTAGGCTTGCTGTTTGCCTTTCCTTATTTCTTTTGGGAAGTATGGCGATTTATCAAGCCCGGGCTAAAAGATACCGAGAAAAAAGCCGCTCGTGGGGCTGTGTTTTGGGTATCATTGTTGTTTTTTACAGGCGTATCTTTTGGGTATTTTGTGGTAGCACCTATGGCTATCAACTTTTTAGCCAATTTCAAACTAGATGAAAGCATTCAAAACCAATTCGACATCAACGACTACATTTCGTTGCTTTCAATGCTTACCTTGGCTTGCGGTATCACGTTTCAGTTGCCCATGATTTCGTATGTACTCTCGAAAGTTGGTATTCTTACACCCACTTTTATGCGAGAATACCGCCGTCATGCCCTGATTGTCATTTTGATTGTAGCCGCCATCATCACCCCCTCGCCTGATATGATTTCTCAATTGCTGGTAGCAGTTCCTCTATTAGGTTTATATGAAATTAGTATCTGGGTTTCGGCGAATGTGAACAAACAACGAGAAAAAGAGTTGCTAGAGTAATCGCCCAAAGAAATAGCGACAAAATTACAACTAAGCTAATGATTTATAAATCATTATAACAATAAAAAAATCATTATTACAAAAAAGGCATAAAAGGTTCAGAAAAAACTTTTATGCCTTTTTTGTATAAAGTCAGGTAACTATAAACGGTGTACATTTAGACAAAAATAACATGGTAAATTTTAAAAAAATACTCATAGTAATTTTGCCTTTACTATGTAGCGGTTGCTTGTATCCGTATGAATATCAGGTCAAGAATGAGCAACCTGTTCATTATCATTATTATCCAATCTTAGAAACAGATTCGGTAGATATTTATTGTGGCTATACAGAACTAATAGCGTGGAAGAGAAAGATAAAAGAGGCTTATATTGAAATGATCGTAAATAATAACACTAAGAGTAATCTTACACTTGAAATTGACTCTACTTTTTTGGTTAAAATAGGAGATGTTTCCTTTGATAATTGGCAGCGCAAAAAGGTAAGTCTATCCTATATTACACTTGAAAGGGGACTCCGAAACATAAGTTTAGTACACAGGGGAAAGAAATTAAAAGCGATACGAATAAAAGGCAATAAAGTTATATTGCCGTCTTTCAGAGTCAAAACAAATAATGCTATAGAACAAACAAAATCTTTGACATTTACTCCTCCTGATTATTTACAATAAGATTATTTATAGTTGCAAACGATGAATCAGTCTTAAAGCAATTAGGTTATGATATGTCCTCTTATTTTGAAGTAACTATAAAAGGAAAAAAACAAAAGGTAATTATTTTGATTGATTTTTCTATGTACAACATGCTTCACTGGAAGATTGCCTTTAATCATTAAAAATGCCAATCCAAGGTTTGTTCGGTGGAATTGGTGGCCATTCTAAATCTCATACTTATGCGACTAGTTATTAGACTTGTTTTTGTTTAATTATCAGGGCATTAGCCGTTTTTTACTCGTGCTTTTATTTCTAAATAAAAAGTTTTATTAACAGTCCTAACTTTATTTTTGGGTTGAAAGGTATTTCCGTCGTTATAAAAAGTCGCTCGTGTTGTTGGTCTTGGCGACCCCGTGAAAATACCAACAACGGAGAAGAGAATTAAATTTCATTTACATTCAAATGGTATTTCTCCTAGCACTCTTAAGTCAGCTTTATACTCGTTATAAAATTCTAGGCTTAATACTCGTCTTAAAGTAGCTTCATGTGATTTTTCAAAAATAGATTTATGCAACATATCAGCTATCGACATTTTAAGGTCGTTTTCTGTATTGATATTTCTTATCACTTCTAAACTGAAACTGTCTTGCCATATTGCAAGCATAAAAATTTTTTCACTAAGGCTTTTATTCTTAAAAAGCTCAATTATCTTTTTCAAGTCTTTCTTATAAGTGTCAAAACATTGATATTGTAATGTGGCTAAAGCGATATACTTAATAGCATCTTTTTCTTTTTTGTTCCCAAGAATAGCATAAATCTCTTCCTTATGTTTCATGCAATTTTCACTCAATAATCTAAAATCCTTATCCGAAGGTAAGATGCCTGCTAAATGCTGATCAAGTAGTTTCCCATTAAACTCCTTATTCCACTTCTTGTAGATTAAATTAATCTTTTGATTTACCAATTTTTTCTTGTGTTGTGCCAAAGATTCTACTTGACACAACATAAGAAAAAGGCAAGTCATATACATATATTTCATATTCGTTATACGGTTTTAGTTCACTACATATCTTCATAATTACCTAATTGGTAAGACCTTGCTCCATAATTTCAAATATACGACTTCTGTACTTATATACAGTTATTTCTCTCTTTTTCGTGTTCAATAATTGGCAGTTAACACATTTTTACTTAAACATCACAATTCATATTTTACCCTCAGCGAAATATTTCTTCCCATATCATCAGCAAAATACCTAAAGCGGTTCATGTAATCTCGATAAGCGACATTCAACATATTGCTCATGCCTAAGCCAACGCTTAGGTTTTTGATATTTTTGAAAGCATAACTGGCCTGCATACTCAGCAACTGATAGGAGGGAGGAGGAGGTAAAAAATCGCTATTAGACTCCACTCGTGTTTGTTGAGCCACCCAGCTATGAGTAAAGCTTATATAGGTATTGTTTGACCAACGATAAGTCAAGGTATTTTCCCATCTATCAGGTGGAATATTCACCATAAAACGATTGTTTAAAACATCCTTTGCACGCACCATTGCATATTTTGTTGCCCATTCGAGTCGTTTTGCAAAAGCATATTTAGCCGAAATATCCATTCCTACAAAAGAAGCATCTACTTGGGTGTAGTCAAACGCTGGAAAAGCCCCTCGCACCGACAGCACTGTTTGCAAAACCCCGTTTTCTATACGAGGCTGTAGGTAAATAAAGTTTTTGATATAATTGAAATACGGCGCAACTTCAAAAGCCCACTTTTCGGCTTGATAACTTACAGAAGCATTGAGGTTATGGGCTACCTCTGGCTGCAAGGCTATATTGCCTTTTTCATAAGCAGCCGAACCATGATGCACGCCATTTGAAAACAGTTCGTTCATCGTAGGAGCACGCCAAGCCAAAGCAGCATTAATTTTCATAAGCCAGCTTTCTTTGGGTTGGTACGAAGCCCCTAATGTAGCAGAAGCATTAGCAAACGTAAACGATTGGTGAAATATAGCACCGCCACTCGACAAGCCATAAACATTAGAATAACGAGTATCGTATCGCAAGCCCGTTTCCAAGCCCCATTTTTGTTTCGTCCAGCGTTCTATTAAAAATACACCTGTATTGAAAGTTTCGTAGTTCGGAATCAGCACCGTGCTTGTGAGTGGTTTTTCTAGGGTGTAAGACGAAGAAAGGTTATACTGATACAGTGCATTAACGCCCAGTGTACCTGACAAAGCCCCTGCCAAAGGTTTATGGTCGAGGAGCAATTCGCCTTGGTAGCTGGTTAGTTTGAAATTCAAGGTATTTAAGGTTCTATTGCCTCTAGGCACGTCGTATTCCAATCGCCAATCGTATTGCCTTGAAAGCGTCAAGGAAAATTTTCCTAGTTTTTCGCTAATCAAAAATGATTTGACTTTAAGTAAATGATGTGCTAAATCTTGGTTAGGTTGATTGATGGTATAACTAGGCGAGCTAGGTGTATAGTCGCTACTCGGTTGACTGCGGTTAATGGCATTCATCAAATCGGTGATGTTTCCAATATGCGAACCCGCAAAAATACCCAATTGTGTATCGAAATAGCTAAAGAATGCCTCTACACCTGCATGGTACGTTTGATAGCCCAAAGCAAGCGAAAAATTCCGTTCTTGTACGCCTGTGTTGCCCAAATAATAATGAGCCGTTTGTATATCAGCCCCTCTTTTGTAGGTTGCCTGCATACGCCAAGCCAGTCCTTTTATCGACTTTATGCCACCTTCTATAATACCCGACACCACGCCTTGTTGACCATTTGAAAAAGCTACAGTATTGAATTGTGCATGAATCTTGGCGGAGTCTGGCAATGGATTTGGTTCAACCATAATCACGCCTGCAATGGCATCGGAGCCGTATCGCACGCCTGCGGCTCCTTTGATTAAGGTGATTTTTTGTGCCACAAAAGGGTCTATTTCGGGAGCGTGCTCGCTGCCCCATTGCTGTCCTTCTTGCCTGATGCCATTATTCAAAATCAACACACGGTTCGAGTGCATACCATGAATCACGGGCTTGGCAATGCTACTGCCCGTTTGTAGCATCGAAACACCAACCAGTGCCTGCATCGACTCGGCGAGCGATTTGCCTCTGGTTTCGTCGAGGGCCGTTCCTGTGAGTGTATTTTTGGTTTGAGTCGTATTTTCCTCTTTTTTGCCTGTAACAACCACTTCTTGAATATGCTCATCGGCGGCATTCAGGTCGAAATCTTCGAGGTGTTCTTTTTCTAGTAGAAAATTAA
>JACCDQ011417767.1_pt1 | contig 12443 bp, 7 predicted proteins | sample 7446031 | NCBI WGS metagenome assembly JACCDQ01 (sample SAMN15323442, study PRJNA562643) | freshwater metagenome | isolation source: river surface water | place: USA:Blue River Watershed | collected 2017-08-17
CCGGTGTCACCGCCTCATCATACTTCGTTTTGCTGCCCATGCCTGAGAGCCAGCGCTCATCATCATAAGCTGCGCGCTTACGCGCATCGGATAGTGTGCCATATGCCTCCGCTATCTCCTTGAACTGTGCATCGCTCAGCTCGTTGCCTATATTCTTATCCGGGTGGTAACGGTGCGCCAGCGTGCGGTATGCCTTTTTTATCTCAGGCAGGGTGGCATTGGGCCTTACGCCCAGTATCTTGTAGTAGTCCTTTGAACGCATGATGCCGGTAGCGGAACAAATGTAGGACTAACGGGCCAAACCTATTTGGTATCCTTGTAGCGCCACAGGTAAAAACAGGCGTGCGTGCGGTAGGGCGACCATTTAGCGGCTATCTTCAGCATCCGCTCGCGCAGGGCTTTCTTATCCGTTGCATCCAGCTTATAGACCTTTATCATGGCCTGCTGGATACCGAGGTCATCCGGCGCGAAGACGTCTTCGTGGCCCAGCGTGAACATCAACAACATCTCCACCGTCCACCGCCCCACCCCCTTTATGGGCAGCAGCAGTTCCAGCACTTCTTCATTGCTCATCTTGTACAGCATCTTATCAGTAATGCTGTGCTCCATAAAGTACTTTGCCACATTCTGCACATAGTTCGTCTTGGCGTTCGACAGGCCGATACCGCGCAAGGTGTCGAATGGCGTATCCACTATCTGCTGCATGGTGGGCTCCTCACCACCATACAGTTCCAGGAAGCGCCGGAAAATGACGTCGGCTACTTTGGTAGACAGTTGCTGGCTCATGATGGACGAACAAAGGCGCACGCCTACGTTCTTGCGCTTTTTCAGCTCATACGGCGTAACGGTTTGCAGGATGGGCGCCAGTTTCTTATCTTTCGATAGATGTTCGATATGCGGCTGTGCTTCTGTCATTTTGGCCATGTAGTAAAATTAGGGAATAGCGCACTGTATAGACGGCAATTATATCCACATTTTGAAGCGGATTTGCAAATGAATGTATATACACGTAATTTTGTAGTGTCATGCAAAGGCGCACATTGATAAAAGCTGGTGGCATTGCAGCCATCGCACAAATTTCCGGTATGTCCACACTCTCCGCTTTGGCGAACCTGGGCGATAAGTTATCGCCATCCGCCCGTATGCCTGTATTGTTCATTGGCCATGGTAGCCCTATGAACGCCATAGAGGACAACGCCTACCACCGTTCGTGGCAGGCGATGGGTAAGCAGTTGCCCAGGCCGCAGGCCATACTATCGGTATCGGCGCACTGGCTCACCAAGGGCACGAAGGTGACGGGCATGACGCATCCGCAAACGATACATGACTTTGGTGGTTTCCCGAAACAGCTTTTCGATGCACAATACCCGGCGCCTGGCTCACCGGAGTTCGCGAAACTGACACAGCAACTGGTAAATTATACGCATATACAGCACGATGAAAGCTGGGGACTGGACCATGGCACATGGAGCGTGCTACTGCCCATGTATCCTGCGGCAGATATACCCACATTCCAGCTCAGCATTGACTACGACCAGCCAATGACCTACCACTACGAGATAGGAAAACAACTGAGCAAGCTGCGCGACAAGGGCGTGCTGATCATAGGCAGTGGTAACCTGGTGCACAACCTGGGACGCATAGACTGGGGTAATACCGGCAAAGTGTATGACTGGGCGCTGGAATTTGATACAAAGTTCACCGATTGGCTGAACAAAGGTGATCATACTTCTATGCTGAACTTCCAGAAACTGCTGGGCAGCACGGCCACTATGGCCCATCCTACCTACGACCACCTGCTGCCACTCTTTTACATACTGGGCCTGCAGCAAAAAGGAGAACAGCTCACCTACTTCAACGACCGCATAGACATGGGTTCCATCTCCATGCGCTCTATACTGATCGGCGGTTAGCGAAACGCTCGCGCAGGAAGAAGGCGACCATACCAGATGTGATAATGGCCATCGCAAAGAGCTGGTATTTGCGTTCATTGCTCACGAAAATGTAGAGCCAGATGGAAATGCTGATGAGCGCCGGTAATGGAAAGAACGGCATCCTAAATGGACGGGGAACATCCTTCCGGTCATAACGAAGCGCTATGAGGCCAATAGATTGGGAAACGAACTGCACGAGTATGCGCATCATGAGAATAGAAGATATCGCCTCTACTAATTTGAAATACAGGCTAAAGGCGAAGCCCAGGCTACCAATGAGCAATAGGGATACGTGCGGAAAATGATAGCGTGGGTGAACCTTTGCGAATACGCTGAAGAAATCACCATTGAGCGCCGCAGCATAAGGAATACGCGAATAGCCCAATATGCCGGCGAACAAAGCCGACGCCGCAATGACCAGGATAAGCATAGTGGCCACCTGCCCCACCAGGTGGCTGGTGTAGATATGCTCGAAGTACTCACTTACAATGAATTCGGAATGCGCCACCTGCTGCCAGGGCAATACCCCCAGCACCATCGTTTGCATGGCAATGTACAGAACGGCTATACCGGCAATGGAAAGGAAGATACTGCGCGGAATGTTCTTCGCGGGGTCTTTGATCTCACCTCCCAGGTGGCATACGTTGTAATAACCGAGGTAGGAGTACACAGCCTTTAGTGATGCCTGTCCCAAGGGAACGAACAGCAAGGCTTTGAGGTTCGTTCCCTCCAGTTGCCAGCCAAAGGCTCTTGCGGCACTGAAGTGACCGATACCGGAAAATATGAGCCATAGGATAGTGCCGCCGGTAATGACCCACAACACCACCGATATGCGGCCAATGCTCTTGATATTGCGATACAGCAATATCACAAGAAGGATGACCAGCGCTCCGCTCACAGCGCTCTTTTCTTTGTCGCTGAGCGGCACCAGGTAGGCGAAGTATTTAGAGAAACCGATAGCGGCGCTGGCAATGACCAGGGGCGCCTGTATGGTGGTCTGCCAAATGAAGAGAAAGGGCATCAGCTTACCGAACCGCCCACCGGCAAATACCCGTTGCAGGAACACATAACTCCCCCCCGCCTCCGGCCAGGTGGCGCCCAGCTCAGCCCACACCATGCCATCCATGAATGCCAGCAACGCTCCCAGCAACCATGCGAACATACTGGCAGGACCGTTCATCTGCAGCACGATCATGGACAGGGTAACGAAAGGGCCTATGCCCACCATATCTATCATGTTGATAGCCGTGGCCTGTCCAAGCGACAAGCCTCTTTCCAGCCTTGGTGCGGCATTCTGCTGCATCGTATCCCGTTGTTACCGCAATGTATAAAATGATCGGCAGCAAAATGCATGTATATACATATTATTTGATAACAAACATCTAATTCGATTATTTTTTGTCTGTATCTTTGTATCAAACAGGCAGTTATAGTGTTTTCCAAAAAGATACCCTTTTATTACTTCCTTATCTGCATACTGGCTACTGCCGCCGTCACCTACATTGCGGCCAAGAAGATGGCAGCGCCATCTGCCAACCCCGAAGTAGCCGGCAAAGGGCAGAACAGCAAGCCAGACTGCCATTACGATGTCAACCGTCTTTCAGGGTTCCAGCACATAAGTCCTGTACTATCCGCCGCACACGAGTGCGAGGCAGAGAACCTGATGCCTTTTAAGAGTTCCGTGGTGGACTTTATCGACAACGAAAAGAAAAGCGGCCATATCGAGAGCGCTTCGGTATACGTGCGCCGCCTGCTCAATGACGACTGGATCAATGCCTACCCCAATGAGCGCTTCCATCCCGGCGCATTGCTGAAGGTACCGGAGCTGATCGCCTTTCTGAAAATGGCTGAGTCTGACCCGGGCCTGCTGGATAAGAAATTCCTGTACACCCAACCGGAGGAAGCACAACCCAAAGAGTATTACTCGGCCAAGACACTGCAGCCGGGCCGCAACTATTCTATCCGCGAATTGTTCCACTTCATGATCGTCTACTCCGACAACAGCGCGAATGAGGAACTTGTGAAGCACATGAACATCAATGTCTTCAACAAAGTTTTTGCCGACCTGCGCCTCACCGCACCCAGCCTGCCGGATAAGCGCTATACAATGGGCAGCCGCGAATATTCCAAATTCCTGGAGGTGCTGTACAATGCTGCCTACCTTACCATCAATGCCTCTGAATTCGCAACGGAGTTGCTGGCTGGTGCTTCTTTCAAAGATGGTATACTGAAGAAGTTGCCCCGCACGGTACCGGTGGCACATAAGATGGGTGAGTGGGGCGACGGTACGAACGCGGAACTACACGACTGCGGCATCGTGTACATCGATTCAAATCCCTACGTGATCACCGTGATGACACGAGGCAAGGACATGGGGCAACTCGCTGAGACCATCGGCACTATATCGAAGATGACCTATGATGCGATGCTGGCCGCACCCAAGGTGCAATAAGATCAGGCATGCATTTCCTTTAGCGCCTTTACCAGTTCATCCAGTTCGGCAGTAGTTGTGTACACATTGGGGGTGATGCGGCAACCATGCACGCCGGCATCTGCATTGTCTATGGCCACGGTGTAAATGCCATATTTCTTCAGCAGCGTTTCGGCCATGGTAGCGGGCTTCATACCCTTCACCCCTACATTGGCAATAGCACAGGAGCGCTGTGGCTGCGTGGGGGTGTATATTTCGAGGTGGGACAGCCCGCGTACCCGTTTGGTCCAGTATTGCTGCAGGTAGCGCAGGCGTTCTTCCTTGCGCGCAGCGCCCATGCGGGTATAATAGTCGATAGCGTCACTTATTGTCAGGTCAGTGGCGGGCGGGTGGGTGCCGGTATGGTTCAGACGCAGTATGTCTCCCTGTTCCTTCCCACCTTCTGCGAAGATGGGCCATATCTTAGGGATGTACTCCTTCTTCACATACAGCAGGCCAGCGCCCAGCGGCACACTGAGCCACTTATGCAGGCTGCTGCCGTAGTAGTCGCAGTTGAGGTCTGGCATCCTGAAGTCGATGTGCGCAAGTGCATGTGCGCCATCCACCATTACCTCCACGCCCTTGCTATGCGCCATGTCGCATATCTTGCGCACCGGCAGTATATGGCCTGTGATGTTGACCATGTGGCACACCATGAGCAACTTTGTCTTCGGTGTAATGGCGCGGGCATACGCTTCTACTACCTCTTCATCCGTCTGCGGATCAGCAGGAACGGATATGAGCTTGTTCACCACGCCATAGCGCTTGCTTACCTGCTTGAACATATCCAGCATGGCGCCGTAATCCTGGTGCGCCATCACGGCTTCATCGCCGGGCTTCCAATCGAGCCCGCCAATGATCATATTCAGCGACTCAGTAGTATTGCGTGTCACTACCAGTTCGTCCGATGAACAACCTACCAGTGCAGCCAGCTTCTTTGCAGCAGCGTTCTTATTCTCTGCCTGTACGGTGCGCATATAGTAGGCGCCCTGCAGGTTCACTTCCTCTATGTGCTTCTTATAGGCGTTGAGTATCTCCTGCGGCTGGATGCAGTAGTAACCGTTCTCCAGGTTGATGTAGTCTGGTTTTAGCTTGTAGCCCTTGCGGATACCCGCCCAGTAGCTATTGTCATCTCCGGCAGGCCCTGGCGCAGCCCCTGCAATGTCGGTTGCAGCAGCCAATGAAGGCAATGCGGCCAGGCTACCTATGCCCAGTATAGAAGCGCTTTTGAGGAATGTGCGTTTGTCCATGACCACTTTTTTGGCTGAACACAAAATACAAAAAGATCCACTTCAGAAGTATCTATCAGAACTGCCACTCCTTCTCCAGCCACTCCTTCATCTTCCTGTCCGTAAAGTCTATTGTTACCGGAACTATGGAAGCATAGCCATCCTTGAGCGCTTCTACATCGGTCCCGGTATGCTTGTCCATGTTGATGAACTTGCCCACCATCCAGTAGTAATCACGGCCGCGGGGGTCCACCCTATGGTCGAACTGTTCTTCCCATTTGGCATATGCCTGCCGGCATATCTTCATACCCTTGAATGCTGATGGCGTGGTAACGGGTACGTTCACGTTCAGCAGTGTATGGTCCGGCATCGGCTGGGAAAGCATCTTTTTGGCAAGGTCGTAAGCCACCTGTCCCGCTACCGAGAAGTCGGCAGTAAAACTGTAGTCCAGCGAGGAAATGCCCATAGATGGGATACCTTCTATCGCCGCTTCCATGGCGGCGCTCATGGTGCCGGAGTAAATGACATTGATGGAGTGATTGGCGCCGTGATTGATACCACTCAAGCACAGGTCTGGTTTATGATGGAATATCTTATCGCGGGCCAGCTTCACGCAATCTGCGGGCGTGCCACTGCACTGCCACGACTCCACCCCATCGAACACTTTTACCTTCTCCAGCCGCAGCGGGTGACCAATGGTTATCGCATGCCCCATACCCGACTGCGGGCTATCGGGGGCTACCACTACTACCCTGCCCAGGCCCCGCACCGCTTCTACCAGCGCACGGATGCCGGGCGCGGTGATACCATCATCATTCGTTATCAGTATATCCGGGATCTTCGACATAGTTCATCATTCTACATTAAGCGTAAAAGGCATAGCCATCATAGCGCGGCCATTCATGCGCTGCAGGCTACGCAGCTTGTCCAGCCAGTCGATACCGGTGGCACCCATATGCTCTTTCAGCGCAGCCTTCACAGCAGCGCTGGACTCAGTATTAGCATTGAATCTGCGCATGAGACTGGAGAGTTTGTCGGTAGGTTCCGGGTAGGTCACCACCTTGTACGACCTGAGTTTGGCCTTCATCGCAGCACTCTCTATCGCGCGGTTCAGGTCGCCGAGGCCGTCCACCAGGCCAAGTCTCAGCGCATCTGTGCCGGTCCATACTCTCCCCTGTGCAATGGAATCTACCATCTCCAGGGACATCCTGCGACCACGGGCCACATGTCCTTTGAACAGCATGTAGATGGTGTCTATACTGGCCTGCATGCGGCGGCCTTCTTCTGCTGTCAGCGGCCGGGTAGCCGTGGGGAAGTCGGCGTAGGGTGCGTTCTTTACGCCATCGAATGTCACGCCCAGCTTGTCCTTCATGGTATTCTCTATGTTGAACAACATGCCGAACACACCGATGCTGCCCGTAATGGTGTTGGGCAATGCAAAAATGCTATCTGCCTGCGACGAAATGTAGTAACCCCCAGACGCTGCATAATTTCCCATGGAAACTATGAGGGGCTTCTTTGCCTTCAGTAGGGTCAATTCACGCAATATTACCTCCGACGCCAGCGCGCTGCCACCGGGCGAGTTCACACGCAGCACCACGCTCTTGATCCGGTCGTTGTCGCGTATCTTACGTATCTCTTCGCTCAGGTCCTTCGATGCTATCTGGTGGTCGCCGTCCAGTTCTCCGTCAACAATGTCACCTTCCGCAAAGAGGACCGCTATACGCCCCTCACCTATCTTGCCGGTTCCCTTCACAGACTCAGCATATTCGTTGATGTTGACAACGGCTATGTCCTTTCCTTTTTTCGTGCCCGTCATTTTACGGATGATGTCCTCTACCTGGTCCTGGTACAGCAGCCCGCTCACCAGCCTATACCTCAATGCATCCGATGGGAACTGTATCACGCCGGCCTGCGCCCATTGGTTCACTGTATCCTTGCCTACCTGCGTGAAGTAGGATACCGCTTCGAGATGCTCATTCCACATACCATCCTGGAAGGCGCGTATCTGCAGTTTATTGGGTTCGCTCATCTTATCCGCGCGGAAAGGTTCTGTTGCACTTTTGAACTTGCCTGCATAGTATATCTCCGGCTGTATCTCCAGCTTATCCAGCGTACCCTTGAAGAATCCCAGCACCGTAGCAAACCCTTTCAGTTCGATATTGCCTGCGGGGTTCAGGAAAATGCTGTCCGCAGCAGACGCCGCGAAATACGCGCCTTGTGTGATGTTCTCCCCATAAGCATAGATGAATTTGCCCGACTCCTTGAAATCGTGCAGCGCATACGATACCTCCTGCAGCGTGGCCCAGCCGTTCGGTGTCGGTCCCAGTTTCAGGTAAATGCCATCAATGTCGTCGTCTGTCTTAGCATACTCTATCGCATGGGTGATATCGTAGACCCCTGCCACATATGAAGGTCCGTCATCGAATGCCGCAAATGGGTCGGTCTCGCCCTGTTCGTGGATGCGCTTTGTAAGGTCTATCACCAGCACATCGCCCGATATTTTCTTGTTCTCCTTTTCCGTTACCGACTTTATCGCCGCAGTTACCAGTACCACAATGAACAGCACCAACAATATCCCGGAAACGATGATAGCCAGCAGTGATGCAAAGAACGACCTGAAAAACTCCTTCATGACCTATATTATTTGCAGCAAATATACGCAGTGGGTACCGCTTTGGGCATAAAAATAGCGGGCGCAAGGCCCGCTATTGTAATATCATCATGTAACAAACCAACTATTGCCTGATAACGAAATGGAAGACCTTCCGTTCTTCACCCCAGGCCATGTTCAGCAGGTATATGCCGTTGGCGAGGGTATTGTCGAGCGAAACGCTCTCGTTCACCATGCCTCGTTTCGCGTTCACATTACCTACATACACTACATGGCCCAACATATCTGTCACAGTTATGGCTACATCGGTATTGGCATTCATGCCCAGCGAGCCCTTCAAGGTGAAATTACCCTTATTGGGGTTCGGTACCAGCCTGATATCTGCTGCCGCCTGTACATCATCTACCTCCAGCGGCGCTATCGTGACGAACATCCAGGCGAATGTGGTCACACCCGGGCAAACACCTGTGCTGGTAACAGCGCATACCACAGAATCATAATCGTTATATACCGCTGAGTAGATGCTATTGGTAGCACCCGGCACCGGTATGCCATTCACTTTCCACTGGTAGAGCGGCACGGCGCCCGCATTCGACGCTACGGCCATTAATGATACAGGCATTCCAGGCACTACAAGCGTACCGGGCAGTGGCACTATTGATACATGCGGCGTCATTATCGAGTCCACCTGCATCACGATGCTGCCACTCTCCACGGTATCATCCGCCCGGCAGAAATAGTTGCTGATCATGGCACAATACACTACATCGCCGTGGCTGGGAACATATGAGAAGGTAACGCCCGATCCCAGTTGAGCCCCGTTCACCATCCACCTGTATTCAGGCGCAACACCACCCCAGCTGGGTAATGCCGTATAGTCCGCTACCGAGAACTGGCATACCGTATCACCTGGATATACGTTCACGTTCACCACCGGCATCTGTGCAGGCAGAACATGGGTCACCATGGTGCCGCTAGCCGTCGCAGTGGCCAGGCAACTGGCGTTGCTGGTCAATAATACAGAGACCAGGTCGCCATCAGCCGGTATGAAGGAATAAGTAGGAGCAGTGCTCACCGCGGTACCGTTCACTTTCCACAGGTATGCGGGTGTAAGTCCACCGTTCACCGGGTGCGGCGTGTACACTGCCACCATACCAGGACAAGTAGTATCTCCCGGTGCTGCCGAGATAGATACAGCAGGTGTCACCAGCGGTATGATGCCCACAGAAGCGCTGCTGGTCATATTGCGGGTGCAGCCGCTGGCCACTTCCGTAGCCATCACTGTGTAGATACCAGCGGGCGTCAGCGGGCCGAAGTCGATGGTGTCACCTGTACCGCCTGTGTAGCCAGTCACCGATGTACCATAATAAAGCAGGTAGCTCACCCCTATCTGCGAGCCATCCAGCTTGACGTGCATGCCGCCGCCGCCTGCGCAATAGTTACCACCACCGAACACAGTATGAATGGTCGGCAGCGGATGGACCGTAACGGTCAAGCGGGTAGAACAGCCGGTGCCAAAGAGCACATAACTGATATTGGCAGTGCCCAGCGAAACGGGCGTTACCACACCCGTAGCCGCGCCTACGGTAGCTACCGCAGGGTTGCTGCTGATCCAGCTACCACCCGGCATGAAATTGGTAAACACTGTCGGAGTGCCAAAACAGATATGGGGATTGCCGGAGATATTGGGAGGTGTCTGCAACACCGTCACTGACTTTGTCACCTTGCAACCTGTGGCCAATGCGTAACTGATGAGTGTCGTCCCCGCGCTCATGCCCGTAACTACGCCGCTCACGAGACCTGCGGTCGCGATATCCGAATGTTCACTGATCCACAATCCACCGGGCGTGGTGCTGGCAAGCGTAATTGTTCCCCCTTCACACACACTGGATGGACCTGTGATGCTTGCAGGCAGCGGGTTCACCGTTACAGGCAGTATGTTGAAGCAACCTGAGCCTACAGTATAGGTGATCATGGAAGTACCTGGAGCGATACCGGTCACAACACCGGATACCGGGTCTATCGTAGCTTTTGCAGGGTTGCCTGATGTCCATAGTCCGCCAAACGACGTATCTATCAGTGTGGTGGTCTCACCCACACATACACTTGGCAAACCAGAGATAAGCGGCGGCAGTGGCACTACCGTCACCGTGATGCTGCGCATACAGCCCGACATGATGGTATAAGTGACAGCTACCGTACCGGGCGTTATGCCGCTGACTACGCCTGTTATGGGGTGTATGGTACCGATCATCGACGCCGCGGGATCGGCACTCCATGTACCGCCCGGCATAGTGCAGATAAGATCGATGGCGAAGCCTGCACACACGGTGTACGCGCCGCCTATCGGTGGTGGTAACGCTTCAATGGTCACAATGGTCGTAGTGATGCAACCAACCGCGCTCGTGTAAGTAATGCGCGTAGTACCCGGTGCCACACCAGTGTAGTCACCCGTCACGGCATCAATCGTTGCGATAGATGGGTCGCTGCTGGACCATGCGCCGCCCGGAGTAGAATTGGACAAATGCGTGGGAATGAGCGCACATGCTACCGTCGGGCCGACGATAGAATTGGGCAGCGGATGCACCGTTACATTCCTGAATGCCGCACAACCACTACTGAGCGTATAGGTGATCGTAGCGACACCGAGCGAAAGCCCGCTTACTACTCCGCCGCCGCTGATGGGCGCTACAGTCAAATCAGAACTCGACCATGTACCACCCGGTGTTGCATTCGTCAGTGCGTTCGCAAGACCAATACATATATCTGGGTTGCCGTTTATCGCGGTCGGTAATACCTGTACTGTCATGGTCTTGGCTGTATAACAACCAGAGCCTAATGTATAAGAGATGGTCATTGTTCCGGCGGACACACCGGTAACAGTACCGAAAACATCTATGGAGCCCACCGCAGGGTTACTGCTACTCCATATACCACCTGACGTGCTTTCGAATAAAGTCGTGCTGGTATTGACACATATGGCAGCGGGGCCGAAGATCGGCACGGGCACCGCGTTCACCGTCACCGTCTTGGTCACGCCACAGCCGGTCAGGAATGCATAAGTGATGACCGCTGTTCCCGGCGACATACCCAATACAGTACCGAAAGTAGGATGCGCCACAGCAACACCAACGTTACTGCTTGTCCAGAATGCGCCGGGCACAGAATTGGTCAGGGTGGTCACCTGGCCATCGCACACCACGGGCACACCAGCTATGGTATCCGGTGTCGGCGTAACGGTAACTACCGTGGTCGCACGGCAACCCGTTGCAAAAGCGTAGGTGATGCTGGCAGTGCCAGCCGTAATACCGGTCACAACACCGGATGAATTGATGGTACCCACAGCCGGGTTACCGCTGCTCCAGGTGCCCCCGGTAAGACTCTCCGCCAAGGTAATGGTAGCGCCCGCGCAGAACTGCGCCGTCCCTGTAATGGGCAATGGTGTAGGATCGACCGTGATCGTTTTTGTCGTATAACAGCCGGAACCCACGATGTAAGATATCGTAACCGTTCCTGCTGCCACTCCGGTAACAGTACCAGACACAGAATGTATCGTTGCTACGGATGGGCTGCCGCTGACCCAGGTGCCTCCGGTTGTAATGCTGTTATAGACTGAAGTTGCTCCTTCGCACAGGCGGTTAGCGCCTGATATACCGGCCGGCACAGCGTACACCGTTACCACAGATGTAGTGATACAACCTGCCGCCACTGTGTAAGTGATACGCGTCGTTCCTGCTGTCAGGCCGGTCACCACCCCACCTGCAGATATAGAACCTACTGCCGGTGTACTGCTGCTCCATGTGCCACCGGTCGATCCGTTGCTCAATGCGGTGGTATAACCGATGCAAACTGCCAGCGAGCCGCCTATGGAAGGAGGTAGCGCATTGACATTCATCGATCTTGTCACCGTGGCAGAACACCCAATGCTGTTGGTCACCATGAGCGTAGGCGTCTTCACTCCCGATACAGTATAAGTATAAGTGGATGAATATCCTGTGCCGGTAGCACCGCCGCCATAAGACCATGCCCAAGAAGCTGGTGGTCCATATAGTGCATAAGAAGAGTCGGTAAAGGTGACCATGCTGCCTTCGCACACAGGGTTCGGGTTTATACGGAAATGAGGTATCAGCACATCTGCCTTTATGGTATCACTACCTACGCTGGCACGCGTACAACCTGAAGTATCGGTCAATATC
>JACCDQ010448343.1_pt1 | contig 12440 bp, 12 predicted proteins | sample 7446031 | NCBI WGS metagenome assembly JACCDQ01 (sample SAMN15323442, study PRJNA562643) | freshwater metagenome | isolation source: river surface water | place: USA:Blue River Watershed | collected 2017-08-17
CAACATGCTGGAGGTCGGTTTCCAGATGTACAACGAGATGCTCTCGGAGGCGGTGCGCTCGCTCAAGGCGGGCCAGGAGCCCGACCTGCTGGCGCCGCTGTCGGCCGCCACCGACATCAACCTGCACGCCCCCGCCCTGCTGCCGGACGACTACTGCGGCGACGTGCACCTGCGGCTTTCCTTCTACAAGAAGCTCGCGACCGCGAAGAACGTCGACCAGATCGACGGCCTGCTGGAAGAAATCGTCGACCGCTTCGGCAAGCTGCCCGCCCAGGCCCAGACGCTGATCGACGTGCACCGCCTGCGGGTGCTGGCGCGCCCTTATGGCGTGGTGAAGGTGGACGCCGCGCCCGGCGTGATCCACATCACCTTCAAGCCCAACCCGCCGGTCGACCCGATGCGCATCATCGAGCTGGTGCAGAAGAACCGGCACATCAAGCTGGCGGGCAACGAGAAGCTGCGCATCGAGCGCGAGCTGAAAGACCCGAAGGACCGCGCCCAGATGGTGCGCGACGTGCTGCGCTCGCTGGGCCAGCCCCAGGTGGCGGCCCAGGCCTGAGGGCGGCGGCCTCGGCCCGGACCTTCGGGCCGGTCGGCTGGTCAGGAGACGAGGTCGTCCTCCGCAGGCCGTGCCGGCCGGGCCGGCCCGGTGTGCAGGCGCACGGCCTCGGCCTTGCCCTCCCGCGTGGGGTAGGGCTCCATGTCGCCCAGGGAGCGAAGCAGCACAAAGGGCGACTCGCGGAACCGGGCCCGCTCGTGGGCCACCAGGCACCGGAGCAAGGTGACCGTGATGCCGCGCGTCTCGCCGGTGGCCAGGACCGCGTCGGCGATCCGCGCGGCGTCACCGGGCCGGAGGCCCTTGGGGTCGTCGCAGGCACGCAGGCTGGCCATCAGGGCCGCATGGACTTCCAGGGCTGCCGCCCGGCGATGCTCAATGCGCTGGGCGTGAATGCGCTCGGCGGAACGGGCGGTGAAGCCGTAATCGGCGTCATGGAAACGCGCATTCACATGGCGGTCGGGGGCTGCCTGGGCCGCGCGCCAGGTGAGGCGCAGGTCGGCGCCGCCGGGGGACAAGGCGGTGACGCCATAGCGTTGGGCCAGCTCGCCCAGCGGCCCTGCGGGAGGCGTCACCCGCGGACTGGCAGGGGAGCCGGGTCGGGAGGTCGGGGTGTTGGCAGCGGGGGAGGCAGCGGGGGAGGCAGCGCGGTCCTGGCCGAAGCAGGCGGAGAGGCGAGGGATCATGGTCGAGCGGTAGAGCTGAGAAGTGGAAGAAGCAGCGATGCGCGGGCCGATGCCCGGCAACGACCGCCTTCGTAACCACCGCGCGCGGCCCGGTTCATGCGGCGGATTCGCTGCGCGGCATCGGGTTTCAGGACACGCGCCAGGACACGCGCCGCCCATGGAAATCCCACGGATGGCTTGAATTTCGACCGGCTCACGGCCCGGTGCGAAAATCGCCGGGTTCACCTCTTCCATCCCATGACCCACGCCACCGAATTCGCCCCCGGCCTCGTCGTCCAGGGCTTCACCCCGCCCCTGTCGCTCGCGTCCTTCGGACTGATCGCTTTCGACATGGACTCCACCTTGATCAACATCGAGTGCGTGGACGAGATCGCCGCCGCCGCCGGACGCAAGGAGGAAGTGGCTGCCATCACCGAGGCCGCCATGCGCGGCGAGATCAGCGACTACAAGGAAAGCCTGCGCCGGCGCGTGGCCCTGCTCCAGGGCGTGCCCGAGTCGGCCATGCTGCAGGTGTACGAGGAGCGGCTGCAGCTCAATCCGGGCGCGGCCGAACTGGTGGCCGCCTGCAAGAAGGCGGGTCTCAGGACCCTGCTGGTGTCTGGCGGCTTCACCTTCTTCACTGACCGCATCCGCGACCGCCTCGGCATCGACGAGACCCGCTCCAACCTGCTGGAGGTGAGGGACGGCAAGCTCACCGGCCGCATGGTGGACCAGGACTGGGGCGACATCTGCGACGGCGAGGAAAAGCGCCGCATGCTGCGCGCCACCTGCGCCCGCCACGGGCTCTCGCCCAAGGAGGCCATCGCCATGGGCGACGGCGCCAACGACCTGCCGATGATGGGCGAGGCCGGCCTCTCGGTGGCCTACCACGCCAAGCCCAAGGTGCGCGAGCAGGCGATGGTGGCGATCAACAGCGGCGGACTGGACCGGCTGCTGGAAGTGGTGAAGGCTTGAACGGCCGTCGGGCCTGAACGATCCTCGAACTTGAAGGGCCGCCGGTTCTGAGGGGTCTCAGATCCGCTCCACCACCGGCCGCCCGGCCTGCACCGTGAAGGAAGCCAGGGTTTCGACCCGCGCATCCGGCCGGGTGACGTCGTCCAGCACCCTCAGCGTGGTGCGCATCGCCCCTGGGGTGAATTCGCAGACACCGTAACCGCGCCGTGTGCCCTCGGCAAAGACGAAGTGCGGATGGTCGGCCACCCGCTTTGCGGCCAGCGCGCCGCCCGCCGAGCGCGAGGTGATGCTGGTGCCGCAGAACTCCACGCCCAGGCTGGCGCTCTCGGGCCGCGCGTAGTCGGCCTTGACGTGGCCGACCCAGTTCTCGTGCACGTCGCCGCCCAGCATGACCGGGCTGCGCACCCGGTGGCGCTGCAGGCTGTCGGTCAGGCGCCTGCGGGCCGCACCATAGCCGTCCCAACCGTCGTTCCACACCCGCTCCCCTGCCCTTGACTGCAGGCCGCGGCGGCCGAACAGCGTCTGCTGGCCGATGACCGTCCAGCCGCCGCCGGCCTGTGCCATCGCCTGGTCGAACCACTGCTCCTGCGCCGCGCCCAGCAGGGTGCGGGACGGGTCGTCCAGCGCCGGGCAGGTGGCCGGGTCGACCATGCCGCTGCGGTGCTGCGGCTCACCGCAGACCTGGGCGTCGCGCCACTGGCGGGTGTCGAGCATCACCAGGTCGGCCAGCTGGCCGAAGCGGTAGCGCCGGGGCAGCATGACCTGGTGGGTGCCCTGGACGCCGGCGCCGCGCAGGAAGTCGGCCGCGCGCAGCGGCATGTGCTCGTAGAAGGCCTGGTAGGCGGCGTTGCGGCGCGCGACGAAGTCGGACGCGCTGTTCAGGCCAAAGGGCCGGCCGTCGCCGGGCAGCGGGCCGGCGTAGTCGTTCTGCACTTCATGGTCATCCCAGGTGACGACCCAGGGGCAGGCTGCATGCATCGCCTGCAGCAATGGGTCGCCCCGGTGCATGGCGTGGCGTTCGCGGTAGTCGGCCAGGGTGACCACGGTGGCCAGAGTCGGGAAGTTGCGCACCGCGGCGGCGGCGTTGGGGTATTCGTAGATGTAGTCGCCCAGGAACAGCACCAGGTCAAGGTTCTCCTCCCGCATGTGCCGGTAGGCGCCATAGAGGCCATGCTCCCAGCGCTGGCAGGAGGCATAGGCGAGGCGCAGGCGGGCGACCCGGGCCTCGGGCGCGGGCAGCGTGCGGGTGCGCCCCACCGGGCTGGTGACGCCGCCGGAGATGAAGCGGTAGAAGTACCAGCGGTCAGGCGCCAGGCCCTGCACCTCGGCATGCACGCTGAAGGCAAGCTCGGGGCTGGCCAGGGCCTGGCCGCTGGCGGCGAGGCGAGAGAAGGCCTCGTCGTGCGCCACTTCCCAGCGCACCGGCAGCGGCTCGTTGCCGAGCGAGTCGAACAGGCCGGGCGCGACCAGCCGCGTCCACAGCACCACGCCGTCGGCCGAAGGCGAGCCACTGGCCACGCCAAGGGCGAAGGGGTCGAAGCGCCAGCGGGCCTGGGCATGGGCGCTCCGGGGCAGGCCGACCAGGGCGGCGGGCGCCGCCAGGGTCGCGGCAGCGAGCGCCAGGCGAAGCAGCTGGCGGCGGCCGGAGTGCGAGCCGGGGAACGAGGCGTGGTGGGCGGGCATGCGGACGATTATGGGGAACCCATCGCCTTCGGGGAGCGGGGACCTTCCGGAATGCCACGCGCCCCGCGGGCGAAGTTGCTCGGGCAGAGCGAGGGGCCCCGAGTCCCTCGAAGGTCCCCGGCCCCTCGGCTCTGCGGACGCGTCAACCCTTGGCGGCCTGGGTCGCGGCCTTGCGGTCGGCCAGCACCTTCTGCGCCGAGGGGCGCTCGCCCACGAAGCGGGTGTAGGCGCGGTGGTCGATGCCGGCGGCCTCGAGCAGGTCTTCGCCGTACACCGTGCGGGCGGCCAGGGCGACCAGAGGCAGGTTCACGAAGGCGGACAGGTCGGCCTGGGTGAAGTGCTCGCCCGCGACGTAGGGCGCGAAGCGGGCCAGCTGCTTGAAGCCGGCGATGGAAGCCTGCAGCTGCTTGTGGATGCGGTCCTTGTTCGCGTCGGAGAGTGCCGGCGCGCCGAAGAAGGCGGAGGGATAAAGCTGGCGCGCGCAGATCTCCAGGTGCCAGTCGAGGTAGGTGGTGAGCTCGCGCACCTTGGCCGCCTCGAAGGGGTCGGCCGGCAGCAGTGCCGGCTCGGGGCAGGCCTGCTCGAGCCAGTCCACGATGGCCTGGCTCTCGGAGAGCGCGCCCTGCGGCGTGACGATGAAGGGAATCTTGCCCATGGGCGAGTGGGCGAGCAGCGCCGGGTCCTTCATCGGCAGCCGGACCGCGACCTCGGTGAAGTCGGCGCCCTTCTCGAGCAGCGCCATCTTGACCTTGTTGTAGTAGTTGGACACGGCGAAGCCGTGCAGGGCGATCGGCGGAAGGGTCGTTCGGGCCATGGGCTGTCTCCTCTTGTTTCGTGGCGTTGCGAATCGCATCGGACGGGCGGCACGGGCGCGCGCGGGTGGCGATGCCGGGCGCCAGTGTAGTCAGGCCGCCAGGGGCCCGATGACGCGGGGGTGACCCGACACCCGGGGCCTGCGGCACGCACGCCCTGGTACAGCGCTCTCCTACGGCGCATGTCTCTTCTGGCCGTGCCTCGAGCGTGGCCCGCCTCGGCAGGATCGCCGCCGGCTTCGGATGCACCGGGGCCGACGACCACGACGACGCTCAGGGAGATCACGCCATGAAGAATTTCAGTCGCCATCGCGCCGCTGCGGCACGACGGGCATCGCCCCACCTCGCATCCCTTGCCCTCCTCGCCCTGCTCGCGAGCCTGGGCCTCACCGCCTGCGGAGGCGGCGGGGGAAGCAACGAGGTACAGGCCAGCGCGGACACCGCGACGCCACCGCCTGCGGCATCCGCGCCGCCGGTGGGAGGCGCCACGCCCACCACGCCGGTGGTGACCACGCCTGGCACGACGACGCCAGTCGTCTCGGGCCCCACGGTGCCGCCCCGCAGCGTGGCGCTGGGCGAGGTCTGGCAGGAGACCGGCCCGGTCGCCGCCTGGTGGACCTCCTCCGCCTCGGCCGACGGGCAGGTGCTGATGGTGGGGGTGAACCCCGGCAGCCTCTACCTCTCGCGGGATGCGGGCGCGAGCTGGCAGACGGTGGCAGCCCCTGGCCAGGGCAACTGGTCGTCGATCGACATGGACCCGACCGGGACCCATATCGCGGCCACCAGCTTCGGCGGCCTGGTCTGGCTCTCGCACGACGGTGGCCGAACATGGGCCAGCAGCTTCCATCCGTGCAACTTCCTGAGCGTGAGCATCTCGAACGACGGGCAGCACCTTGCTGCCGTGGCCAAGTTCGGCGGCATCTTCACCTCCGACGATGCGGGGGCAAGCTGGGACATGCGCCTGCCCAGTGCCGACTGGCAGGCCATCGCCGGGTCGGAGGACGGCCGTATCCTGCTCACCGCCTCCCACAACGGGCCGCTGCAGGTCTCCACCGATGGGGGCCTCACATGGACCGCCCGTGAGCAGTCACGCAACTGGTACCGGCTGGCGATTTCCGCCGACGGCCAGCGCATGGCGGCCGCCGACAACGGCGGTCTGGTCTACGTCTCCACCGACGCGGGGCAGACCTGGACGGGGACCTTCCACCCAGCGCCGGTGACCGCGGTGTCGATGTCGCGCGACGGCAGCCACCTGGTGATCGCCGTGCCCACGATCGGCACCGCCACCAGCAACGCAGGCATCTACCACTCGGGGGATTTCGGGCAGAGCTGGCAGTCCTTGCAGACGCCCAAGGCCTGGCGCACCGCCGCGATTTCGGGAGACGGCAACACCTTGCTCGCCGCGGCAAGGGCCGACGGGACCAACCCGATGGACATCTCGCCCGACGTGCCGGGCGGGCACATCTACATTTCCCGTGCAGGCACGGCGACCGCGCCCTGAGGTCCCCGAGACGCCGGCCTACCCTTGCCTGCGCAGCGGCTTCCAGCCTACGTAGTCGGGGTAGTGCCGGGCCACCGCGGTGCCGTTCACGTCCCAGGTGACGCAGCGATCGAGCTGGAAGGGCGGCTGGCCGTCCTGGATCTCGGGCTTGTCGTGGACGATGCCCTGGCGCAGGACCTGGCCCGCCGGCACCGTCTGGAAGGTGGCGGTGGCCAGGTTCATCAGCAGCTCGCGCAGGTGGGCGCAGCCCCGGGTCTGGCCCAGGGCGCTCTCGATGGACTGGCGCCAGCCCCGGCGCATGCAGGCGCCCAGCATGCCCTGCATCGGCGGGAGGGCCTGGCTGCATTCGGCCAGGGGCTGGTGGACCATGCGGGCGTCGATGGCGCGCACCACGAAGTCGTCGTCGATCACCACCCGCATCACCATGTGGTGGATCGGCTCCTGCGGCGGCACCTGACCGCGCTCGTACAGGCCCAGGGGATGGGTCTTCACGTCCTTGAGCTCGGCCTCCATTTCCCACAGGCCGTCGCTGCGCGAGAAGCCTCGGTAGTCGACGGTGCGGGTGTGCAGCAGCTCGCGGCGCACGCCCTCGGTGGCTTCGGCGAAGTTGATCGTGTTCGAAGTCGGGGTCGGCGTGGACTGCATCCGCCCTCCCCTCAGGCCAGGGCCTGCGCCAGGCGGGACACGCCCTCGCGGATCTTGTCCTCGTCGGCGGTGGCGAAGCTGAGGCGGAAGCTGGCCGGGTCCGGGTCACGCGCGAAGAAGGGCGCGCCGGGCACGAAGGCCACGCCACGGTCGATGGCGCGACGGGCGAACTCGCCCGCATCGGCCAGCTTGCCGCCCTTGCCGGTCAGGCGCGCCCAGACGAAGAGCCCGCCCTGGGGCGCGGTGAATTCGACCGCATCGCCCAGCTCCTTGCGCAGGGCGCCCACCATGGCCTGCGCGCGGCGGGCGTAGACCCGGCGCACCTCGTCCAGCGTCGCCGGCATGCGGCCTGCGGCCAGGTAGGCGGCGGCGGTGGCCTGGGCGAAGGTGCTGGTGTGCGCATCGCTGAACTGCTTGCACATGGTGGCCCGGGCCAGCAGCGCCTGCGGGCCGATCAGCCAGCCCACGCGCAGGCCGGGACTGAGTACCTTGCTCAGGCTGCCGCAATGCACCAGCAGGTCGCGGCTGCCCGGCACCTGGGCCGAGAGGGCCAGCAGGCTGGGCGGGGGCGGCGCGTCGAAGTACAGGTCGCCATAGGGGTCGTCCTCGACGATGAGGGTGCCGGTGCGCGCGGCCAGCTCAAGGATGCGGCGGCGCCGCTCCAGGGACAGCAGCGCGCCGCTGGGGTTGCCGAAGGTGGGAATGAGGTAGACGAACTTCGGCTTGTGCTGGGCGATCAGGGCCTCGAGCTTGTCGACCTGCACGCCCTCGCCGTCGACCGGCGCGGAGACGACGTCGGCGCCATAGAGCCGGAAGCACTGGATGGTGGCCAGGAAGGTCGGGCCCTCGACGATGACCTTGTCGCCCGGGTCGATGAGGGTCTTGCCCAGGAGGTCCAGCGCCTGCTGGCTGCCGGTGGTCACGATGAGGTCGGTGGGCGAAATGGCCTGCACGCCCTTGGATTGCATGAAGGCGGCCAGCTGCGCGCGCAGCGGCTCGTAGCCCTCGGTGGCGCCGTACTGCAAGGCGGCGCCGGGGTTGTCGGCCAGGGCCTTCTGGCTGGCCTCACGCAGGCCTTGGACGTCGAACATGGCGCTGTCGGGGAAGCCGCCGGCGAAGCTGATGATGCCGGGCTTGCCCAGGAGCTTGAACAGCTCGCGGATGGCGGAGGTCTCGACGTTGGACAGGCGCTGGGCGAAGGGGATGGCAGGCTGGGACATGGCGTGGCTATCTGGCATGGCTCTGGGGCGTGGATCTCGTCCCTCGCCCCGGAAATGCCCGGAGCGGGGACTCAGCCCTCCATCGTAGCCAACTCGGCAGCCCCGCCCCTGAGGGCCAAGCCGGTCCCGCCGGACGGTCAGGCCAGGGCGGCCTCGGGGGTCGCGTCTGGGGTCGCGTCCGGCATCTGGCCCGCGACGTGGCCGGAGGCGGTCATCGCCGGCGCGGCCTCGCCCCCCAGGGCCTCGATCAGCCCGGCGATCAGGCCACCCAGCTCGCCGGTGGTGATGGCCACGTCGGCGTCGAAGCGCTCCTCGCCGGGCGGCGCCTTGTCGACCTCGGACAGGGCGAGGCGCTTGAGCGCCATCGTATCGGTGAGGACGAAGGACAGGCGGTCCTCCCAGTTCATGGCCAGGCGGGTGGGCAGCTTGCCCTCGCGAATGTGCTGGCCGATCTCCTCCAGCGCCAGGTGGTGGCGGGCGTAGCGCACCACCGAGCGCTCCTCGCCCGGGTCCTTCAGCTCGAGCTCGCGCTCGATGGCGAAGCCTGCGGGCGGCTCCTGGGTGGACAGCCACTCGGACATGGCCGCGGCCGGCGACATCGCGGTGTGCAGCGGCGAGATCGGCATGACGTGGCGCAGGTCGGCCATCAGGTCGACGATGGGCTGCAGCACCGCCTCGGCCCCGCGGGTGCTGGCCGCGCCCACCACCAGCAGGCGCTCCTCGGGGTGCAGCCACAGCCAGTGCATCGAGCGTTTGGTGAAGGCGCGGGGCATCAGGGTCTGGACGATCTCGTCCTTGAGGTCCCGCTTTTCCTTGCGCCCGGGTTTGCGGCCCTGTTCGGCCTCGATCGCCTTGCAGCGGGCCTCGAGCTCGCCGCGGATGGTGCTGGCGGGGACGACGCGGCGCTCCACCGCCAGGCGCAGGATCCAGTGGCCGTCGATGGCCTCGGCCATCGCGCCATGCTCCTGGCCACGGGGCGACACCCAGCCCACGGACAGGGGCTCGGTGGGGCCGCAGGGCTGGAAGGCGGCGCCTTGCAGGGCCTCCTCGAGGGCGGCGAGGGACGGCGCGGACCAGCCGGCGCCGATGCGGTAGGCGATGAGGTTCTTGAAAAGGGACATTCCCGATTCTAGAAGCCCGCCACCGCCCCATCGCGGCGCGAGTCGCTGGCGCAGACATAGCCCTCGACCTTCGGGTCGCCCGCGCGCCAGATGAACTGGCCGGCGCCGAAGTCCTGGTAGTTGTCGTGGATCACGCCGACCTGGTGGCCCAGCGCCTGCAGGCCCTGCACGGTGGCCAGGTTCATCTGCGGCTCGACGTTGATCTCCATGCCAGCATTGAAGCGCCAGCGCGGCGCGTCGCAGGCGGCCTGCGGGTTCTGGCCGAAGTCGACCATCCGCACCACCGTCTGCATGTGGCCCTGGGGCTGCATGTTCGCGCCCATCACGCCAAAGCTCATGACCGGCTGGCCGTCCCGGGTGAGGAAGGCCGGGATGATGGTGTGGAAGGGGCGCTTGCCCGGGGCGACCTGGTTGGCCCCGGGGGCGAGCGAGAAGCCGTGGCCGCGGTTTTGCAGGCTCACCCCGTAGGTGGGCTCCACGCAGCCCGAGCCGAAGCCCATGTAGTTGCTCTGGATGAAGCTCACCATCATGCCGTTCTCGTCGGCGGCGGTGAGGTAGATGGTGCCGCCCTTGGCCGGGTTGCCGGCGCGGAAGTCCTGGGCGCGACGCGGGTCGATCAGGCGGGCGCGGGCGGCCAGGTAGTCCGGGTCGAGCAGCTGCTCGGCGGACAGGTCCATGGCCGAGGGCTCGGCCACGTAGCGGTAGACGTCGGCGAAGGCGAGCTTCATCGCCTCGATCTGCAGGTGCTGCGCCTCCACCCCGTCCGGGTCCAGACCCTGCAGCTCGAAGTGGCGCAGGATGCCCAGCGCCATGAGCGCGGCGATGCCCTGGCCGTTGGGCGGGATCTCGTGCAGGCGGTAGCCGCGGTAGTCCTGGCCGATCGGGTCCACCCACTCGGGGCGGTAGGCGGCCAGGTCAGCGGCGGTGAGCGCGCCGCCCTGCTCCTTCGAGAACTTCGCCAGGGCCTGGGCGATCTCGCCCTGGTAGAAGGCCTCGCCCTGGGTGCGCGCGATGGCGGCCAGGCCACGGGCGGCGGCGGGAAAGCGGAACAACTCGCCCACATGCGGCGCGCGGCCCCAGGGCAGGAAGGCCTGTGCGAAACCGGGCAGGCTGCCCAGCTCCGGCGTGGCCGCGGCCCACTTCTGCTGCACCACCACCGGCATCAGGTAGCCGCGCTCGGCGATCTCGATGGCCGGGGCCAGCAGGTCGGCGAAAGGCAGGCGGCCGAAGCGCTCGGACAGCGCCACCCAGCTGGCCACCGCGCCGGGCACCGTGACCGAGTCGATGCCGCGCTTCGGGGGGGCGCCCGCGCCCTCCCCCGCCTTGGCGCGGAAGTAATCAGGCGTCCAGGCCTGGGGCGCGCGGCCCGAGGCGTTGAGCCCGTGCAGTCGCGTGCCGTCCCAGACGATGGCGAAGGCGTCGCTGCCCAGGCCGTTGCTCACCGGCTCGCACACCGTCATCGCGGCGGCGGCGGCAACAGCGGCGTCCACCGCATTGCCGCCGGCGGCCAGCATGCGCAGGCCGGCCTGGGCCGCGAGGGGGTGCGAGGTAGCGACCGCGTTGCGGGCGAAGACCGGCAGGCGGACGGTGGGATAGGGGTTGCGGAAGTCGAAGTGCATGGCGCATTCATTATTGGCCAGTCCCGCGGGAGAGGCCCGCAGGGCTTCCCCTACACTCGGCCCTCATGAGAGCGCAGGACATCGAGCCCTTCTTCGCCACGCTCAAGGCGGCCAACCCCCATCCGGTGACCGAGCTGGAGTACACCAGCGTCTTCGAGCTGCTGGCCGCGGTGCTGCTCTCGGCCCAGGCCACCGACGTGGGCGTGAACAAGGCCACCCGCCGCCTCTTCCCCGTCGCCAACACGCCGCAGGCCCTGCTCGATCTCGGGCTCGAGCGGCTGGAGGGCTACGTCAAGACCATTGGCCTGTACCGCACCAAGGCCCGCAACCTGCTCGAGACGTGCCGCATCCTGGTCGAACAGCATGGCGGCGAGGTGCCCCGCACCCGCGAGGCGCTCGAGGCCCTGCCCGGCGTGGGCCGCAAGACGGCCAATGTGGTCCTGAACGTCGCCTTCGGCCAGCCCACCATGGCGGTGGACACGCACATCTTCCGCGTGAGCAACCGCACCGGCCTCGCGCCGGGCAAGAACCCGCTGCAGGTGGAGCTCGCGCTCGAGAAGCGGGTGCCGGCGGCCTATGCGGTCGACTCGCACCACTGGCTGATCCTGCACGGGCGCTACGTCTGCCAGGCGCGCAAGCCGCGCTGCTGGGACTGCGCGGTGGCGAAGTACTGCGACTTCAGGCCCAAGACGCCGGCGCCGGGCGCCTGAGCCGGTGACGGGCAAACTGAGCACCATGCGCACCCTGCTTCCCATCCTCGTCCTCTGCCTGGGCGCCAGCGCCGGCGCCCTCGCCCGCTGGCAGCTGGGCCTGTGGCTCAACACCGGCGCCACCTGGCTGCCCCTGGGCACGCTGGCCGCCAACCTGGTGGGTGGGCTGGTGATCGGCATGCTGATCGCGCTGTTCAACGCCCACCCGGAAATCGACCCGCTGTGGCGCCTGGCCCTCATCACCGGCTTCCTGGGCGCGCTGACCACCTTCTCCACCTTCTCGGCGGAGACCGTGCAATTGCTCCTGGCCGACCGGATCGACCAGGCGCTTGCCCTGGCGGCGATTCACCTGCTGGGGTCGCTCGCCCTGACCTGGGCGGGGCTCAAGGTCACCGCGGCATGGCTGGCGCGCTGAAGCCTCAGGCGCCCGGCCCGGTCAACACGATCACTGGGTAACGACGCAGAGCACGCTGCAGGGCGCGTGCTCGATCAGCGACCCGGAGATGGACCCGCGCCACCAGCGCGCGGCCCAGCCGTCCACATGCTTGTGGCCGACGACGATCAGGTCGGCCTGCACCTTTCGCGCGTGGCGGGTGATCTCCTCGATCGCCTCGCCGGTGACGACTTCGCCGCGCACCGCGCTGAAGCCGGCCGCCTGCATGCGCGAGAGGCCGTCCTGCAGCACACCTTCGAACTTGCGGCGTTCGCGCGCCTCGAGCTCCGAGTCGTAGACCCCGCCCTCGAGGCCGACGAAGGCGATCATGGACGGCATCACCGCCACCAGCACCACCTCGCAGCCGCTCCACTGGGCGATCTCCCTGCAATCGAGCAGGGCCTTCTGCCCGGCCTCGCTGCCGTCATAGGCCATCAGGATGCGCTTGTACATGGTGCTCCTCCTCACTCGGGGTGGTGGTGAGGCCAGCATAGACCGGC
>JACCDQ010252887.1_pt1 | contig 12439 bp, 24 predicted proteins | sample 7446031 | NCBI WGS metagenome assembly JACCDQ01 (sample SAMN15323442, study PRJNA562643) | freshwater metagenome | isolation source: river surface water | place: USA:Blue River Watershed | collected 2017-08-17
AGTCCAAATTGATGCGCAAATTAGCGATTGGTGACTTCGAGGAAAGACTCGACCACGAGATATGGTGTAATGGTAGCATAACGAAATGGGAGTATCCGAAAGGACAGTACCAATCACTTGCGTTTGTACAGGTTCGACTCCTGTTATCTCGGCACAAAAAGGACTTATAGCTCAGTTGGTTAGAGCAGGTCGCTCATAACGACAAGGTCACAGGTTCGAGCCCTGTTTGGTCCACATATATTTACGACAAAATAGTTTGTCTATCAAAAATGTCAAAATATGAATGACAAATATTCGATTCTTGTATCGCACGAAATACAGAATGCAATACGAGACAGGAGAAATGCCCTTCGCTCAAAGATTGCAGACATATCTTCTGCAGAGAAGTCTGGAGTGAACGTTGATGAGGCCGTTGCAATATTGCGAGCAAAACTTGACGAGCTAGATTTTATGAGCGAGAAGTTTTTTAAAATTATACTTAAGATATACAATGATTCAAAAAAGCAATAAAATAAATGAGATAATCGAAACATTTCCAGATGAACAGATTATTCTTATGGACGGATTTGACGACGCTATAATTGGCGCTCACGTAACCGAGGCAGGTGTCAGCTTAGTGTATTCAATTGGAGATATGGTTGAGTGCCTTGTTCGAGACGGAATGACAGAAGATGAAGCTGTAGATTATTTTGAATATAACGTGTCTCGCTCCGTGCCTTATGTAGAAAATGGACCAATACTTATTTATACAGATTTTAACTAAACAAAATTAAAATGCCAAAAAGATTATTATCAGATGCGGAACTAAGAGATATGATTCGCTATTACGCTTACTGTCAATCACTTAGAGATTTTATTGACGAGAAGGTGGTTGCGTCAAACTTTCACTATCAAAAAATAAAGCAATATACAAACTTACTTGTATCAGAGCTTGAAAAGCAAGTTGACGTATTAATGAAGGTAGAGAGCGGAGAAAGCGGTGGGGCTGTATTAGAGCAGTTTATTAACGCATCTATGCAAGCAGATTATCTGTTTGACATTGCCTTAAAGATGGAGACCCTCGAAAGAGACGTTAAGATAGAATGTGCAACAAAAGTATCAGAAATATTCAAGAGCTATGGAGTTGAATAACGAAACAGAGCAAACTACAACATTTACAGACAGTGTTGTGTTTGAAATAATTAAAGAGTTTGGCGCTAGAGCGCAGAAAGGTTACGACAAGTACGGCACCGATATGGATAGGACAGATTTATCAACATCCGATTGGTGTCAGCACCTTCGGGAAGAGTTGATGGATGGATTAGTGTACCTCACACGCCTCCGTAAAGACATTCTACTATTAGAAGAAGAGCTTCGCGCCTACAAGACACGAGATATGATTCGAGCAAAACTACAAGAGGAAGCTATAAATAAAACTACATTGACAACAACAGGTGGCACAGAAGTTGTATATAATATAGTACCGAAACCAAACGAAACTTATACAGACGAAGAGCCTGTAATTCGGAAGAGATACGGCTTCCATAGATAGCATTTTTTCATAATGTTTAATTTGATTGTGATGCTCATAAAGGTAGTTTGTTTTGCGAGCTACCTTTTTTGTTAAACTTTTAATAAACATTTTGATTTATAAATTATTTGTATTAATTTTAAACCCATAAACCAAACAAATAGCAAAAATGGCTAAAACACTTAAAAACACCGAGGCGTCAGGCGCCAAAAAAAATGTCAGCGACATTGCATTCTGGGGAGATGGAGATACTTGGAAGTTGATTTCTAAGGCAAGCTCTGAGAATGAAGGTTGGATGAAATCCACAAAAGCAATACAGCTAAATGAGGGCTGCTTAGTTCAAGTGACAACACAGCAACGTAATCCAGACGGCTCATATTCTTTAGCAGAGGCTGTAGCATTTGCTCCCAAAGCTAGAATATCAGAAGTTATTGACGTTGTAACAGGAGAAGTATTATCAAGACAATTAATTTAAACCAAAACCAAACAAAATAATATGGCACGTTCAGATGCTTACAAACCGACCCTAGAGTCTCCAGTTGGGAAATACCTAACTTGGTCCTCAAACGACAAATGTTTTGCTTACTATAGCAAATCATTAAACAAAATGGTTCAAGTACCATTACCAGTAAAACTTATTCATTTCGATGAATTTGCTACAATCAAGGGCTTCCACGAGAAGTCTGGCAGCTCAATCTACTCTAACGAGGTTAAGTCTGTTAAGTTCGAAGAATTAGTTGTTCGCTCATTTAAAGGCGGAGAGCTGGCTCGCGGATTATACAATGACATCAAGCCAAACGTAAATGCTATTGGTGGAACGTACCACACTAGCTTATACGCTTTATTGGATGGAGAGATTGTTAATATCCAAATGAAAGGCGCTGCAGTTCAGGCTTGGTCAGAGTTTGCTAAAGAAGCTAGAAAAAGCTTTTTAGGAAACTATATCGAAATCAACACTGCAACAGATGCAAAGAAGGGCTCTGTAAAATACAGTACACCTACATTTACTATTGGCTCAGCTATTGACGCAAAAACTAGTGCGGCTGCAGATGCTAAGTACGACGAGCTTGTAGCATATTTTAGCGCAAGAAAAGCGGCTGCCTCGGCATCTGTGCCAGTTGCAACAGAGGTATTAGAGGTAGCTACTCCAGTAGAAGTTCCTTCTCAAGATGAATTTGACGCCCTTCCTTTCTAGTATTATGAATGAGCTAGTAAAATTAGAGCAAAGCAACCTGTTAAAAGAGACCGCTAAAGAAGGGCTTGACAATATAGTCAATTCCTACATTGAGCGCATCTCTTTTGAAGGTGGCGACGTAGAGGGAGATTACGCTCTATGTGAGAAATATATTTATATGCTAACTGAAATGAAGAACGGACTTAAGCCGTTTGTTGAGAAGGAGGCTAATAAATATGAAAATGGAACAGTTGCTAAATTTGGAGTGTCTATGCAAGCTGTAGATACAACAAAGTACGATTTCTCTCTCAATCAAAAGTGGGTTGAGCAGAAGAAAGCTGTAGACGAGCAAAGCAAAAAGCTAAAAGAGATTGAAGCTTTTGTTAAGTCTATCAAAACATCTACTACGGTAGTTGACCAAGAAACAGGAGAGATTACAGAGTACTTTCCTCCTGTTAAGAATAGCAATAGGACAATCAGAGCAAGTATAAAATGATAGCTGATACGCATAACTTTAATAATATATGCGAGATTATTGAGATTATCGAGTCTATTAAAGCTGGCAATTACCCTGCCGACTTTAATAGAAGCTCTGATTGCCTAGAAATTTATTTATACAAAAAATATACAGTCTTATTAAAATCGGATATGGATGACATATCTTGGGAACAACATTTAGGAATATGAACACAAATTTAACCTACAACGAGTGGATAGCCCACATTCTTAATCAGCTAGCTGTTGAAAAGAAAAAAGAGATAGAGAAGGCTAAAGTTGCCTTAAAAGAATATAGATAATATGAAAAAGGACTTAATTAAATCTATGAGATTAGAGCTTGGGATGACGCAAGCTGAATTTGCTAGACTTGCTGGGATAAATTCTTTCCAGCAAGTTTCTGGATTAGAGTCTGGCAGAAGAAAAGTTGGATTCGGTTTACTCAATAAAATTGTATCTAACTTGGCAGCCAATGGTTACTTGGTGTCATTAGACATCATTGTTACTGTAAACAATAAGAAATTCAAATAATGGAATTACCAATAACTAAACTATTCTATTATAACGAAGATGTAATAGAGATGACTGGATTCACCAAAAGGCAACTTCGGTCAGCAAGGAAGCAAGGCTACTTAAGATGTATGAAAACGAGGCCAATGCGATACACAAAAAATATGATTGTTGAGTTTCTCGAGACTATTGAAGACGACCCGACAATTATGATGGACAAGAATCTAAATCGAAAATAATGCAACCAATTAATAACCTCAAGCCAGATGAGAGGTTAGCTTATATTGAAGATTTAGCTAAGGCTGGTGGAGCAAAAGCTGTTATCAAATACTTTGTTAAGGAGTTGTCTTCTAATGTAAGATTTAAGCACTTTGATGATAAGTGCTACTGGATTAATGTGGAGGAGGTTGTTAATTCAAAACAAGACTATGAATGACAGTTACGACGAAATAGATTCGTTTGAAATAGAATGGTTTAATATTGACCTATCTTTAAATAAATGGTATGCCAACAGGCATTGGAGCTTCCGAAACAAGGAGAAAGAGTTTTGGGCTGCAACATTTATGCGACTTCTGCCAAAGAGGACCAAGCAAATAGATAAGTATATGATAACGCTGATGTACAATTCAAGATTAGACGCCAGCAATACCGTCCCTATGATTAAAATATTAGAGGACACAATGAAAAAAGGCCACTACATAGTAGATGACTCAAAGAAATACTGCAAGGGGATAAGGATATATCCAGACGAAAGCCTAGGTAAAAAACATTATAAATTAACCATACACATCTTATCTTATGTTAAAAAAGTTAAAGCTGATAGCTCCGACGAACTACCAAGCAAAAATGTGCGACCTGTTCGCAGAAGAAATGGGAAATAAGGAAGCTTCATTCTACAGAAGTAAGAGCGAAGGTAACGCAGGGAAGTTGTCATTATGGGCTTGGGGAGGCAAAATGTCTGAGGTGGCTGTTTACAACACATTAGTAGCCTCTAAAAGATATAAGAAGATTAGTCAGCCCGAAATGCTTATGCACGAAGTTTGGATGAAGTCTCACGATGCAGACATAGTAGCTGACGGCAAAAATATTCACATAAAGTCTTTTATCAAGTATGCACAGCTGGACCCAACTTGGTTGTTTGCGTTAACCGACAAGGTTGTGACAGAGCCTACTGACAACGATATTTTAGCTCTAGTTATATACGATAAGGACAAAAACTTTGAAGCGTATTTTATCCCAGCAAAAGATGTAACTGATATGTTTAAGCCACCAGTTTCAGATAAGATGAAAGCGCTAGCTTTGTACGAAGAAGACCTACTAAACAAATTATGATAGACAAGAACATTAGATACCGAATCAACATTACAGTAAGAGTTGAAGACGGTTCAGAAACTCCAGCAAGTGGAACTCTATTAGAGTCTAACGACTGCATATTCTCTGTAATAAAGAGCAATAAGAGGTGGATTATACTAGAGTGTATAATTAAGAATAAGGTTGATTATATCGACAGTATGAAGCGCCTACAGGAAGATACAGAAGTGTATCTCTTTGACTGGATACCACAGGTTAAAAACAATCCAGTATTAACCCATACGTTTAATGTTTATAAGGGCGTATTAACTCACAGGTTAAATTGGGAACAAGAAATATCATCCCATCAATAATACCTATGTACGCAAGGAGGCTAGCCGCTCTAAATGAGCAAGTTTTATTTCAGTTACTAAAAGAAAGGCTAGTCCCCGACTTGGAATCTACTGACCAATTTCATTTTTCAGACGCATTTTCGAAAGAAAAAGATTTGACTATTGAGCTTAAGTGTAGGAGATTTCATTACGACACTTTAATCATCGAGCAATCAAAGTACATTAAGCTTATTGCATCAAACTATTGTGAAGTAAGATATATTAACTCGACGCCAATAGGAATATACAGCTTCGACTTAAGGGTAATTGAGGAGCCTACTTGGATTACAAAAGAATGCAAGAAGACTACTGATTTTGAAGAGAATCAATATGTACCTAAGATTGTGGGTATGCTTGATTTAAAAGACGCAAAAGATATAACAAATTTATTATTATGAAAAGAAAAGAATTTTTAATGTCGCTTGGGCTTATTGGCATAGCCCCAAAGCTATTATCAAAAGATTTACAGCCTGAATTGCCTGAGAGCAAAGAAGAGCTTATTCCGAGTTTGGTTACACTAACAATGTATCAAGTTGGCGAATTAAGCAAGATGTTTAACAACGATATTGTTTGGATAATGAAGTCAAGTGATATTAGTGATGGGACGTATGATGCTGTAATAGAAGGATATATTAGAAGCGTAACTATTATAATGGGTTCAATTGCGAAAGTTGAGGTAGCCATTATTCGGCAAATGAGTAAATTAAGCAATGATGATTCTTTAGTGTTATATCACGTCGAATCGTTAGGTCGAGATGGCTTATATCACAGAAGACTTTCAATAGAAAGAGTGGAAAGTTAATTATTTCTTTCCACCCCTAGCACGTCTGTCGCCTGGCGAATCTGATTTAGAGCCTCTATTAACGGAGGCTTTTTTCATTACAATACCTCTACTTGTATGAGAAGCATCTTTACCATCTCCATTTCCGTAGGTTCCGCGCTCACGGTTAACCTTAACGAGTTCAGAGCGTTTTGCTCGCTGTTCTGGTTTTTGATTAAATTTCTTATCGTAAGCTGCTTTTTTAGCGCGAGCTTCTGGATTAGAAGCGTAATATTTAGCTGATGCTGACTTTGCCATTGTGTTTATTTATGTTTTTCTGCTACTAATTTACACATTTTAATGAAGTATTTCTGGTCGTACACATACTTCATAAAGTTTAAATCTTTGTGTATCAATTGGATGTTTCTCCGAACATATCCCTTATCATTCTTTATCCTATCGATAGATACGGTACCATTTTCGCTATCCGTATCAAAATCAAGAGGAAGCCCTGACAATGCGCAGACCTTCCCCTGTTTAATGTATATTCTCCAAAGATACTCAATTGTTATATCCCACTCTTTACCTCTCTCTATCGCCCTTCTTCTTTTAGTATCAAACCATCCCTTTTGAATTTCCTGATACTTCTTTTTGCCGACGGCGTCTTTGTAGGCACAAGTTCTACAATTAGTTTTGTTTTTAGCGGCTCTGTTGAACTCATACTTTGAAGCATAAGACATTTCTTTACCGCAAACTTGACAATATCTAACTTGAGAATAAGCCAAATCAACTATGAGCCTTTAACCCATTTTTTAGATGATGATGCTGTTTTGCTTGGACTCCATTTAACCTTGTTAGCCCAATATGCTGCAGACATCTTACCTTTAGCAATGTTTTTTGCGTGACGAGACTTAAATGCCTCGCGTTGACCAACTGTTTGATTAGTCTTAACGCCAGCTTGCCCAAAACGAATAAGTTTCATTTTATCGCCGTCTTTCGCTAGAACAATATGAGATTTACCGTTATGTGTATCGCGCTTAGGCTTATTCACTCCCGATAAGCCATAACGCTCTAACTTAGCTTTTATTGCTTCTCTTGATAGCATTACTTCTTCTTTGCAGTTTTAGCTGCTTGCTTAAATTGTTTTGCGGTAGGAGCGCCTTTCGCCCCAACCTTTCTCATTGTTTCACCAGAACCAGCTTCAATTCGTTTCCGCTTAGCGTGAATATTAGCGTATAGCCCATTTTTCATATTAATCTTTCTTTAGCTTATAAGTAAAGCCACCCGAAGTCTTACCTGGGTTTGATTGGTCCTTGCTGGTCAATAGACTTCTAATCTCTCCAACAGTTTTACTTTCGATGTTTTTCATCATCTCTTGGTCCAACTTGCGAAGTTGCTCCCTGCCTAAAGCAGCTGATGTTGAGTCGGATTTTGACACTTGTTTTAATTCTTGCTTTGCCATTTTATTATTTATTTAAAAGTTAAACGATATAAAGTTTGCCCTACCAATCCATTAATCTCATCTAGGATATTAGATAGCGCAGAGTTACCTAACACACACATTCTAGCGCCTGTTGATATGTATTCTTTAAAAGAAGTTAAGAAAGCAACAGGGGCATCCATAGTGTATGGTTTAACCTCCATATCGCAACCTACCATAATACGACCATAGCATCCTTGATACGCTTCAATAAATTTATCCATCAAATCATTGAATTGCTCATAAAATTCTCCCATAGCCTCGTGCTCTGCAAAAGAGCTTGTTTGCCAATGAAATACTTTAGCTTGCGCAGATGCCTCAAGCATCTCACACAATAACTCCTCTTGCGGAGACTCTTTTTCTCCAGCTTCTCCATACGGCTGCGAGTAATCACTCATTAATGCGCCAAATGCTTGAGATGCACGCTGAGACTTTTGAAGTTCAATAATACTTGCCATAATAATCTTATTTTCCCAAAGTTACAAATTATTTCTTTTTATTGGCTTTTATATGCTTAAACATTTGTACTTGTTTTTCGCGCTTTATAGCCCCCGCTTTGGTGGGAGAAACTCCTAGGTTCCTCCCTGTTGTCTTAGATACAACTTTGTATCCCTCTTTTACTTTCCTAATCATTACTTTTTGGGTTGTTTAAGTTTTAAGAATCTCTTGTAAGGCTCTTCCGCTTCCTTGGCAATTCTTAGCATTTCATTATGCTTCTCCACTCTCAACTCTTCTGCCATCTCATATACGTCCTGAATTTGAATTTGCTTTTGAGTTGGGGTCAATTCAGTGTTAGATTGGATTCTAAGAATATCTTCCTCCATACGAGTCCGCGTTATCTTAATTAAGTTTAAAGCAGCTTGATGTTGCTTAAACATTCTATTAAGGTGGTTAGCATACTTCTCTGTAAGAATCTTGCTATCAATCTCTTCATTCTTAATGACCAAGCTAAGTGCAGCATCTAATGGGTCGCGCTTTCTGTCGTGAACATCAAGCTTGCCTTCCCAAGCTGCATTTTGGTCCGCAATCCATCCGTAATATGGGCTACCTAAAGAGCGCCCTGCAAACGCTAATTGATTAAGAATCATTTGTTTGCTACTAATCGTTTGAGGCATAAGTCTGCTAGCTCCTGGGTCTGCAACAGAGTTTCCTTTATAATCGTAGTCAAATAACAACTGAGCTCCAACACCCAAGAATGGGTCTGTTAGCCCAGGAACATACCCTGTATTTAGTAGTCCGCGACCTTTTCCTGGCTGTAACTTCTGAACCTGATACGGTAAGTACTGGGATGCGTCAACTAAATTATCGCCGTAATACCCTTGGTCATAAATGTAGTATGGAGATAAATATCTTCCGACGTTAAACTCCTTACTTCCAACTTTCCAGTTCATTGGAATCGCAAAAGGACCAGCACCCCACTTAGTTGTGAATGGTCTCTCTTCGCGTGCTTCTTTTTCCTCGTCGTCTTCTCCAGATAAGTCAGATAAAAGCTCTTTAACTCCGTAAAGCATTCCGATATAAGCAGCTGTATATAATGGTCTTTTAGCAATTCCGTTATACAAGATTCTAGTAGCATCAGCTTTAAAGCGAATAAACGCGTTACCAAATACTGGTGTCATAGAAGATAACACAAAGTACTTGCCTACAGTTTTGTAGTTCTGCATACTCTCTGCTACAATCTGGATGGCCTCCTCTTTAGTCTTTCCTCTGTCCTGTACAAGAGACATATACATAGCAACCTTCGCAACATCATCGGCTTTCCCGTAAGTCTCCTTAACCATATTATCAAAGTCGTTTGCATTAGCAAGAACTTTTTGAGGGACCTTGAGCGCTACAAGAGTCTTGTATGACCAAGAGTTCTCATCCATACCAAGTAGCATCTGATTTACACCGCTTGTTCCGATAACTCCAGCCTTAGTCAAATCTTGCACGTACTCTCCGTAGTTATCAATTTGCTCTTTAGCAGCAATTCTTTTTTGCAATAAAGAGAATGGATTAACACCGCCTTGGAACGCAAATGCAAAAGAAGACACAATGTTACCGAGGCGCGCCAATGGGTTGTACACTGTCTTAGATTTCTTTAACATCTGGCGCAATGCTAACTTATCGTATTTCTTAAATAAGTTAAACATATCAGACATAAACTGGCTAGCAAACTGAGTTCCATAAATCTCTTCGTGTATAGCCAAAGGAACATACTTATTAGTAAGCTCCCCAAATCGCTTATTATTACCAAAGCCCTCAAGCTTCTTATAGTACTTCTGAAGATTCTCTGGGATATCATCTAGCTTATCGTAAATAGCATACTCGTTGCTCTCAGCAATGCTATCACAGAAATCTACTACAGCTTGGTTGTGCGCCATCTGAGCTAATCTCTTACAAGTAATGTAGATAGGGTCTTCCATAAGGTTGAGGTCAACCATTTCGAAGTCTTTTCTCTGCTTGAACATAGATAAATCTGTTCCAGCAGTCATACTATCCATCGCCTCGCTCACATCTTTGAATTGCTTGTGCTCTATTTCAGAGTACATACGTCCAAAGTATTTCCCTTTGAACTTATCGTAAGTCTCTTTATCCAAGAATCCGTTCTTATAGTGCCACTCGTGCATATAGTCGTTCATCGTACGAAGCGCGTTAAATAAGCGCAATTCGCTTACAGATAACTCTAATGGATTCCCAGGTAAATCTGTTCTATCCATCCCTTCGAACGCTTCTGGGTCCAACAAAGAGTGTACGCGTCTTAATGCTTGAGCATCAAAGCCAACCATACCGTTGAGTGAGGTAGATAGTCTTCTAATTAAGTTGTGCGCATTGTCCTTGTATCCTGCGTATTCACGAGATTGTTTCTGAAGTTTATCTGTTACAGATAGATTCTTAATTAATCCAGTTGCTACATTAGAAGCAATATTAGCAAACTTGTTATTAGACTCAAGCCCCTTTAATGTAAGCTCTCTAGCTTTACCTTCAGACATACCAAATGCAGACTTCCACAATGAATTGAATGACACCTTCTCTTTAGTGGTATTTCCGTTTTCGTCTACTTTAGTAATATTGATGAATCCAGCATCGCCAATCCAATCGATTGCATCAAATGGAAGGTTAAACAATCTGGCAGCGGCGCGAGTCATAATGTTATCTGTAATAGCACCCTCTATTGTTCTCGATGCCTTACTAAGCTTTGTTGCAAAGCCCTTCTGCTGTGCAGCATTGTCTACCTTGAATTTGCTTTCGAAGTGAGCTAGCATCTCCTGTGGATTACCATAAAGCTCAACCATCTTGTACTCCGCAGCATCATCAACTAAAGCTAAGTTTGCTCCTTCAGATTGGAAGCGCATAGTGCTTCTATTCATAATCTTAAGTCTATCTGCGTCAAATACGATGTAGTTATACTTTTGGTCTGGAGCAACAGTTCTTTGTCCAGCCATATTATTCAAGAAGTATCCAACAGGGACTCTGTTACCATCGATTCCCATCATTAATAATAATTGCGATGCGTCTTTCTGATTACCAAAGCTAGTTTGAAGCTTAGAGTAAAACTCTCCGCCAGTGTGAGCCATAATCTCTCTTATCGAGCTTTCTTCTCCAAGAATCTTAACTAATTGGAAAGCGTTTCTGATTGTATTTAATTCAGCTTCTTTCCCCTTTATGACTCTTCCGTTCTTGTCCACAAGAGACTTTAATTGCGTATGCAACGGCTTAATTAAGCTCTTTGCTCCAGAGATTATTTGTGCAGCGGCAGCTGGACTAACGTTTGTATGCCAATCAAGCCACAATGAAGTACCTTTAGCTGGACGATACATAACTGTATATACGTTTCTGTATCCATAAGCATCTAATAGCTTTTTACGCTGAGACTTAGTAATATTCAATCCAAGAAAGCCCTTGTTATTATCAAGATACTTCTCCCAATCTTTTATGGAAATATTACTCTGTAGCGCAGAATATGCTTCATTCTGCAATCTCTTAGGCAAGAAGTTTAACAAGCCCATAATCTTAAGCTTGTTTCCTTGGTTTGATTTTGCATAAGCTGTTGCAATATTCTTATCTTCAGATAGATACATCCCCCAACCGTACATTTGAGCACCTTCGCCCCTACCTAAGTGGTCTAAACTAAACTTATCGAATATCCAGCCGCTTCCGTGGTACAGTTCAATGTTCCCGTATTTCTGTTGGTAACGAACTGTAACCTGACCATCTTCTGACACATTATCTTTTGCCTCATTAGATGCTGCGATAATATCAGATGTCAGCCCAATAGCTCGAGGCTCAACTTCTAATCCAGAGGCTTGGTAAAGAATAGTTCTGTTGTTCTCTTCCTTAGCCTTGATTGTCTTGAATAGGTTATCAAAAAACGGAGTAACATTATCAACTTCTTCCTGCGTTAAATAAGGGAATGTGCTAGACTCTCTTCCTCCAGTGAAATCTGATGACAGACTTTCGATTGGCTGTACTAAGAAATCATTTTTAGCATTATTTTGACTTAATTTATTTTCAACGAAGTTCTCGAAAGCCCTAGCTGTCATTTCTATCATTCTGCCATAATATGCTTTCCCGCGTGACGCATCAAGTCGTTCGCTTCTTTTTCTAGTGTCGGAATCATACATATATTCCGAAAGGTTGCGGTATGCCGATTTCATTTCAGAACGGAATGAAGAAGTTGCAGATTCGTCTGCCAAATTAAACACTTCTTCAGTAGCCATACTGAATTTATCATATCCCATTTCTCCGAAATGATGGTCTAGTGCGTGCCACCATTCGTGAGCGATTGCGCCAACACCTGATGTTCTGTTGATATTAATGGTGTTCTCGCTACGAGAATAGTGAGCAG
>JACCDQ010965576.1_pt1 | contig 12439 bp, 9 predicted proteins | sample 7446031 | NCBI WGS metagenome assembly JACCDQ01 (sample SAMN15323442, study PRJNA562643) | freshwater metagenome | isolation source: river surface water | place: USA:Blue River Watershed | collected 2017-08-17
GTGGTGCCTTACCTTTATTCTGAATTGCGGAGCAAACGATGAGCCGCCTGAATTTTCATCGCCTGATCCTGTGGGCCATGCTGCTCTTGTTTGCGGCCTGGTTTCTGGTGCCGCTGTATGTGATGCTGACCACCTCACTCAAAGACGCGGAGCAACTGCGTGCGGGCAACTTGCTGAGCTTGCCCACCGCGCCCTCGCTGGATGCCTGGGTCAAAGCCTGGGGCAGCGCCTGCACTGGCGTGCAGTGCGAAGGCCTCAAGCCTTTTTTCTGGAACTCGGTCGTGATGGTGGTGCCTGCGGTGCTGCTGTCCACCTTGATCGGATCGCTCAACGGCTATGTGCTGTCCAAATGGAAATTCCGTGGCAGTGAAACCCTGTTTGCTTTCATGCTGTTTGGCGTGTTCATGCCCATGCAGGTGGTGCTCTTGCCCATGAGTCAGGTGCTGGGCTGGCTGGGCGTGGCCAGCTCCATCTGGGGCCTGATGCTGGTGCACATCGTGGCGGGCATCCCGTCCACCACGCTGTTTTTCCGCAATTACTACATCGGCCTGCCAGACGAGCTGATCAAGGCCGCGCAGCTCGATGGTGCCGGTTTCTGGATGATCTTTCGCCGCATCGTGTTGCCGCTGTCGCTGCCGATTTTGGTGGTCACGTTGATCTGGCAGTTCACCAACATCTGGAACGACTTTTTGTACGGCGTGGTGTTCTCCGGCGCCGACAGCAAGCCGATCACCGTGGGCCTGAACAACCTGGCCAACACCTCCAGCGCCGTCAAGGAATACAACGTGGACATGGCAGCGGCCTTGATCGCGGCATTGCCCACTTTGTTTGTGTACGTGGTGGCGGGTAAATATTTTGTGCGCGGCCTGACAGCTGGCGCAGTGAAAGGGTAAATCATGGGCGCTCTCGCCATTCGCAAGATCCACAAGACCTACAACGAGACGGTCCATATTCTCAAAGGCATTGATCTGGAGATCGATGCCGGAGAATTTCTGATTCTGGTTGGGCCGTCAGGCTGCGGCAAATCAACGCTGTTGTCGATGATTGCCGGACTGGACCATCCCACCAGCGGCAGCATCCACATTGGTGAACGCGAGGTGACGAACTTGCCCAGCAAGGACCGCGACATCGCCATGGTGTTCCAGAGCTATGCGCTCTACCCCAACATGACCGTGGCGCAAAACATCGCCTTTGGTCTGGAGATTCGCAAAGTGCCCAAGGCCGAACGCAAAGCGGCGGTGGACCGCGTGTCGGCCATGCTGCAAATCGGCCACCTGTTGGACCGTAAGCCGGGCCAGCTCTCGGGCGGTCAGCGTCAGCGCGTGGCCATGGGCCGTGCCCTGGCGCGTGACCCGAAACTGTTTTTGTTTGACGAACCGCTGTCCAATCTTGACGCCAAGCTGCGCGTCGAAATGCGCGCTGAGATCAAGCTGCTGCACCAGCGCACGAAAACCACCACTGTGTATGTGACGCACGACCAGGTCGAAGCCATGACGCTGGGAGACCGCATTGCGGTGATGAAAGATGGCCTGGTGCAACAGTTCGGCACACCGAGCGAGATCTACAACCGTCCGGCCAACCGCTTTGTGGCCGAATTCATCGGCTCACCCGCCATGAACATGGTCGATGTCCAGCGTGTCATCTCAGGCACCGGCCATGCCTTGACGGCGCATGGGGTTGAGCTGGCCATCACCGAAGCCCAGCGCGCGGCCATGCAGGCGCACGGCAGTACCGAGTTGGTTTATGGCCTGCGCCCCGAGAGCATCAGCTTTGCTGCACAAGGCTTGCCCGGCACGCTCAGCATGATCGAGCCCACCGGCCCCGAAACCTATGCCACGGTGGACACGCCTGCAGGCAAGCTCACGGCCCGCGTGCCGGGTGTGTTGCAAGCTGCAGTGGGCGATGCGGTGCACCTGCAATGGCAAGCCGATCAGTCGCACCTGTTTGACCGCGCCAGCGGCGTGCGTGTGGGCTGACCTCAGCCCAAAGCCCGGCAGCGGATGGTTTCTGGAATGGCCGACAAGGCCTGAAGGGCCGTTGCGCTGGCGCTGTGGTCCAGATCGATCACGGCATAACCGATCGATTGCAAAGTGCCCAGATATTGGGCGCTGATGTTGGTGCCTGCTTTGGACAGGCAGGCATTGACTTGCGCCAGTACACCGGGGACGTTGTGGTGGATGTGCAGGATGCGCGCTCCCCCCGTGTGCATGGGCAAGGCCAGCTCGGGAAAATTCACAGCCGACATGGTGGAGCCGTTGTCGCCGTAGCGCATCAGCTTGGCTGTGACCTCTTTGCCGATGTTGATCTGGGCCTCCAGCGTCGAGCCACCAATGTGGGGTGTCAGGATGACGTTGTCAAAGTGGATCAAAGGCGAGCTGAAGTGCTCGTCATTGCCCTGTGGCTCGACCGGGAACACATCGATGGCCGCGCCGTGCAAATGCCTGCGTTGCAGCGCATCGGCCAGCGCGTCGATGTTGACCACGGTCCCGCGAGAGGCGTTGATGAGGTGGCTGCCGGGTTTCATCCGGGCCAGTTGCTCGGTGTCGATCAAATTGTGGGTTTGGGGTGTTTGCGGCACATGCAGGCTCACGACATCGGCAATGGCCAGCACGGCGTGCAGGTCGCGCATCTGGTGGGCATTGCCCAGTGGCAGTTTGGCCTCGATGTCGTGAAACACCACCGTCATGCCCAGGTGCTCGGCCAACACACCGACTTGCGTGCCGATGTGCCCGTAGCCCACGATTCCCAAGGTTTTGCCGCGCACCTCGTAAGCGTCAGCCGCGGACTTGGTCCAGCCACCACGGTGCAGCAAAGCGTTTTTTTGAGGGATGCCACGCATCAGCATGATCAGCTCGGCCAACACCAGCTCGGCCACACTGCGCGTGTTGGAAAACGGCGCATTGAACACCGGGATGCCCAGGCGCATGGCTTCGGGCAGGTCCACCTGGTTGGTGCCAATGCAGTAACAGCCCACCGCCAGCAGCTGCTTGGCATGACGCAACACCCCTGCGTTCAGCGCTGTGCGTGAACGGATGCCCAGCAGGTGCGCGTCTTGCACCGCATCGAGCAAGGCCCGACCTGACAAGGCTTGCGCATGGGTCACGATGTCGGTGTAGCCCTCGCGTTGGAGGGCGTCCACCGCCGAAGCGTGAATGCCCTCCAGCAGGACCACGCGCCGATCTGCCAGAGTGCTTTTGGCCGGGGCCGTGTTCATGGCGTCCTCCTGGGCGAAGCATTCAAGTCTGGACAGGCAACTCGAACCGGTCCAGGTTCATCACCTTGTGCCAGGCTGCGACAAAGTCGCGCACGAACTTCGGCTGTGACCCTGCGCAGGCATAGACCTCGGCAATGGCCCGCAACTGGGCGTTGGAGCCGAAGATCAAGTCCACTTCGGTGCCCGTCCAGCGCAGACCGTCCCCGGTCCGGTCCCGCCCTTCCAGAATGCCGGCAGCGGTGGCGGACCTGTGCCACGTGGTACCCATGTCGAGCAAATTCACAAAGAAATCGTTGCTCAGTACCCCCGGCCGTTGGGTGAAGACGCCGTGGTGGACGGGCCCGATGCCGATGCTCAGCACCCGCAGCCCGCCCAGCAGCACGGTCATTTCCGGGGCGGTCAGCGTGAGCTGTTGGGCTTTGTCCACCAGCAGTGCAGCGGGCGAGGCGGGCTGTCCTGCCCGCAGGTAGTTGCGAAAGCCATCGGCCACAGGCTCCAGCACGGCGAAAGATGCGGTGTCGGTGTGTGCGGGTGTGGCGTCCATGCGGCCTGGTGAAAAAGGCACTTGAATGTCGCTGCCTGCTTTGCGGGCCGCAGCTTCGATGGCGGCGCAGCCACCCAGTACGATCAGGTCGGCCAGCGAAACTTTTTTGCCATCCGTTGCTGAGCGATTGAAGGCTTGCTGCAACGATGTCAGGGTCTGCAGCACCTGGGCCAGTTGGGCGGGTTGATTGACCTCCCAAGTGTTTTGCGGTGCCAGGCGAATGCGTGCGCCGTTGGCGCCGCCCCGTTTGTCGCTGTTGCGAAAGGTGGAGGCCGAAGCCCATGCCGTGCTCACCAGTTCCGCCGTCGTCAAGCCCGATCCCAGGATGCTGGCTTTCAGGGTTTGAATGTCCTGTGCATCGATCAGCGCATGGTCAACAGGCGGGATCGGGTCTTGCCAGATCATCGCTTCTTGCGGCACCAGGGGACCCAGGTAGCGCGCACGTGGCCCCATGTCGCGGTGTGTGAGTTTGAACCAGGCTTTGGCAAAAGCCTGATCCAACGATGCCGGGTCGGCCAAAAATCGGCGGGCAATCTTTTCGTAAATCGGGTCCATGCGCAAAGCCAGATCGGCGGTGGTCATCATGGGCGCGTGGCGTTTCGATGGATCGTGGGCATCGGGCACGGTGCCTTGTGCTGCCGCATCCTGGGGTGTCCACTGCTGAGCACCTGCAGGGCTTCGCGTCAACACCCATTCGTAACCGAAAAGGTTTTGAAGGTAGTTGTGGTCCCACTGGATCGGGTTGTGTGTCCAGGCACCTTCGAGACCGCTGCTGATGGTGTGGGCGCCGTGGCCTGTACCGAACTTGTTTGTCCAGCCCAGGCCTTGTTCTTCGATGTCCGCTGCTTCGGGTTCAGGGCCCACATGCCCTGCGGGTGGCGCAGCGCCGTGGCATTTGCCAAAGGTGTGGCCGCCCACGATGAGCGCGACCGTTTCTTCATCGTCCATGGCCATGCGCGCGAAGGTTTCCCGGATGTCGCGTGCCGATGACAGCGGATCGGGCTGACCATTGGGGCCTTCAGGGTTCACGTAAATCAAACCCATCTGCACGGCCGCAAGGGGCTTGTCAAGCTGGCGCTCGCCACGGTAGCGCTGATCGGCCAGCCACTGGCTTTCCGGACCCCAGTCCACATCCTCGGGGGGCTCCCACAGGTCAGCACGTCCGCCCGCAAAGCCCAAAGTCTTGAAGCCCATCGACTCCAGTGCGACATTGCCTGCCAGGATGATCAGGTCAGCCCAGGACAGTTGCTGGCCATATTTTTGCTTGATGGGCCACAGCAGGCGGCGCGCCTTGTCGAGGTTGACGTTGTCGGGCCAGCTGTTGAGTGGTGCAAAGCGCTGCGCACCGCCACCGGCACCACCTCGGCCATCGCCGATGCGGTAAGTCCCGGCGCTGTGCCAGGCCATGCGGATGAACAGCGGGCCATAGTGGCCGTAGTCTGCGGGCCACCAGTCCTGCGAATCGGTCATCAGCGCTTGCAGGTCTTGCATCACCGCATCCAGATCGAGCGCATTGAACGCCTTTGCGTAATCGAATGCCGGCTCCAAAGGGCTGGACAAGGGCGCATGGGCATGCAGGACTTTCAGGTTCAGCTGCGCTGGCCACCAGTCGGCGTTGGTCCTGGCGTTGGCCGTGCCGTGGCGCTTGGCGCCATTTGAGAATGGGCATTGTGCTTCGTTGGACATGCAGAACTCCTTGGATCGTCGGCAATGGGGTGGCGAGTCTAGGCCTGCGCTGTGCATCCATCAAGCAAAGAGAGCATTGGCAGTGTGGGTTAACGCACACCACTTGGCATTTCGATTGAGCAGGAGGACACTGGACGAGGCGCCCTTGAGCGGTGTCGGTGTGTGTTGGGCAACCGTGCAGCCTTTACCTTGGTCGCATGATTTCCGACGCAAGGGCTTTGCGCTTGCAGGACACCGGTGCAGGGCTGTGTCCTGTGACTTCGCCATCGCCCGGAAAGTTCATCTTTGTTTCAAAGGAGCTGTCATGTCCAAAGTTCTGGTTCTTTACTATTCCACTTACGGCCACATTGAGACCATGGCCCAGGCCGTGGCCGAGGGCGCGCGATCCGCCGGTGCCACGGTCGATGTCAAACGCGTGCCGGAGACTGTGCCGGAGGGCATCGCCAAAGCGGCGCATTTCAAACTGGACCAGAAGGCCGCGCTGGCCACGGTGGCGGAGCTGGAAAATTACGACGCGATCATCGTGGGCGCACCGACTCGCTTTGGCCGCATGCCTGGGCAGCTGGCCAGCTTTCTGGACCAGGCCGGAAGCCTGTGGGCGCGCGGCGCCTTGCACGGCAAAGTGGGCGGGGCTTTCACATCCACGGCCACGCAGCATGGTGGGCAAGAGGTCACGCTGTTTTCCATCATCACCAACCTGATGCATTTCGGCATGGTCATCGTGGGCCTGCCCTACAGCCACGCAGGCCAGATGACACTGGATGAAATTGTGGGTGGAAGCCCTTATGGCGCGACCACCATTGCCGGGGGGCAGGGCCAGCGGCAGCCCAGTGCCATCGAGCTCGATGGAGCCAGGCATCAGGGCAAGCTGATCGCGCAAACCGCGAATCGGCTGTTCGCACATTGAAGCGTTGCACATGACCACCACACGCCGGGAGTACGACTCCTTCGGGTTCATCGAGGTGGATGTTTCTCGCCTGTGGGGTGCGCAGACGCAGCGGGCCTTGCTGCACTTTCACATTTCGCATGAACGCATGCCGCTGGCCTTGATCCACGCGCTGGCCTCGGTCAAGCGGGCATGTGCGACGGTCAATGGCGATCTGGGTTTGTTGCCAGCCGACAAGGCCCGCAGCATCGTTGCCGCCGCTGACGAGGTGATCGCTGGGCTGCACGATGAGGCGTTCCCGCTCTCTGTCTGGCAAACGGGCTCAGGCACGCAGACCCACATGAACATGAACGAGGTGCTGGCCAATCGGGCGTCTGAACTCATGGGCGGTGTGCGTGGACAGCAGCGGCTTTTGCACCCCAACGATGAGGTCAACCTGGGGCAGTCTTCCAACGATGTGTTTCCCACCGCCATGCACGTGGCGGCTGCATTGGTGATCGAACATCGCTTGCTGCCTGCCTTGGACACCTTGCGCAGCACCTTGGCTGAGCAATCCCGGGCGTTTGCGAGCGTCATCAAAATCGGGCGCACGCATTTGCAGGACGCCACACCGATCACGCTGGGGCAAGAGTTCTCAGGCTATGTGGCGCAGCTGGACCACTGCCGCGCCAAAGTGGCCGACGCCTTGCGCTGGTTGATGCCATTGGCTGTGGGCGGCACGGCCGTGGGCACGGGGCTGAACACCCATGCCCAATTTGGCGCGCGTGTTTGTGCCGAGCTGGCGCGCGTGCACCACCTGCCTTTTGAGAGTGCTGACAACAAGTTCGCCGCCTTGGCGGCGCACGATGCGCTGGTCGCGGTGCACGGGGTGCTCAAGACTTTGGTGGTGGCCTTGATCAAGATGGCCAACGACATCCGCTGGTTGTCGTCGGGGCCTCGCTCGGGCTTGGGGGAGATCGCCATGGTGGCCAACGAGCCTGGCAGTTCCATCATGCCCGGCAAGGTCAACCCCACGCAATGCGAGGCGCTGATCATGCTGTGCATGCAGGTGATGGGCAACGATGTGGCCATGGGTTTGGGCGGTGCCTCGGGCAACTTCGAGCTCAATGTTTGCAAACCGCTGATGGCCCACAACCTCTTGCAGAGTCTGGCTTTGCTGAGTGACGGCATGCGCAGCTTTGAGCGGTATGGCGTGCAAGGCATTCAGATCAACAGCGAGCGCATTGACGAGAACCTGCAGCGCTCGTTGATGCTGGTGACCGCTTTGGTTCCCCATCTGGGGTATGACCGCGCTGCTGAAATTGCCCAGTGGGCTTTCAAGCACCAAAGCACACTGACCGAAGCGGCGCTGACGCTGGGCTATGCCCAGGCGGAGGACCTGGCACGGTGGCTTGACCCTGCCAACATGCTGGGGCCCTGAGCCGCCGGGCCCGGCGCGGGGCTCAATGCGCCAGCACAAAGTTGATGAAGCCCCGTTCCACCGACGTGGAGGTCAGTTTCACGCGCAGCACTTGTCCAACTTTGAGCGGTGGCAGATCGCCCATGAGGCGACCTTCTGCAGGGGGTTCAAAGATGCGCACCCACGCGCCCTTGTCTTCGACACCAGTGACGACACCATCAAATTTTTGACCAATGTGCGAATGCAGCAGCAAGGCGGCTTCGGACTTGCGTACCTGCCTTTCGACTTTTTGCGCCGCATCCTCCTGTGCGGTGCAGTGCGCGGCCAGAGCGATCAGCTCTTCTTCAGAGTAAGGTGCTTGCGTGCCCGCCAATGCCGACTTGATCAGGCGTTGCGTGATCAAGTCGGGAAAGCGCCGGTTGGGCGCGGTGGAGTGGGTGTAGTCGCGTGCGGCCAGACCGAAGTGTCCGATTTGCGCGTTACCGGGGCGCTCCACCACGTACTCGCCCGAGCCCATCAGTTTGATGATGACCAAGGACAGGTCCGGAAAACGCAATGGGTCTGCTTTGTGCTGGTGGGCCAAAAAAGCTTCGAGCGCCGGACCATCGGGTTGGTGCGGCAAGCTGACACCGTATTCCTGTGCCACCTCGACGATGCGCAGCCACCGTTCTGGTGAACGCACCACGCGGCGCAAGGCCGCATAACCCTGCGAGGCCAAAAACCGTGCGGTGCAGCCATTGGTGGCAATCATGAATTCTTCGATCAACTGGCGTGCGCGGTTTTGCACTTGCTGCTGGATGTCAACAATGCGTGCCCCTTGGAACAAGGCCTTGGGTTGGAAGGTCTCGAATTCGAGCGAGCCTTCGGCACGGCGCAACACCCGAAGTTTTTGCGCCAGCTCGTCTTGCAGACGCAGTTGCTGGTTCATGCCTTTCACCCGGCGTGCGGGTTCGGGCAAATCGGCTTCGCCTTCAATCCAGGCCGAGACCGCGTCATAAGCCAGTTGCGCCTTGTTGTGGACTTGTGCGCGGTAAACCGATGAATGCATCAGCACGCCGTCTTGGCTGAACGCCATTTCGGTCACCACCGCCAGGCGATCCACATCGGGGTTGAGCGAGGTCAGGTCGGTGCACAGGCGTTCGGGCAGCATGGGGAAAATCTGCGCCGAGGTGTAGACCGAGGTGGTGTTCTGGTGAGCATGCAGATCAATCGGCGAATTTTTCTTAACCAGCGCATCCACATCGGCCACGGCCACATAGACCCGTACCTCACCATGCGCTTGGGGCGCAATCACGGTCAGTTGGTCCAGGTCACGCGAATCGTCGTTGTCAATGGAACACCAGAGCAGGTCCCTGAGGTCACGGATGTCGTCACCCGAAGCTTTTGCCGGGCCGGTGAAGGCGTTGGTTTGCTTGTGGGCCGCCGCAGAAAATTCGGGTTCCAGGCCGCGGCTGAACATGGCCCAGGTGGCAATCGTCGACAGGGTGGTCCGGTGATCTGAAAGAACATGGCGCATGAAAGCCCCCTGATGAAAGTTGACCCATTATGTGGCGCCGCGTCTGAGCCGGTATTGAGCCAGCACAATGCCCGCATGCAGCAGCGGCCTCAGTCTGGGTCCTTCATGATGCTGTCCATCAGCGCCCGCACTTTGGGCAGCAATGGCGCTTCGGTGCGGCCCGCCATCGTCACCAGGCCAAAACGGGCTTTGGCGTTCAGCGCGGGCGTGACCGGCAGCTCGGCCAGATCCGGCGCCGAAGCGCGAATCGCCAGCACGATCGCATCGCTGTGGCGCGCTACGTCCAGCAAACTGGAGATTTCTTCGCAACGCAGGTTCACCATGTTGTCGGGGTGGCCCCGGGGGCCAAAGCGTTCCATCAGGATGCGTGCCACCTCGTCGCTCAAAGGGGTAGAGGCGATGGGGTAGTCCAGCAGCATTTCAAATGGCACGCTGCGTTTTTTGGCCAGAGGATGCTGTTTGCGGCACATGAAGGTGCCCTTCATTTCCTGCAGCGCTTCCACCTTCAGGTCGCTGGCCGGTTGCAGCGAGCGGATGTCCAGCACCAGCGCGTCCAGCTGCCGGTCGCGCAGCGCTTGCACCAGCCGCGTGGTGCTGCCGCGCGAGATGTCGATGTGGCCCTGCGGATGCTCTTGCGCCATGAGTTGGAGCAATGGGGTCATCAGCATGGCACCAGGTCCCGAGCCCATGCCGATGCGGAATTGACCGATCTCGCCTTTTTGCAATTGCAGGCTGGTCAGGCGCAGTTCATTGGCTTCGTCCACCAGCACACGGGCGCGTTGCACGATGTGCTGGCCAAAGGGTGTCAGCTCGTTCTTGCGGCCGATGCGGTCAAACAGGGCCTGACCCAATTCGTCTTCCAGCGCCTTGATGCTGCGGCTGAGCGCCGGTTGCGTCAGGTGCAGCTTGAGCGCGGACTGGCTGAACGAGCCGCTGTTGGCCAGCTCGATCAGGTGTTTGAGTTGAACCAAGGTCATGGGGTCTCCAGTCCATAACTGAAAATCATGCAATATGGAAAATAATGCATTGGACATTATAGGAACGCCTTTTTACGATGGCCCCACAACAACTTTCCAATGGAGACAAAACATGTCAAAAATCATCCCCCGTCTGGCGGCTTTCCTGAGTGCCGTGTGCCTTGCTGGTGCTGTGAGCGCCCAGACTTACCCCAGCAAACCCGTCACCTTGTTGGTGCCTTACCCTGCTGGCGGTGTGTCGGATGTGATTGCCCGCATCGTCAACAACACCTTGTCCAAAAACATGGGCCAGCCCGTGATCGTGGACAACCTGGGCGGTGCCAGCGGCTCGATCGCTGCGCAGAAGGTGCTGAATGCGCCCGCCGATGGTCAGATCATTTTTCAGGGCTCGCCCAACGAGTTGATCCTCGCGCCCTTGGCCATCTCGGCTGTCAAATTCAAGAGCGAAGACTTCCGTCTGGTGCAGATGATTGCTACCGCGCAAATCGGCTTTTTGGCCCGCAAGGACCTGCCTGTGAACAATGTGGACGAGTTCCTGGAGTACGCCCGCAAGGAGGCCGCGCAAGGCCGTCCCATCACTTACGCCAGCGTGGGCCCGGGTTCCTTCTATCACCTGCTGGGTGAGCACCTGTCCAAGATCACCAACATCCCGATGACCCATGTGCCTTACAAAGGCGCGGCACCGGCCAACCAGGATCTGATCGGGGGCCAGGTGGACATTTTCCTGGCACCGTTTGGCAAGGCTTATGACGAATTGCAAAAGCAAGGCAAACTCAAAGTGCTGGCCATGCTCAACAGCGAACGTCTGGACTCGGTCAAGGATTACCCCGCCATCTCTGAAAGCAAGTCGCTCAAGAACTTCACCTTCACCATCTGGACGGGTTACTTCGTCAAGAAAGACACCCCTGAGCCCATCGTGCAGACTTTGCACAAAGCCATCACCGATTCGCTGACCGATCCGGCCGTGCGTGCAGGCCTGGAGGCCAACAGCCAGCTGGTGGCCAAGCCTTTGTCGCTGCAGGCCGTGAGCAAGGCCTATGCCGATGGCACCGCGCAATTCCGCGCGATTGCCAAGTCCATCAACCTGCAGCCTCAGTGACATGACGTATCTGCGCGATGCGCTCACCGAACGGGTGGGCGAATTCATCCAGCTGCGGCGTGACATCCACAGCCACCCCGAACTGGCGTTTGAAGAGCACCGCACTTCGGATCTCGTGGCGACCAAGCTGGAAAGCTGGGGTTACCAGGTGCACCGGGGGCTGGGCGGCACGGGTGTGGTCGGCACTTTGAAGCGCGGCAGCAGCGAGCGCAAGCTCGGCATCCGTGCCGACATGGACGCCTTGCCCATTCAGGAGGCTACCGGCGCCGAATGGGCCAGCACACGCCAAGGCCTGATGCACGCCTGCGGCCACGATGGCCACACCGCCATGTTGCTGGCGGCGGCCAAGGCCATCGCGCAAGCTCCCAATTTTGACGGCACGCTGAACCTGATTTTTCAGCCCGCCGAAGAAGGCGGTGGCGGCGCGGTGCGCATGATGGACGACGGCTTGTTCGAGCACCACCCCTGCGACGCCGTGTTTGCCATGCACAACATGCCCGGCACACCGGTGGGGCACTTTGTGTTCCGCGAGGGTGCGGCCATGGCGTCGAGCGATTACGTCACCATCCGCATCCACGGCACAGGCGGCCACGGTGCCATGCCGCACCGTGCGGCCGATCCGCTGGTGGCGGCCTCGTCCATCGTCATGGCTTTGCAGACCATCGTGTCGCGCAATGTGGACCCGCTGCACACCGCGGTGGTCACGGTGGGCGCTTTGCATGCCGGTCAGGCCAACAACGTGATCCCGGCGCTGGCCACCCTGGAGCTGAGCGTGCGAGCGCTCGACCCGCAGGTGCGCCAGTTGCTGGAGCAGCGCATCAAGGCGCTGGTCACGGCGCAGGCCGAAAGCTTTGGCGTGCGCGCCGAGGTGGAATGGCGGCAAGGCTATTGCGTGCTGGTCAACAACACCGAGCAGACCAACTTTGCACGGCAAGTGGCGCTTGACTTGGTGGGGCCTGAGCGCGTCACCTTGAACGGCCCACCGCTCACGGGCAGTGAAGACTTCGCCTTCATGCTGGAAAAAGTGCCGGGCAGTTATTTGCTGATCGGCAATGGCGATGGCGACTCTGCGGGCGCGTGCATGGTGCACAACCCCGGCTACGATTTCAACGATGACA
>JACCDQ011193890.1_pt1 | contig 12439 bp, 12 predicted proteins | sample 7446031 | NCBI WGS metagenome assembly JACCDQ01 (sample SAMN15323442, study PRJNA562643) | freshwater metagenome | isolation source: river surface water | place: USA:Blue River Watershed | collected 2017-08-17
CCTTAGGCATGCGGTAGTTTCCAGTTCCGAGAACTGTGAACGTGCTTGTGGATGCGTCCCAGTAGCCTCCAGAAGTAGTTTTGCTGCAAATGTAGAGACGGTCGCCCCACTGAGCGCTACCAGAAGCAACGATAGACGTAATCTTTGTGTAGTCGCCTGTTACTGGCTCGAAAATGTAGGTACCGCTGGATACGGTGACGACAAGGTTTGGGCGTTCGTCGTCGTACGAGTAGTACCCGATAATCTGTGGCGCTTCTCCGGCAACAAAAGTGTCACGGACTACGGCAAATGGAGGACGCGAAACTAGGGCACCGTTGGAGTCGATTTCCATGTTGTCGAGCACGCCAAGCTCACCATCGTTAATGGTAGTGATGTCGTTGACGTTGTTCAGTCCACCATCAAAGCCGCGGACTGTAATCTTCTGTGACCGTGAGCCTTGTGCCATTAGAGGTCTTCAATCCGAACTGTGATGCTTGGGTAGGTGTTGGTGTTGGTGACGTTTTCTTGGTTAGCGAGCATGTCCATGCCGATAACGTATTCAGCTTGCTTGTACTTTGCGGCTTCCCAGTTTTCGTCGAGCTGGTATGCGCGTGCAAGAACCAAGTCCACGACGCGCTGGAAGTAGCGGTCAGGAACGGCTAGCTGGTCTGCGATAACAGTCAGGTCGGCTGGGCGCTTGACGTAGAACATGCGCAAAACATTTTGCTCCCCCACAGAAGGCGTGGGGTAGAGGTAGATGTCTCCATCGCGTTCGTACCAGATGAGTGGACGTACACCTTCTGGGATGTCGCCGTTTTCTGGCAAGTCGCGCAGGATGTATGCCTGTGCTTCCTGGAACGTGTAAGCCTCCAGGGGCACGCCCTTAAAGTGAATCGCCTCGATGTACTGAACAAGCTGTGCAGGGTATCGGTAGATGTCTTGCCCAGCGTTGACAGAAGTTTCAAGTGTTTCTTTAAGGATTGGGTTCTGAGAGACGATGTCCTGCTGTGCGGCATTAATCCACGTCAGGATGTCGTTGTCAGTAATCTGACGACCATCGGGGTCACCAAACTGGCGCTTCACCATATCGGCTACATTGCGCCCAGTCTTTGTGAATGTTTCTACAGGCATGGATTACTCCCAGCGTCTTTTCTCAAGCTTGTACTTCATTCTCTCACGAGCTTCCTCAAGTTCGTCAGCGCGCTTGCGTTCATTCATAATCCAGTTTGCTTTTGTTAGCGCATCGAACTTGTCGAGTTGCCCACCAAATCTGGAAGTATCCCACTCAAACACTTGCGCAAGGATGCGTTCGTCAAGCATAGATTCGGGAAAAACTTTTACGACATATTCGGGTAAGCCTAGAGGTCGGTGAATGACAGCAAACGGCTTGTCTGGCTGACCCAGCAAGTACGGGTGCTGCGGTGGCAGCTTTTCTAGGAATAGTTCGTGGTCGTAGTCGGAGAGGATTTTGGCAATGTGGCGACCTTTCTCCGGAAGGTCCAAATGCTCAAATGTAATCATGAGTCTCAGAATACATGAAGAACCCCCCGCGGAAAGGTACACGGGGGGTTCTTCTTGGTAACCGGAGAGAGGTTACACAGAGGGGAACTAAACCTCTGTGATGCCTTCCAGCTTACCATGTGCGTTGCGACGGTAGGTAGTCAGCTCCGAGTAGTTACGCATTTCAGCAATGAAGCCATCGTAACCAGGAATCTTCTGCCAAGTGGCACCCTGCTCGTCAATCCACTCCCAACCAACGTTGGTGTTGAGGGCGATTTCCTTGTCGTTCGGGAACCAAGCAACACCCTTAGGTGCGTCGAAGTCCGTCATCATTGGGATGTCACCGTAAGGAGTAGTGAACGAAAGTCCGCCACCAACACCACCGTTAAGGTCGGTCTTGTTGACGTACTGACGCATACCCTGAAGTGCCGACCAGTAAGCGCGGTATACACCAGGGGTGGTGATGATGCGCGAAGGCTTGGAGCCCTTACGGCGGACGTTCTGGATAACGCTGTCGAGGTCAAGCTCGGTAAGAGCTCCACCAGCGTCAGCGGGGGTAGCTACGTGAGACTTCCAGTCAGGGTGCTGAGTGGGGTCAATGCCGTAGAGAGAACCGGTGTCAGAGATAATCTTTGCAAAACCGTTCCACTCCTTGTTCCACGAGTTAGTACCGTCAGATGCGGTACGGCTCGAACGAACAATAGCGTCACCAACAGCCAGCACGCCAACCTCAGCGGAGACGGTGATGGTGTTGTTAGCTTCGTCAATGTTGGTCACAGTCACGTACGCGGTGGTACGAGGGGTAGGAACAGCGTTAACGAGAGTTGACTGAGACAGGATGTCGATACGAGCGCCGATACCGAGGTATACAACGTCGTCAACAGCAATAACAGTCGAGGTGGTGTCTGCGGTTACAACCTTTGCGAGGGTACCAGTACCGTCACCATATACCTGGCGGTTCTGGTCCTTAGCGAGGTCGGTCTTCAGACGCGACATCTCTTCACCGACGTAGTCGATGAAAGACTGGGGGTTGCTCTTAGCCTGGTTCATTACGTGACCAGTAGCCTGGATAGCGCCGTAGAGGCTCTTCAGACCAGTGGTACCACGAGCGTAAACCTGCTGACCTGCGTTTGGCAGGCGCTCAAGCTCGTTACGAGCACCAATACCGTGGTTGCGACCGAAGTGAGCTACGAAAGCTACACCGGCACCACCGACGTTAGTGATGTTCTTTGAGGTGCTCTTGATGTGACCAAGTGCGGGGGTTTCGTTGTTGATTTGCTCGTTGACTCCATCGGAATAAATCTGCTTTAGTACAGCAGTTCCAATGGCGAGCGATACTCCATCAGCCATGTGATTGCTCCTTCGTGTTGGCTAGGTGTGGATGTTACGGGGTCTTTTGGTATTTCATTTCCTAGCCGTAAGGACGGCCATTCAATAAAAGATTATCAGAGACTCATGTAACTTTAACACGTAGCCAACACGAAGGGCGTGGCGGATTAACGCATTGTTGCGTCAGATGCTCCCAAACGGATAGCTAAAGCAAGGGCTGCATCGCGCTTTGCTTCGTCGGAAGACAGGTCTACTGGAGCTGGCGGAGTGATGCCAGTTCCTGAACCCATGACCTTGGGAGGTCGGCTAGATACGAACTGCTTACGAATCTTTTCTTCGTAATCCTTCAGCTCGTGAAATGCCTTCGCAACGCTGGGGTCTCCACCAGAGCTTGCGTTAGCTACAGCACGCTTGACTACTTCTTCGCGGTCAAAAGCGCCGTACTTACCCTCAAGGATGCTCAGCTCCTGCTCAAGCTGAACACGTCCAGCTTCACGAACACGAGCTTCCTCTTGCTGCTGGATTGCCTGCGTCTGCATTTCTTCAAGCTTTGCAAGACGTGCCTGCTGCTCTTCGATTGCCTGAAGCAGACGTGGGTCAACGTTCTGAGCAGCCTGCTGGCCCTCTTCACTTTCAGCCCAGTCGGAGAAGAAGCTGTCAGAGGTTGTAGCTGGCTTAGGTGCTGGCGCTGGTACTGCCGCAGCTGCTGCTGCCTGCATTGCGCTCCAGCCGTAAGCTTCGCCTAGACCGTCGTAGAACTTCTTGGGGTCTTGGAGCAGTGCGCGCTGAACAGAAAGTGCCTGCTCGATGTCCTTGTCTGACACGCCCAGCTCAGAATACTTGCGGTAAGGGTTCGTCTCGTCGAGTACACGTTCGTACTGGCGACGCCATTCTTCAACCATAGGTTTCAGGTCTTCATGGAGTGGCTCGGGCACTAGCTTTTCAACTGAGCGCCACGAGATAGGGCCATCGTCAGTATCTTCGACAGCCTCTACGGGAGCTTCCTCAACGGGAGCAGCGGATTCTACGGGTTCTTCTACAGGGGCGATGGCCTCTACTTCAGGAGCCTCGATAGGCGTGGAGTCGTCAGACGAGTTCCAGCCCTCAATGCCGCTTAAATCAAGGTCATCTACCGTGTAGTTATCTTTTTGGTTAGCCATAGCACTAACTATACACCAACCAAGAAAAAAGACTCAGATTATTGAGGAGGAGCTTCTCCGCCGTCAGTTGGGCCGCCAGCCATAGGAGGCATAGGCGACTCAGGACCCATCATTCCAGAGCTTCCAGGCTCGTAAGCGCCACCAGGCTGAGGTCCCGCAGGAGGCATAGCGCCCATCATGCGAGCCATACGACGTGCCTTGTGTTGCGCGACGTGGTTCTCAACCTCAGCACGAACGTGCTCAGGAAGCATCTTGTAAGACGAACCCTTCTGCATAAGCTCGTGAATCTCGATGTGCACGTCGTCGTTGTCCCATTCGTTGATAGGAATAACGCTCGGACGTGGAGGAATCTCGCCAGTCATTTCGTCTGGCATGACCTCGCCCATCATGGTCTGCATCTGGTACATAGACTCAGCCATCTGAACCTGCTCAAGCGGAATGCGCTTAAAGTCAATGTTCTCTTGCTGCGCAGCACGCTTATCAATACCGCGACGAGTAGTCCACTGCTGAAGCATAGGCATGTCGAGAAGCTCGAAACCTTCCTGTGGGCTCATGTAGCCAAACTTCATGAAGTCCATGACGTTAGCCATACGTGCCGACTTAGAAGAAGGCAGTGCAGAGCCAGCCTCGATGCGCAGGTCAGTGCCACGCGCAATCTCAGCACCCTTAAGGAGCACAGCTTCGTAGCCACCATCTTCACCAGTTGCCTTAATGAGACGAGGAACATCCCAGTACTCGGCAACAAGAGTAAGAGTCTGGCGTGCAGAGGTCTGCACAGCCTGCTCCAGCGACTGAACAGTAGTAGCGATGTATGAATCATCGCGTTCCTGCAAGTAAGCAATAGCAGTAGCGGCGCTGATGCCACCAGGAGCCTGTCCACGAGTAACTTCGTGCTGACCAGAGATGTCCTCAAAGTTCATCTGCTGACGCTCGTTGAACTGAACAACGTACGCTGGCAAGTCCTGAAGAGGTACAGGCTGTGGGCGCTGAGCGTTAGGTCGGATAGGAATCCACAAGCCAGGCTCAGTCGTAATCTTGCTAGGAACAACAGAACCTTCGTCGTACATGACCTGAGGCTTAGAAGTACGGTTCTTAGCTTCAATAATCTGCGACTGGGTACGGTTGTATTCCATTTGCAGGGGAATCAAGTCGGTAACAGTGGACTCTGCGTAGAAGCGGCCAGTAGGAATGTGGCTAATCTTTGCGAATGGGTACTGTCCGTGAGAGTAAGGAAGCCCCTTAAGGCCAGCCTGAATAATCTGGTTGTTGACGATGGTAACAAAGCCGCCCTGTGGGAGCAGCTTGGTTGAACCTGGCTTAACCCACGCCTCGATAATGAGTGCGCTTTCTGGGCGTGCGTCGTTGTTGGGGCTGATGCCCATCTTCGATGGCGACAGGAAGTCGTCTACGTCGTTGGAGCTAGCAATCTTTACGCCCTTGGGGATTACGTCAGCGTAGGCTAGCTCAATCCATTCGATTGGCTTGCTGTATACGCAAAAAACGTAAGGCTGGCATTCCATGTCTTCCTCAATGAGGTCTGGCACAAGAATGTTGAAGGGGCTGAGTGCAGCCCAGCGTACGTCACCGTAAACCTTAGAGACAGCGTCGTAGCCTTGGTCGTCCCAGTAGGTCTTGATGTATGCGTTACCGGTGATGCTTGTCCAGAAGACAGCCTGCGTAACGACTTTTTGGAAGTTAAGTCGGTCGTACAGAGATGCCCAGACCTGCTCACCAGCGCGAGCTGCAAACACGTCGTCATCATCGTTACTCGCTGGCATTACGGAGGCAGTGGGGCGAGATGATGTGAGCTTGGATATCTCTGTACGAACGATGGGGCGAATCTTGTTGACAGTGATTCGCGGGGTGAACTTGTCGAGCTTAGGCAGTGGTGTCAGACGGTCTTCGTGCTTAGACCATTCAACGTACTGCTTGCCCATGTAGAAAGAAAGGTTTGTGTACCACTGGCGTTCATAGGATTTACGCACCGAGCGCATGGTGTTGTACTGGCGCATAACCCAGTCGACGAGGCGCTTACCATCTTCGCTCTGTGCGAGCTTGAGGGTCTGTGCAGCATCGAGCATGAGAGGGTTCATCTCAATCTCGGGTCTGCTGTATTTAGCGTCGTCGGTGTCTGGGGTCTCTGACATTTCAGCTTCGAGGGTCTCTCCCTCTGCTGCTGCTTCAGTCAGTTTTTTATCCCATGACTGCAATGATGGCATCTAAGTCTTCCTTATCTAGCTCTATTTCGTCTGACATTTCGCCAGAGATACGAGCTTCTTCCGCGGCTAAAGCGTCACCTGTATAGTACCGTGCTCCAGACTCGTATGCAGATATTTGAGTCTCACGTTGTTTTACATAGGCGAGTTCGCTGTATGCGATGGCGTCTTTACTTGCTAGCAGCCTTACTGTTTCGTCCAGCTGCTTTGCTAGTGGCTCCATCATTTTCTGCGTCATCTTGTGCTGATTCAGTACTGTCCACAGCAGGGCTGCCAGTAATGTTAAGCAAATCATTGACAGCGCTAATAGAGAGAGATTTGAGTCCATCGAGAATTCCTTCTACTGTTTCGGGGATGCGAGACACGCTGGCCTCTAGTTCTTTGACGCGAATCTTGAGACGGTCATTTTCTTCTGCAAGCTCAGCGAGTTGTACATCGACAGCGTCTTGATGTACATATCCGAACTGGCGGGAGAGCCACGCCATGCCAAGGTCAGACACGTAGGCGCGTCCGTACTCTGGAATGTCGAAGCCTAAATCGAGTGCTTGTTTCTGGTTGCGCTCGTTTGGATACCCAGAGACAATGCACTGCTGTGGGTAAATGGTCATGAAGTCAACGAACTTGGTCGCTGCACTTGGCATAGTTCCTCCTAAATAAGTTGAGTCTAATGATACACCAGAATGCTACTCTAACCCGGTGAAGTCTCCGCTAGCGCCCCCAACACGGTTCCAACCGTTGAGCGCTTTCTCGTTTCTGCGCTGAAGTTCAGTGCGCCAAGTGTAGGAAGCTTCCAGGTACGCTGCCGCATATTCTGTGTGGTCTTCAGTTTCGCCAGCGTAGTCTTCGGGGGTCAGGTCAGGCATGAACGTCATGAGATATCTCAGAGCATCAGTCGTGTGGTCGTCTTTTTCTCGCTGACCTTCAGGCTGATTCTTCATGCTTGCAATGATGCGGTTAACGTAACGGTTCTGTTTTGCGCCTTTAAGTTCGCGGATGGTGTTGTGGCACTCACGCAGAATCGTCAAGAATGGTTTTCCTGTCTTGGGGTTCATTTTGAGGTACTGCATGATTTTGTTGATACCCACTTCTTTCTGGCGCGGGATGCCGTCAACGTTGATGTAGATGCCGTGCTTGGCATACTCAGAGATGATGCTCTCGCCAGTGATACCCGAGCGTTGCTTCATGGCAGGGTCGCCCGTAACCATGTATGGCACACATCCCAGTTCGGCGTTAATCTCGTTGATTGCTTTAGCGTGGTCGGCTACTGTCGCGTTTGCCTGGTAATACTCACGGATAACGGTCAAGCCACCTTTAATATCTGCCGCAATCCACAGCCAAGCCGTAGGGTTGTTGATTCCGTGGTCGCCCGAAAGGTACACGCGGTACTTACTAGGGTCGAACTCGAAGTCTTCAAACGTTTGGTTGGCGTGCGTAATCTCTTTAAAGTCGCGGTACATAGCGCCCGAGATAGCAAGATACTCACCACCAAGACGTACAGCCTTGGATTCTTGGTCCATCGTGCCAAAGACGCGCTCAAGCGCCTCCTTGTTAAGGTAGGGGTTTTCATCCGTACGCATCTGTACGAGACCAATGCGAGGCTCTTCGCCTTTCTCAATGGCTTCCATGTAGGGCTGGTACAACTCGTCGTAAATCCATTCCATACCTGCAACTGGCGTTTCTGAAATCCACCAGTCGCCGTCAGTATCGAGCAGACGCATCTTGCACTCTTCAAAGATGACCTTGGGGCACTCTTCGTCGAAGTGGACAAAGTGACGGCTGGTACCAGCGAACTTGTCGAGGTCTTGGTCTTGCGACATGAACTCCACGAATGACCCATCTTTCAAGGTAAGCGTGTGCTGTTGTGCGGAATAGGACTTATCCCACGAGCCGTCAATGAGGTATTCCTTAGGCATCCACTGTTTGTATAGCGGCAAGATAATTTTGTCGACACCGTTCAGGAAGTCAACGCAGACGACACGCCCACGCACCTGTCCTTGAGGAGTCTTGCGGTAGGGGTGAGTCTTGGTTAAGTACCAAATACCTTCAACAACTGACGCGACGGATTTTCCTGAACGGTTACCAGCAACGAACAAGCGCTCATGGTTCTGGAGGCTGTGAAACTCTAGCTGCTTGTCGTGCGGCTTGTAAGCGTAGATGTTTGGTTGCCTGGCCTGAATGAGGACAGTTTCTTCAATCTCCTGGACCAGCGCCAGCATGTCGATTGGTTCATTTTTCGCTGTGCTGGAACGCGAAGCCCTATAAGCCATCGTCGGGCCACTCTACTTTCATAAAGGATTCAATCTGTTCTGGGGTTCGTTCATCTACTGGCATATTAAGCCAGCGTGCCCCCATAGCCGCAAATGTCATAGCGTCTGCGGCGTTGTCGTCAATGATGGGCTGGTCGGGAAACATCTCGCTTACAGCCTTAATGACCTCTGACTTGCTTGCGTTGCCGTTACCAGTAGCGTACTTGGCGCGAGTTCGTGGAGGAACAATAGCTACATGTTTCTGCCCTGTACGTGCCTGGCTGAGATATATCTCATGGCGGATAAGCCACCAGATGCCAGCTAGCTCATGCGTACGTGAGCCGTGAGAGCCGTAAGAGGGCCCTTCCATAACAACAAGGTCGCCTTCGCCCAGGTAGCTGAGCATCTCACGTACCTCATTGATGATGTAGTTGATGCGCGAATGCCCTGTGAGCTTGTTCGCAAACACGTCTACAACAAGCCATTCGTGCTGGTTCTGTTTTGGGACGTTTAACAGCGCAACTCCGGTCGCCGTAAGTGATGGGTCAATTCCGAGTACCTTTACCATGCTTACTACCCTAGTACCAAGTACAATGGGTATATGGATATTGGCGGCGTTAATGGTGAGACAACTCGGGAGCAGCAAGCTACTGAGTTGTTTCGTAAGGGTATCTCGGGCTCTACCCCCGAGCGTGCCCCTGCGTCTAAATACCTTGAGTGGTTTCACCAGCAAGCTCCGCATCAGAGCGCGAATGACTTGCACCACAAGATTGGACCTAAGCCGTGGGATGCGGCTGCGGGTGACCACAAGCATGCTTTAGGTGAGATTAGCGATGTTACGCTGAGCACTCTTGCTGTTGGCAACGTACTGCGCTGGGATGGCTCTAAGTGGGCTAACGCGATTCTGACAGCGTCAGGCACAACGATTGCTGTTGGGTCTACTACTACGGCAGCTCCTGGTGGTAACGCTTTGGTAACGAACTCTGGTTCGTCGACTGCTGTTGTTCTAAACTTTACGATTCCTCAGGGCGCAACAGGTCCTAAGGGTGACACTGGTAACACTGGTGCGACTGGTCCAGCTGGTCCTACAGGCCCTACTGGAGCGACAGGCGCTACTGGTCCGCAAGGTATTCAGGGCATTCAGGGTGAAAGTATTGCTAATCTTGATGGTGGTGCTCCCGATTCTAATTACGGCGGCATAACCTCAATTAATTGTGGCGGAGTTATCTAGTGGCTATACAGATTCAGTTCAGACGCGGTACTGCTGCTGAGTGGACCTCAAATAACCCATTGCTTGCTGAGGGCGAGATGGGTAACGAGACCGACACTGGAAAGTTTAAAGTTGGTGACGGTGTTCGTAACTGGAACATCTTGCCTTACTCTTCTGGCCCCGTAGGCCCTCAAGGTCCGATTGGTCTTACTGGCCCTCAGGGCCCTCAGGGTATCCAGGGTATCCAGGGTGAGCAGGGTGAGACTGGCCCTCAGGGCGAGACTGGTGACACTGGCGCGCAGGGCATCCAGGGCATCCAAGGCATTAAGGGCGACACTGGTGACACTGGTCCCCAAGGTATTCAAGGCATCAAGGGTGACACTGGTGACACTGGCCCGCAAGGGTTACAGGGCATCCAAGGAGTTAAGGGCGACACTGGCGACACTGGACCTCAGGGTATTCAAGGCATTCAAGGTGAGACTGGCCCTCAGGGCATCCAAGGAATCCAGGGGCTAACTGGAGACTCGGCCTATGAAGAAGCTGTCGCAAATGGCTTTGTCGGCACCGAGGCGCAGTGGCTTGCATCACTTGTTGGCCCTCAGGGCATCCAAGGAATTCAAGGAATTCAAGGAGAAACTGGGCCTCAGGGTATCCAGGGTATTCAAGGTATTCAAGGAATCCAGGGTGAAACTGGCGAAGGAGTGCCCGCTGGTGGCGCTGATGGTCAGATTCTGGCCAAGGCTAGCGCTACAGATTTTGATACTGAGTGGATTGACAACGTCGTTCCTCAGGTTAAGCACATTGTTAAGAACAGTACTGGTTCGGTAATTCCCGCTGGTTCTGTTGTGTACGTGTCTGGCGCTAACGGCACGAACATGCTTATCTCGCTCGCAGATGCAGACAGTGAGGCTACATCATCTAAGACGGTTGGATTAGCTGAGTCTTCAATTGCTATTGACGGAACTGGCTATGTCGTAACCGAAGGTTTGCTGGCTGGCCTGAACACTGCTGCGGCTACTGCTGGCCAGTCCGTATGGCTATCTTCTACTGCTGGACAGTTTGTGTACGGGGCACCTCCTGCTAAGCCCGCCCATAGTGTCTATCTTGGTGTTGTCACCCGCGTACAAAGCAACAACGGTGAAATCTTTGTTAAGGTCCAGAACGGCTATGAGCTTGAAGAGCTACATAACGTTTTGATAACAGGCCCACTGGATAAGCAGGTCATTAAGTATGACGGCGCTTCACAGTTGTGGATTAACGGTGTTGCTGCTGGTGGCGTTACGCAGAGCGCAACTCCTCCAGCTGACCCCAACAAGGGTGATGGCTGGCTAAACGAGAACAACGGCGCACTGTACATTTGGTGGGTTGACGGCGACTCCGAGCAGTGGGTACAGGCTAACAGCGGAACTGTGGCTGATGGAGTACTAACCGACCGCGTCACTGCCGTTGAGGGGCGCGCCACAACGCTTGAAACAAACGTGCGTTCTGTACCTCTTGGTGGAACTGGGGCTAGCTCGTTTACTGCCGGAACATACCTTAAGGGCAATAACGGCTCCGCTATTCAGGCTCAGACTGGTATCCCTGCTGGTGATATTACGTCTGGTCAGTTAGCTCACGCTAGAATGCCAGCTGGGTCCGTCATTCAGGTTAAGACAGTGCGTTATCAGGGCAGGCCAGTTTGGACGTTTAACAACGATTCCATCATCTCTTACTTGAATGTAGCAATCACACCACGCTTTGCCAACAGTCTGCTTATTTGCGACTTTATGGTTACTGGAGAAGTTGAGTACAACGCTGTGTTTAGGTCAGCTAGAGATGGCAGCCTTATCTCTCAAGCTGGATACGAAGGCTACAACACTGAAGACACTAACATCTGGTCAGGTATTGGCCCGGTCCCATATGACGGAGACCTTGCTAGTACGCCTTTTTCTCATTTTGTGAGATACTTTGCTCCGGCAAACAACACTAATGCCACAACCATGCAGCTAGCCGTACGCCCGACTGTTTCTGGCGCAACAGGGACCTTCGCCCTTAACCGCACATTTAACTCGAGTGGCTCTTCGGCGTATGAAATTGGCGTTTCCTACGCGACTGTTTGGGAGATTGCACAATAATGGAAAAGTTTTTTGGAATTGTCGACGCACTAAGGTCGCTTGCCCCGCAGTCTTTGTGGGTGGTTGAAAATGATGATTACGACGGCTTAGAGTGGCGCGATGAAGATGTTAAAAAGCCAACAAAAAAAGCCATTGAGGCTGAGATTCTGAGACTCACAGAGCAAGCCGAAGCTGACCGTATTGCTGCGGAAGAACTTGCAGCCGCAAAACAGGCGGCTAAAGAGTCTGCGTTGGCTAAGCTTGCTAAACTGGGCCTTACGCCTGAAGAAGCGGCTGAGATTGTAGGACTGTAATGCCATCATTAAACTTCCCCACAAGCCCTACGCTGGGGCAGCAATACAATGACTGGGTATGGAATGGTGGTCAGTGGGATTTCCGCCAGACGCTTCCTGGCGGCTTGCCTGCTGGTTCTATTATCCAGTGGGGTGGCTCTACAGCTCCAGTAAACTGGCTGCTTTGTGATGGCTCTGCCGTTTCGCGTACAACCTATTCGTCACTGTTCGCGGCTGTAGGAACTTCATATGGCATTGGTGATGGCTCTACTACATTTAATCTGCCAGACCTTAGGGGCCGTGTACCCGTCGGTAAAAATAGTGGCTCGTTCGGTACATTAGGCGCGACTGGTGGTGCTGAAACTGTATCGCTTGATGGTAATAACCTTCCCGCGCACACTCACACATTCAGC
>JACCDQ010033280.1_pt1 | contig 12437 bp, 10 predicted proteins | sample 7446031 | NCBI WGS metagenome assembly JACCDQ01 (sample SAMN15323442, study PRJNA562643) | freshwater metagenome | isolation source: river surface water | place: USA:Blue River Watershed | collected 2017-08-17
TGCGACCGTGCAAGGCATGCAGAATGCGGAACGCTTTGCCCACACGCTGTCGGCATCGGGGCTGACGGTGGTGTCCGGCCTGGCGCTGGGCATCGATGCCGCAGCCCACCTGGGAGCGCTGGGTGCGCTGGGTGCGATGGGTGCGATGGCTGAACAGGCTGCGCCGGGCGTACCCGCGACACCCACCACGCATGTCGAGGCGGGATCGACGATTGCCGTTACCGGCACCGGGCTGGACCTGGTCTATCCGGCCCGCCACCATGCGCTCGCGCACCGTATCGCCATCGAAGGCTGCCTGCTCAGCGAATATCCGCTGGGCACACAGGCAATCGCCAGTAATTTCCCGCGCCGCAATCGCCTGATCAGCGGGCTGGGCATGGGCGTGCTGGTGGTCGAAGCAGCGCTGCATTCGGGCTCGCTGATTACTGCGCGCAGTGCGACCGAACAAGGCCGCGAAGTGTTCGCGATACCCGGCTCCATCCATTCGCCCTTATCCAAGGGGTGCCATCAACTGATACGGCAGGGAGCCAAGCTGGTGGAGTCGGCACAGGACATCATGGAAGAATTGCGCTGGCAGCACCGCGCAGCACCGGTGCCTGCGCCGAACAGTGCTGGCACGGCCGACGCCGACGCACTGGCTGCCGATGAACCGCTGGCACGGCTGCTCGCTCTGGCAGGCCATGACCCGGTCTCCATCGATCAGTTGATCGAGCGCAGCGGCATGCGCGCTGCCGATATTCAGGCCGCGTTGCTGAAGCTGGAAATGCAACAGCGTGTCGAATTGCTGCCCGGCGGCCACTACCGGCGACTTGCCTGAGCCAGCCGAAAGCCTTCGGGTCGCTTGCAGGCCGGCGGGCTGCCTTGATTTGCCGAATACTTTTCCTGCATGAACACCCTATTAATGGGTGTATTTGTTCACCCATTAATGGGGTGTGCGTGAAAAATCATTCATGAATTGGCTAAGGCCATGAAATTGCAAGGGAAACATGCGACGCCATAAGTAAGGCGTCGTGTTGGCTTTCAATGCGTGCAAAAGATTTTTCCGGGTGTGCTTGTATCTGGCCACGGATGCGGCTACAGTACCAGCATGTTTGAGGTGCTCGTTTATCTTTACGAAACCTATTATCGTCCTGACGCTTGCCCGGACTCTACGGCGCTTGCGAAGAAACTGTCGGCGGTAGGTTTTGAAGAAGAAGAAATTTCGAAAGCACTCGGGTGGCTGACCGATCTCGCGGAAACCACCAACGCCATGTTCCGCCAGCAATGGCACCAGACGGCGTTCTCCTTCGGTACCCGCATCTACGCTCCCCAGGAATACGAACTGCTCGGCACGGCCGCGATCGGTTTCATTGAATTCCTGGAATCTGCCGACGTGGTCAACGCGATGCAACGCGAAATCGTCATTGAACGTGCGTGCGCGGTCAACGAATCCCCGATTGCTCTCGACAAATTGAAAGTCATTGTGCTGATGGTGCTCTGGAGCCAGGGCAAGGAACCGGACAGCCTGATTTTCGACGAGCTTTTTGCTGACGAAGACAGCGCCAGCCCGCCCGTTTATCACTGATGACCCGTGGCTGCCGGATGGCCGGGCAGCCGTTTTCGCATCGGACATCTCCGACCTCCCTGTCTTGCCGGATGTATCGCCGGATGTATCGCTGAACCCCGGCAAGCGCCAGCCCTTCTTGCAGACTTTTCGATAACCCGCTTATCATTGGCCGCATTTAGCCAGCCAAACCCCGGTTTTCCGCCGCTTTTGAGGCCTTGCAGATACTGAGGGGATTGGCGCATTTCCATTAATACAGAGGGGGTCTTGCGACAAGACGCCCTGGCGGCGCAGCCAGCCAGGCTGATGCCCTGCAGCCCCCCGAACCGGATCAACCATGACCAAAACCCTCATCATTGCTGAGAAGCCCTCAGTCGCGAACGACATCGCGAAGAGCCTGGGCGGCTTCACCAAACACGATGAGTACTTCGAGTCTGACGACTACGTACTGTCGTCGGCCGTCGGCCATCTGGTGGAAATTGCTGCGCCTGAAGAACATGACGTCAAGCGCGGCAAATGGTCTTTCGCGAACCTGCCGATGATTCCGCCGTATTTCGCACTGAACCCGATCCAGAAGACCGAATCGCGCCTGAAGGTGCTGAACAAGCTCATCAAGCGCAAGGATGTCGGCGCCCTGATCAACGCCTGTGACGCGGGCCGCGAAGGTGAACTGATCTTCCGCCTGATCGTGCAATACGCCAAGGCCAAGCAACCGATCAGGCGCCTGTGGCTGCAATCGATGACGCCGGGCGCGATCCGCGATGCGTTTGCGCACCTGCGCGACGATCAGGACATGCTGCCGCTGGCCGATGCCGCCCGCTGCCGCAGCGAAGCTGACTGGCTGATTGGCATCAACGGCACCCGTGCGATGACGGCCTTCAACTCGAAAGAGGGCGGTTTCTACCTGACCACCGTCGGCCGCGTGCAGACGCCGACACTGTCGATCGTGGTCGAGCGTGAAGAGAAGATCAAGCAATTCGTGTCGCGCGACTTCTGGGAAGTGCGGGCCGACTTCGTCTGTGCTGCCGGCGTGTATGAAGGCCGCTGGCTCGACACCGCCTTCAAGAAGGACGAAGCCGATCCGGAGAAAAAAGCCGAGCGCTTGTGGAGCAAGGCCGCGGCTGAATCCGTGGTTGCTGCCTGCCGCGGCAAGCCGGGCAATGTCAGCGAAGAATCCAAGCCCAGCACCTCGATGGCGCCGGCGCTGTTCGACCTGACCAGCCTGCAGCGCGAGGCCAACGCGCGCTTCGGCTTCTCGGCCAAGAACACGCTTGGCCTGGCGCAGGCGCTGTATGAAAAGCACAAGGTGCTGACCTATCCGCGTACCGACTCCAAGCACCTGCCGGAAGACTATCTCGGCACCGTGAAGCAAACGCTGGAATCGCTGGGCGAGGGCAACAACTACTACCCGCACTGCGCACAGATCCTGAACAATGGCTGGGTCAAGCCCAACAAGCGCATCTTCGACAACACGAAGATCAGCGACCACTTCGCCATCATCCCGACCGGCCAGTGGCCCAAGAGCCTGTCCGAGCCGGAGCAGAAGTTGTACGACCTGGTCGTGCGCCGCTTCCTCGCCGTGTTCTTCCCGGCGGCCGAGTACCTGGTGACAACGCGCTTCACCGAAGTGTCAGGCCACAAGTTCAAGACCGAGGGCAAGATCCTGGTCACCCCGGGCTGGCTGTCGGTGTACGGCAAGGAATCCGCGCTGCTCGACTCGAAGAAGGAAGACGGCGAGACCAGCGGTTCGCTGGTGCCGGTCGCCAAAGACGAGAAGGTCAAGACCGACAAGGTCGATGCGCATGGCCTGGTCACCAAGCCGCCGGCACGCTACTCGGAAGCGACGCTGCTGTCGGCGATGGAAAGCGCCGGCAAGCTGGTCGAAGATGAAGAGCTGCGCGATGCCATGGCCGGCAAAGGGCTGGGTACGCCGGCCACGCGCGCAGCCATCATCGAAGGCCTGCTGGGCGAAAAATACCTGATCCGCGAAGGCCGCGAACTGATCCCGACCGCGAAAGCCTTCCAGCTGATGACGCTGCTGCGCGGCCTCGGCGTGGCCGAACTGACGGCGCCCGAGCTGACCGGCGAGTGGGAACACAAGCTGTCGCTGATGGAGCGCGGCGGCATCAGCCGCGACGAGTTCATGCGCGAGATCGCGCAAATGACGCAGACCATCGTCAAGCGCGCGAAGGAATACGACAACGACACCATCCCCGGCGACTATGCGACGCTGAAGACGCCGTGCCCGAACTGCGGCGGCGTGGTGAAGGAAAACTATCGTCGCTTCGCCTGCACGAAGTGCGAATTCTCGATGAGCAAGATCCCCGGCGGCCGCCAATTCGAAGTGCCCGAGGTCGAAGAGCTGCTGACCAATCGCACCATCGGTCCGCTGCAAGGCTTCCGCTCGAAGATGGGCCGTCCGTTCGCAGCGATCCTGAAGATCTCGCGCGACGAAGACATCAACAACTTCAAACTCGAGTTCGACTTCGGTCAATCAAATGACGACGACGAGAATGCCGAGCCGGTCGACTTCAGCAACCAGACCCCGCTGGGTGCCTGCCCGAAGTGTGGCAGCGGCGTCTACGAGATGGGCCTGGCCTATGTCTGCGAAAAGACTGTCGCCCGCCCCAAGGGCTGCGACTTCCGCAGCGGCCGCATCATCCTGCAGCAGGAGATCCTGCCGGAGCAGATGGCCAAGCTGCTCAATGACGGCAAGACCGACCTGCTACCGGGCTTCGTATCGCAGCGCACGCGCCGTCCATTCAAGGCCTTCCTCGTGAAGGGCAAGGACGGCAAGGTCAGCTTCGAGTTCGAGGAACGCAAGGGCAAGCCGGCCGCGAAATCGGCAGCCAAGTCGGCAGCAAAATCGGCTGCTGCAGACGAGAGCGATGGCGATGCAGCGGTGCCGGCCAAGAAAACTGCGGCGAAATCGGCCGCTGTGAAAAAGCCGGCAGCGAAGAAAACAGCGGCCAAGAAGACGGCATCGAAGACAGCCACCAAGACCGCCGTCAAGGCCGTGCCCAAGAAAGCGGTCGCGAAAAAAGCCGTCGCCAAAAAGGCGGCAGCCAAGAAAGCCGCCTGACACCGGCATTCACGGCGACCGACAGCCCCGACGGCCGGCCTTTGCGCCGGCCGTTTGTTTTTGCTGTTGCTTTCGCTTCCGGCACGATGCCGCGATTGCGTGATATCAACGCTTGCCGCACGCTGCCGAACTTTTGCCCCGCCTGCTGCTTCTACTCTCTGCATCTCGATGCTACGCCAGGTACGCCGCGTCGTACCGACTCATCAATCTTGCGGGAGTGTTCTATGACCAAATGGATGTTAGCGATCGCCTGTGCAGCGCTGCTGAGCGCGTGTACCGGCATGACAGGCGGAGGCTCGGGCTCCGGTACCAGCGGCAGCGGCAGCTATGGAACGCCCGGCACGCCATCGGGGACCTCGGGCACCAGCGGCTCAACAGGGACCTCGGGGACATCGGGCAGCATGAGTTCGCCCAGCAGCTCGGGCGGCGCATCCGGCGGCGGCTCCAGCATGGGCGGCACCGGCACCGATACGCCCAGCACCACCAGTCCGACACCGATGACGAACCCGGGCCCAACCACCAGCCCCAGCACCGGCCAGTAAGCACCTCGCTTTGCGTTGTCATACGGCCGCAGCGATTGCTGCGGCCGTGTCTTTTCCGGGTACCGGCAGGCCATCCACATGACAGGCATGCGCTACACTGTGATGCCACTCACCCGCCTGCATCTTGTGCAGTTTGCCTGCCGTCGCCCCCATGTTTTCCACTACCCGTACGCCGCGTCTGATGCCAGTCCTGATTGCCAGCGGCATCATCCTCACACTGGCCATGGGCATACGCCACGGCTTCGGCTTCTGGCTGCAACCCGTCTCGCAGCAGCATGGATGGACGCGCGAAACCTTTTCGCTGGCGATGGCGGCGCAAAACCTGATGTGGGGCGTAATCGGTCCGTTCGCCGGTATCGCGGCCGATCGGCTGGGCGCGGCGCGCGTCGTCTTCATCGGTGCCATCGTGTACGCGCTTGGCTTGTTGTCGATGGCCTTGATCGATGACGCGACGATGTACATCCTCGTCTCCGGCATACTGCTCGGCGCCGCATTGTCCGGCACAGCCTTCGGCGCGCTGTCGGGCATCATCGGCCGTACCGCGCCTGTCGAATTGCGTTCATGGGCCTTCGGCATCCTGGGCGCGGCCGGCTCTTTCGGCCAGTTCGCGATGGTGCCGGTCGAGCAGCAACTGATCGCCGCCAGCGGCTGGCAGCATGCGCTGCTATGGCTGGCGCTGGCGGTGTTGCTGGTCATGCTGCCGCTGGCCTTCATGCTGCGCGAACCTTCATCCGACACGCAGGTGCATGCGTTCCATCAGAGCGTGGGCGAAGCTGTCCGCGAGGCCTTCGGCCATCGTCCTTTCCAGTTGCTGGTGGCTGGCTATTTTGTGTGCGGCTTCCAGGTGGTCTTTATTGGCGTGCACATGCCGGCCTACCTGAAAGACCAGGGCATCCTCGACCCGGGCGTCGCCACGGCAGCGCTGGCCACCATCGGCCTGTTCAATATCTTTGGCTCCTATTACGCCGGCAAGCTGGGCGGGCGTTGGCCCAAGCCCTGGCTGCTGTCCGGGATCTACTTCGCACGCGCGCTGTTCATCACCGCCTTCCTGCTCGCGCCGCTGACCCCGACCACGGTCTACATCTTCGCCGCGGCGATGGGCTTCATCTGGCTCTCCACCGTGCCGCTGACGAATGCGACCATCGCCAGCATCTTCGGCGTGCGCTACCTGTCGATGCTGTCGGGCTTCGTGTTCTTCTCGCACCAGCTCGGCAGCTTCCTCGGTGTTTGGCTCGGCGGCTACCTGTACACGGTGCAGGGCAACTACCAGACGGTGTGGATGATCACGATTGCGCTTGGCATCGTGGCCGGCCTGGTCAACCTGCCGGTCAGCGAAGCCGCCATCGTGCGTGAGGAGACGGCCGCCGCATGAAACCGGTACGGATGCTCTTGCTCTGGCGCGTGATCGCTGCGCTCGCGGCCACGGTCGTGCTGGGCCTGGTGTTTGCGACCTACCTGCGCCCCGGCTTCGTGCTGGACGTGGCCAATCGGCTCTGGCTGTGCTTCTGATGATGAGCGATTCAAGAACCCCGAGTTTTCCCGTTGAAGCCCGCGCATCCGTGCAGGCGCTGCGCGCCTCGCGCATCCGCGAAGTCGCGAACGCCGGCATGGGCCGCAACGATGTGCTGCCGTTCTGGTTCGGCGAACCGGACGAGGTGACGCCGGCTTTCATCCGTGATGCCGCCAAGGCGGCGCTGGATGCCGGCGACACCTTCTACACGCATAACATGGGCACGCCGGCGCTGCGCGAAGCGATCGCGGCCTATGTGTCGAGCCTGCACCGTCCGGTCGGTGCCGAGCGGATCGCCGTCACCTCGTCGGGCGTGTCCGGGCTGATGCTGGTGGCGCAGCTGTTCATCAACCCGGGCGATCGCGTGGTCGCAGTCACACCGCTGTGGCCCAACCTGGTCGAAATCCCGCGCATCCTCGGTGGCGAAGTGACCACCGTGCCTTTGCAGCTGAACACCTCGGGCGATGCGCCGCGCTGGGAGCTCGACCTCGAGCGCCTGATCGATGCGCTGATGCCCGGCACGCGCGCGTTGCTGCTGAATTCGCCGAACAACCCGACCGGCTGGGTGATCTCGCCCGAACAGCAGCAAGCGGTGCTCGCGCATTGCCGCAAGCATGGCATCTGGCTGATGGCCGATGACGTGTATGAGCGGCTGGTCTATGACACACCCGCTGGCAAGGTCGCCTGCGCACCATCGTTCCTTGACCTGGCCGAGCCGGAGGAGCGCGTGGTGTCGACCAACAGCTTCTCGAAGTCCTTCCTGATGACGGGCTGGCGCCTCGGCTGGCTGCAGGTACCGGCCAGCCTGATGCATGACCTGGGCAAGCTGATCGAATACAACACCTCCTGCGCGCCCGGCTTCGTGCAGGGCGCAGGCTGCGTGGCGCTGGCGCACAGCGAAGCCATCATCACGCATACGCTGGCTCGATACAGTGCGGCGCGCAACTTCCTGTGCGAGCAGCTCTCGGCGCCCGAATTCCGCCATGCCGGCGTGATTGCGCCGCGTCCGCAGGGCACGATGTATGTGTTCTTCAAGCTCGCAGGCGAGCGCGATTCGCTGGCCTTGTGCAAGCGGCTGGTGAGCGAGGCTGGCCTGGGACTGGCGCCCGGCAGCGCTTTCGGTGAAGAAGGCGAAGGCGCGATACGCTGGTGCTTCGCCAGCTCGACGGACAAGCTGGCGCAAGGCGTGGAGCGCTTCGCGACCTTCCTGCGCAAGCGCTGACTGTGTGACGTTGAATATGTGACGTTGAATATGTGACGTTGAATATTTGACGTTGAATATTTGACGTTGAATATGTGACGTTGAATATGTGACGTTGACATTCAGGCGCTAAGGGTCACGCATTCATGGTCAGGCATTGACGTTCAGTCGCTGATCCTCATGCCTCAACTGCCTGCCAATGCTTCCAGCATCGCCGCAAGCGCCTCCGGCGCGGTGATCATCGCATCGTGACCGGCCGCGATCTCGCGCCATTGCCAATCCGGTTGCGCACGCACCTGTTCGCGCAAGGCTGCCAGCGGCGGATACCAGGGATCGGTGACGGCGATATAGGTTTTCGGTAGCCCGTTGCCGAGCGGATGCTGCAGCATCAGCGGCTCGGTATAGGCCTTCAGCGGATGCGGTGTCAGCCGGCGCTGCAGCCAGGCTTGTTGCGCCGGATCGGTGACGCCGAATTTTTCGGGCGAGGGTATCGCCATCCGCAAAGCTTCGGCATCGATGGTGCGGCTGCGTTCCTGCTGTACCTCGGGACTGAACAGCGACAGCGCCGATTGTCCATGTTGCACGACCAGCGCATCGAGGTAGACCAACTGCTTCAATCGCTCCGGCATGCGGTCGGCGACACCGGTAATCACCGGGCCCGCGAAACTATGGCCGACCAGGACCACGTCTTGCAGTTCTTCTGCGACGATGACGCCGGCAATGTCAGCGATGCAAGTCGACAGACCCGTGTTCGCATCGAGCAGGTGCGCTCGCTCGCCGAGGCCGGTCAGGGTCGGCGTGAACACCTGATGACCGTGCGCACGCAAGCATGCGGCGACCTGTTGCCAGCACCAGCCGCCATGCCACGCACCATGGACCAGAACAAAATTCATTGCGCCTCCCGTAGGCCCAAAACCGATACAATTGGGCGATGGATCTTACCCTCACCGAACTTGAACAGGCGATCAATTACTGGCGCCGTATGCGTCCGTCCACCGGCGAGGAACATGCCTTGTCGGCCGAAGTGAATGCACTGGCCGATGTCTATGCGCTGATGATTTTCCAGCGCGCCCGCACTTTCACGCTCGAAGCTTTGCCCGACGAGGCGCGGCAGCTGGTCGATGCGTGGCGCAACACGGCCGAAGGCAACGCGGCCTGAACTTGTCGCAGCGCCTGTACGCCTCTCAACGCGACGCCGGATTTTCGGCATCCTGCAATACCCGCCACAAGACCTTGCCGGTCGCCGACTTCGGCAAGCTGTCGACGAATTCCACCTCACGCGGCACCTTGTACGCTGCCATCTGTTCACGAGCCCAGGCCATCAGGCTGTGCGCATCCAGCGTGCTGCCTTCGCGGCGAACCACATAGGCTTTCACGGTTTCGCCACGATGGCTGTCGAAGGCCGCCACGATGCAGCAATCGCTCAATTCCGGATGGCGGTACATCATCGCCTCGACCTCGGCCGGCCACACCTTGTAGCCGCTCGCATTGATCATGCGCTTGAGCCTGTCGGTGAAGAAGAAATAGCCCTCGTCATCGACATAGCCCAGGTCGCCGGTGCGCAAGTAGCGCCGGCCGTCGATGTCGATGAAGGCCGCACGTGTCTTGGCCTCATCGCCCCAATAGCCTTCGAACAGTTGCGGCCCATGGATCACGATTTCGCCGACTTCACCGGCTGGCAATTTTTGGAGCGAATCCGGATCGATCACCATCGACGTCGTATCGAAAATCGGCATACCGAGGCATTGCTGCTTCGGATGCTGCGCGGGATTCGAATGGGTGGTGGCGATGGTCTCGGTCAAACCATAGCCTTCGATGTAGCGCAAGCCCGTCAGGTCCAGCAGCTTTTGTGCAATGGCGGCCGGCATTGCCGCGCCGCCGCCTGACACTCGCCGCAAGCTCTTCAGCGCCGTGGGATCGAGTGCCGGGTTTGACAGGAAATCGATCATCATCGTCGAGATCGCCGACCAGGTCGTGATGCGATGACGTGGAATGAGGCGCGCCGCCAGCTCGCGATCCCAGCGCGGCATGATTACTTGTGTCGCGCCGGCATGGATGGCGGCGTTCATGCTGACCTGCATGCCCGTCACATGGAACATCGGCAGCGACACCAGCGCAACATCCTCGGGCACGTGGGCGGCCCAGGTTGCGGCAGCGACGGTCGTGAACATCAGTGAACGATGGGTGTGCATGCATCCCTTGGGCTGGCCGGTGGTACCCGAGGTATAGGGCAGGCAAGCGAGGTCGTCCGGCCCGGCCTGCATCGCGCCCGGCGACAGTTGCGCTGCGATTGCGTCATGCCATGCCGTGTGGCGCGCATCCGGCAGTGGCTGCCGCGGCCTGCGCACCCATTCCGGCGCTTCGGCCACATCGTCACCGGTCTTGTCTGCATGGCAGGCCACGACCATCTGCGCCGGCAGGCCCTCGCCGAGCAATGGCGCCCATTGCGGCAACAACTCCTGCGAGGTCAGCAGGAGCCGCGCGCCGCTGTCATCGAGCAGATAACGCAGCTCGTCCGCCAGCAACATCGGATTGGCCGGCACCACGACTGCGTCCGCGCGCAAGATGGCGTAGAACGCCGCGACGAACTGCGGGCAGTTCTGCATCTGCAGCAGCACACGGTCGCCCCGCTGCAAGCCGGCGCTTTGCTGCATCCAGCCGGCCAGGGCCTCGACTTCGGCGTTCAGCTCGCGATAACTGATGCGGCGGCCGAAGTACAACAGCGCTGTCTGCTCGGGCGCGCGCACCGTGGACTGAACGAGATTGGCCGCCAGCTGGGTCGCGGGCAGCACCAGATGCCGCGGCAAGCCGGCCGGCCAATGGGCGGGTGCCGCGGTATCGACGTGAGCAGCGGAAGATGGGGCAGCAGGCATCAAGGGTGAGGGGTCAGGAGTCGCAGCCAACGTAGTTTACCGTTGCCAACAGCTGACACCGGGCTTCGAAGACAAATCCCGTGTTTCTGCGGGTTGTGAGTCGGGCTTGTTTTTCGATTGGCAATCTTATTTTGCGCCGCATCAAATATTTTGCTGCTCTGCACAAAAATCAGTTGACATGAAGTCCTGCGCCCGTAAAATCGGTTTTGTTGCGGCGCACAATAGCCGCGAATTGAATCCCGGACCAACAACCGATATCCGATAGCCCCGAAAGGAGAACCACCATGTTTTCTAACGCTGACCAACTGTCCAACGCCACCAAGGCTTCGATCGACAACCAGCTGGCTGCCATGAGCGACCTCGCCAACAAGGCCCTGCAAAGCGTCGCCGAACTGGTCGAGCTGAACCTGGCGACAGCCAAGGATTCGCTGGCCACCACATCCGCCGCTGCCCAGCAGATGCTGGCTGCCAAGGATGCGCAGGAAGTCCTGAGCCTGAGCTCGCAACATGCACAACCGAACGCCGAGAAGGCATTGGCTTATGGCCGTCACCTGGCATCGATCGCCACCAAGGCACAGGCTGACTTTACCAAGGCCACCGAGGCACGCATCGCCGAGACCACCAAGCAAGTCAACAAGCTGATCGACGACCTGTCGACAGCGGCGCCGACCGGTTCGGAAAATGCGATCGCGTTGCTGAAGGCCAGCGTCGCCAATGCCAACGCCGCCTACGAGCAAATCTCGAAAGCGAGCAAGCATGCGGTCGAGAACCTGGAAGAAAACTTCACCGAAGCCGCAAAGCACTTCACCGCTGCCACCGAGAAACCGGCACGCTCGAAAAAAGCATCGTAATCCGGCGTCAGCACCGCTGAAAAAAACGGGCCGCATTTGCGGCCCGTTTTTATTGTGCGCGGCGCCCGCTGCAGGCTTACTTGCCGGCCTGCGCGCAGATCGACAGCGACAGGGCTTCGGCGACGCGAATACCGTCGATCGCCGCCGACATGATGCCGCCCGCATAGCCAGCACCTTCACCGGCCGGATACAGGCCACGGGTATTGACGCTCTGCAGGTCTTCGCCGCGACGGATGCGCACCGGCGACGAGGTGCGGGTCTCGACGCCGGTCAGCAATGCGTCGTGCATCGCAAAACCGCGGATCTGCTTGTCGAATGCAGGCAGCGCTTCGCGTATTGCGTCGATGGCATAGGCAGGCAGGCTGGGATTGAGGTCGCCGAGGCTGACACCCGGCTTGTACGAAGGCAGCACATCGCCGAACACCGATGACGGGCGGTTCGCGATGAAATCGCCAACCAGCTGGCCGGGCGCATTGTAGTTGCGGCCGCCGAGTTCATAGGCCTTCGATTCGAGCGCGCGCTGGAAGTCGATGCCGGTCAGAGGACCGCCCGGATAATCGTCGGGGGTAATGCCGACCACGATGCCCGCATTCGCATTGCGTTCATTGCGCGAATACTGGCTCATGCCATTGGTGACGACGCGCCCCTCTTCGGAGGTGGCCGCAATCACGGTACCGCCCGGGCACATGCAGAAGCTGTAGACCGCGCGGCCATTGCTGGCGTGATGCACCAGCTTGTAGTCGGCCGCACCCAGTATGGGGTTGCCGGCAAACTGGCCGAAGCGTGCCCTGTCGATCAGCGACTGCGGATGCTCGATGCGGAAGCCGACGGAGAA
>JACCDQ011276846.1_pt1 | contig 12437 bp, 2 predicted proteins | sample 7446031 | NCBI WGS metagenome assembly JACCDQ01 (sample SAMN15323442, study PRJNA562643) | freshwater metagenome | isolation source: river surface water | place: USA:Blue River Watershed | collected 2017-08-17
GAGCTAGGCAAACCATTGTCAACAGTATAAGACCTTAAAAAAGGATACTGTGCAAAACTAAGTGAAGATATAAGTAGAAATATAAAAAGTAAGAGCTGTTTCATGCCACAAAAAAAGTCCGTGTAAGGTAAAGTTACCTGATACACGGACTCAAATATCAATTTCACTCAAATTTATTGCATCTGAATTACTTTAAATTCTGTTCTACGGTTGGTTTGATGTTGCTCTTCAGTACATTCAACACCATCAGCACATTCATTAAGCAATTGTGTTTCTCCAAATCCTGAAGACTCTAATCTGGTTGAGGCGATACCACGTTTGCGCAAATAGCTAACCACTGATTTCGAACGATTTTCTGAGAGTTTTTGATTAAATTCAGTCGATGAGCGAGAATCTGTATGAGAACGCAAATCTATTCTCATTTTAGGATAACGCTTCATTAATGATACCAATTTCTCCAATTCTCTGGCAGCATCAGGGCGAATATTGTATCTACCGTAATCGTAGTAGATATTATCAATGGTGATTACATCTCCTTCTTCAAACATACTCAAGTTAGAGTTGATGTATTTCGGAGGATTGTCGCCAACTTTCTTGATTTTGTTGCTTTTCGAGCCAAAGTTTTCTTTTGCTGCTTCCAAATTATAATCACAACCTTGGCAAATATCAAATTGATAACGACCATCTGCGCCAGTGACTACTTGTTGAATTGTTCCATCGCATTCGTTTCTTAAAGTCACAAGAACGCCTGCAATTGGTTGTTTATCTTTGTTAGAAGTAACTCGACCTCTTAAGGTTGTTACTTTACAAGGTAATGCTGGGTTTGGATTTCCTGATGGATTAATTCTTGCAGAAAGAGAATCACCTTCCACTTCTTTCACTGGTTGCAAAGGAATATCCAGTGTCGACTGTTCGATTTTAGCATCTTTTGCCGAATACCCAACGGTATTTGGAAGATACCCTTCACGAGAAGCCTTTAACAAATATGACTTATCTTCATCCAAACAGATTTTGAAAGTACCATTAGAATCGGTCTTTTTCATTTCTGTCTTACCCTCTGTCGACACTTCAACATCGGCATTATCTAGTGGCAATTTAGATTCAGCATCAAATACAATCACCTGCAATTCGCGACACTCAGGTTTTTCGTCACATTCGCGTGTAAATCTGTAAATATCATCATCAGCACCACCACGTTTGCGATTTGAGCTTAGATATCCTTGTCTGCGTTCGCCATCGGTTATAAGTCCAAAATCATCTTGGCTTGTATTGATTGGTGCGCCAAGGTTTTTAATTTTACCTTTTGCTTTTCCATCTTGTAATTCAACGAAGAAAATATCTAATCCTCCAAGTCCAGCGTGACCATCTGAAGCAAAATAAAGATTACCTTTTTCATCTACAAAAGGAAACATTTCATTGCCTTCTGTATTTATCTCAGGACCAAGATTAACAGGCGTTCCAAAATTTCCATTGTTGTATTCAACTACATATACATCTGTTCCTCCAAAACCACCTGGCATATCTGAAACAAAATACATTAACTTATCGTCTTTTGTCAAAGAAGGATGACCTGTCGAGTACTCATTATTATTAAAAGGAACTTCCTTCACTGTTGACCATTGCCCATCACCTTTTTTATCTTCAGCAGTGTAAAGTTTCAATTTATTTACACGGTCAGCGCTAGTTTTGAAACTTCCTGAATTGTAGTTATTTCTGGTAAAAACAATTTTACGACCGTCACTAGAAAAGGTTACCGGCCCTTCATGATACTTGGTATTAAGTGTTTTTGAAAAAACCTCACTTTGTGTAACAGGGGTTTCGTTGTAGGTAGCATATCCTTTGTACATACCTGTACTACCGTAAGACCCAATTGTTCTTGAGTCATTTGGTGTAGCCGGCGTGTATTCATCATCTCCAACAACGGCTGGTGCTTTAAACTTACGTTCTTTATTTGCTGTCGAACCACCAACACCTGAAGGCTGAGAAGCAGTAAGTTTACTGATGTCGGATAAATAATATAGGTCAAGAAAGTTTGAATTATCCCATGAATATACTCTTTTCAACCCAACAGACTCTGTACGCCCAGAGTTGAAAACAAAACCATTTTTGTAATAACTAGGACTAAAATCTGCTTTATCAGTATTTAGATTTAAGTATTCAACCTTGTAACAAGCACGGTTTTTATTGAGTGTTTCAATATTTTTATACAATTTTTGAAAGCTTGAACTTCGCTTGTCTGTCGCTGCTAATTTAGCGTATTTCTCATATACCTCTTGAGATTCTTTGTATTTACCGTTGGTAGCAAGCGCTTGCGCATAATAAAGATATGCTTTTGAATCACCTGAAAAAGATGGATTGTCTACAATCTCTTTATATACTCTCTCTGCATTTTGAGAATCTTTGATTTGTCGATAAGCATATGCTAGTTTCAGTTTCGCAGCTTGTTTATCTGCTTCAGAAACCTTGCCTTTTAGGGCATGCTCATACATCTCGGCGGCATTCAAATAACTCATTTTTTCAAATTCAGCTTCTGCATCTTTCAAAGTCTGAGCTGATACTTTTGAAACAAAGAGAAAGGCAGTAAGAATTACCAATCCTATTTTCTTACAATTAATCATTTTTCTAAATAGTTATAACATCATGAGGCGAATTCAAAATCGATAAAGCAACGAAGGGCATGCCTTGTATTCAATACATTCCAGTAATAATAAAAAAAGTTTTTAGTTAATAGTATATCAGTTATTTGTTTACTCTCATAATAAGACGGCTACTTCCACAGTGCACCACAGATATACTATTAATGTAGTCTTTCGTATTACTTGATTAGAAATAACGTGGAGTAAGGATTTTGGCTTTCTTGAAACCAAATTCGTATCTCAACATAATTTCATGGCTACCTTTTTGCGAGTTCTGCAAGCTATTTAGCATAAAATCGTACGCATAGCCTATACGGAACTGGTCACTTGCTTGAATTTCGAGCATACCAATAGCGGCATCACCATTTTGATTTGCGAAAGGTGAATCAAACTTCTGATTATTAGTTCTCCAAGAAGCCCCAACAGCAACTCTATCACGAATCCATAAGTTAAGATTCAAATCAAATGCAGCGGCGTCACGAGTAGCTTTTACCAAAACGGAAGGCTTCAATGCCAATGAACTACCTAATGGCACAACAAATCCCATCATCAAAAAATAGTGTCTTTCTTGACGCGCTTTTTTCAAAGTATCCTCATTACCAGTATAAGTACGAAGTTCATTTTGTACTAAGTTGGGAACCGAAACACCAATGTATCCACGGTCGTTACTCAAATACAAACCTGTACCTACATTGGGTAACCATTTTGAAGTATTACCACTAAAAGCTGGATCTATATCGTTATTATCTAGGGTACGACGAACGCCACCCAAACTACCAACCAAGTTGGTTGCACCAGCTTGGATACCCATAGCCAACGTAGAGCGTTGAGATACTTTTACACGGTAGGCATAAGATAAATAAGCTCCAGTATTGTTGAATACCCCAATTTGGTCGTGGTATGCTTGTAGCCCAATACCAACTTTTTCTTTTTTAACGGGCATATCAACAGTGAATGATTGTGTAGTAGGTGCGCCTTCGATTCCTACCCACTGTTGTCGGTAAACTCCAGTCATGCTCAACACGTCACGGCTACCTGCATAAGCGGGGTTCACTGCAAGCATATTAAACATATACTGAGAATACTGGACTTCTTGCTGAGCATGAGCTTTTTCTACACCTGCCAGCCCCAAGGCGAGTGAGAAGATGATTGCGGTTTTAGCTCTCGAAAGCAAACTTTGGCGTCTCATTGGATGATGGTTTAAATTATTAACCAAAGAAAAAAGGGTAAACACTACTTGGCTTAGTTTTCTTTGATTTGATTTTTTAACTATTTGGGCACCCTAGAATGAGAGACTCACTCTAGGGTGTTTTTGTATTATCTTACAATTGTGAAGTATCTAACTACGGTATTTTTACCTTGAGTTAGAATAATTTCACCTGTTGTTCTATCGTAACGAGTGAAGCTATAGTAATAAGTACCATCTGGTAAGCCTTGTCCATCACCTATTACTTTCACACCTTGGTTAGCCTCACCACCCCAGTCATTTTGATAATCACTTGAAGCGTAAACTAAACTTCCCCATCTATTGAAAATTTTCAATTCAACTCGTTGGTCAGGGTTCAATGGCTGGATTTTGAACTTATCATTAATTCCATCGCCGTTTGGAGAGAATCCTTCAGGTATAAACGGACTATCTGTTACATCCGAAGCATCGAAGATTACAGGAGTCTTAGCGTTTTCGGCAGGATTGCCATCACCGTTAGGATCTGGATTAGTTCCTGCAGTAGACAAATCAAATGCTATCTTCGTTGCATCAACAATACTTATACCTGTTGCGCTAGCTTGAGTATAAATCGTATCCTGAAGTGGTTCACGGATATTCAATGTGTACTCAATCACGATACTGTCACCTTTGGCAAACTTGAATGTACTACTTGCTACTGTAAGAGTTGTATCAGCAATGCCATCGAACAATGAATCTAGTTTTACACTACCACTTACAAGTGTTGGCTTACCTACCAATGACCAAGCCGTTACTTGCTGACCAATATTAGATTGAATATGGTTGGCAAGAACAACATTGTTTAGCGTATCCTTACCATAGTTACGAGCAATCAATCTAAACTTCACGTTGAACGTGCTATCTGTTTGCATCACTGGTTTGCTAGCTGACAATGCTACACCAATTGCGGCATCTCCTAATGGTTTTACTGGGTTACTCAACGTTACTGAAGTAGCCACCTTGTTATTTGAAGGATCACCATCTTTGTCAGGATCTGGATCAGAACCAGCCGTTGAAATATCCTCATAAGTCAAACCATCTGTACCTGTACCTTTACCTATTGCAACGTTACTGAATACTGAGTCAGTAGCAGCAGTAGTATTAACTCTTACTGCCAAGTTGATTGATACTGAATCGCCAACACCTAGCGCAGACGAATCTGGCAATACTAAATCAATATTCAAACCAGAACCTGTGTATTTAGAATTTACTTTCACACCTGGACGATTTGTCGAAACAGTAGGTTGACCTACAATAGTTGCTCCTTTCGAAGTATAAACTGCATCTAAGTCATCGGTTACTGACAACTTCGTGATTCTATTTACACCCATGTTAACAACTCTAATGACATAAGGAACTGTCCATTCGTTTGTGCTCTCACGTTTCAAGCCAGAAGCTAGAACTTCTTTTGCTACACCAATCAATGTTCTTGGTAAGTCGAAGCGCAATACTGTTCTGCTAGGCGTTGCACTCACATCGGTACCAGCAGATGACTTAGCTGTTACTGTGCCACTTGGAGCAATACCCGAACCATTTACTTGACTGTAGAATGGCCCTTTATTGCCGTTTAATGTAAGTGTTACAGTGTAAATCAAAGTATCTACTTTATTTGGAATCATGAAGCTAGAAGCCGCTTTCACCAAATTTGGATCACTAGCGCCAAATGCCTCATTGATTACCAAGTTGCCTGTATTCTTCAATACTGGTGCACTCACTGTAAATGTTGCAGGAGAAGGGAAGTTTTTCGCAACCGAATCTACCAAGCTAACATTACGTAGCGTATCACTACAGAAGTTTTTCGCAATCAATTGATAAGTCACGTTGTAAACACCAGTTGATGTTTGGTTTGTATCAATTACAGCTAATGCTAAGCCCAGTCTACAGTCATTCACCACTCTATTGATGATATTAACTTCAACGGTACTCTTATCATTATCCTTCACAGCATCCAACTTACTTGAGCTTGCCACAAATACAGTGTTAGGAGCAACACCTTGTAATACTGCACGTGCATTGTAGGTTAACGATTTGGTTTCTCCTTTTGCAATTGATGCAATAGTAGCACTCAAAGAATCACCTGTTGCCGTTTTGCCAGTTGAAGTAAAGTCTCCACTGATGTATGACAAATTACTTACTAAGAAGTCTTTCAAGACAACATTTGTAGCATTACCAGGACCCGCATTGGTTACCTTAATGGTGTAGGTTACCAAACTGTCTTTGTTAACTGTTGTAGCACTTGCTGTTTTGACTACTGCCAAATCTGCATAGAGTGTATCGTTTGCAGATACGATTGTTGCAGTTGCTGTATTATTAGTCAACAATGGGTCTGTTGGGCTATACTTAGTTGTAGTTGCAGTAGTTGAGATTGTTTTATCTTCATCTACTTTCACTCTATAAGAGAATGATGCTGAAGCCCCAACTGCCAAATTACCGATAGTTGCTTTTATTGAATCTGCAGTTTTATCTACATCGCCAGATAAGAATGTTAGCCCTTGAGGGAACAACGCTCTTAACTCAATGTTTGAAGCAGCAGCAGGTCCATTATTTTGAACTTTTAATGTATAAACTACTTCATCACCTCTTGATACAATCGACTTATCTGTAGTAAAGCTTAAAGCAAGGTCAGCTAAACCTGTTGGGTTGATAGTTCCAACCTGAACAGTGGTCGTTGCAGTATTGTTATCTGTTTTAGGATCTAAGGTAGAAGCTACTGTAGCTCCAAATAATAGATTTCCAGATGTAATACCTTTCGCGATGAATGTTAATACTTTTGTTTCTCCTTTCTTCAATGAATCGTAGCTAGCTGTCAAAGTATTTCCACTTACAATCCAACTTGGTTCTGCCGATAGCAACTCAAATCCTGCTGGAATTGTAGTTGTCACTTTCACGCCTTTAGCTGTAGCAGGGCCATTGTTAGAAACAGTTACTGTTAAAGTTGTTGTTTCATTTAATCCAATGGCTGTTTTATCTGCAACTATAGCAATGGCTGCATCTGCGGCATTTGGATCTACAATTCCTGCATTGATTGTAACAGACGCTTTGTTGTTAGCTGTATTCGGATCTACAGTGCTAGAAGTTCCTGACACCGTAATAGTTGCTTCCGAAGTACTTGTTACCACCGATTTGAATGTGTATGTTTTAGTACCATTCATTGCAAGTGTATCAATATTTACACCAACTGTATTTCCATTTTGAATTAAGCCTCCTGTTTGACTTGCATAAGTAAGCGTTCCTGGGATGATTACACTTAGGGCAACTCCTTTAGCAATTCTTGGTCCAGAGTTAACTACTGTTACTGTAGTTACTACTGTGTCACCTACTGCATACGTTGCTTTGTCTGTTGTTATACCAACACCAATATCAGCCAAATCCATCACTACCAAATCAGTACTTACTGTGATTGGCGAACCAGAAGAGAAACATCCTTGAGCAGTACGATAGAATGCGTAGTATGTTCCAAATCCAACCGCAGATGGGCTCGAGATATCGTTAGATGCTGCCGAACTACCAGCTTTAAACACCAAGGTAGCGCCAGTTGGAGTTGTTGATGTTACTAAACTATTCAAGTTGGCAGTCTGACCAGAAGATATCATCAAATTCTTCGTGACTGGAGCAGAGATATCTGCAAGAGGATTCAATGTAGCTGTATCTGATGGTACAGAAGTACATCCATTTGCATCGCTCAAGATATAGTAATAGCTACCCAAACCTTTCACATTGATCGCCTGTGCAGTTGAAACCACAGAAGACGAACCTACTTTATACCATTTGTATTGATAACCATCAATTGCTTTCAATCCTACAGAATCAGTTGTACAAGCTGTCAAATTACCAGAAACTGTGATGGTTGGTTTTACTTTGATTCCATTAATTGTAAGAATCATTGTATCTACAGCAGCCACACATGGACCTGTACCATCAGGGTCATTTGAAGTTAAGAATAACTTCACTGAACCATTTGTCACATCTTGTGCCGAAGCGGTATAAGTAGCAGTTGGCAATAATGGATTATCAAATGTACCTGAACCTGTTGACTTCCATGTAATGAAGTTTGCAGCTCCACTAAATACCCCTTTCAATTGGTAAGATTTAGTATCACAAATTGTAGCATCAGCACCTGCATTTACTGTTGCAGGCGTAGTAGCACAATCTTTAGGAGTACAATCTGTTGTGATAAACACATTGATTACTGCTGGAGCTGAAGTACAACCTGAAGCAAACTTCTCGAATACATAATAAGTACCAGTTGCTGAAACAGCTTGTGGATTACTTACTAAAGTTGAAGTGCTTGACATACCTGTTCTGAATTCAAATGAGCTACCATTTGACGCTGTACTTAATAAACCAGATGTTAAATCAACCGTTGTTGCTGGACAAGCATTTACCAAATCTTTCGTAGATGGCTTGCTAGCAGAATTTCCTACTTGGATAGTCAACTCATTTGAGTTACCACTTTCACACTTATCAAGTTTACAAATTGCAGTATAAGTTGTCTTAGCTGTTGGTTTTACACTTACCGTTGTTCCAATTTGACCATCACTCCAAATTACAGCACCATCACAACCAGTTGCAGTTAAGTTCACTAATGAACCAGCACAAGCAGTTAATACATCACTTGTAATTACTGGAGCTGTCGGAGTTCCTACTGTAATAGTTGTTACTGCTGAAGAAGCAGACTCACAAGTACTCGTTACACATTTCACTGTGTAGTTTGTAGTTTGAGTTGGGCTTACTGTATGAATTGCACCTGTAAATCCATCAGACCATTGAATTGTTCCACCTTCACATCCAGTTGCCACTAATGTCATTGAACTACCTGGACACATAAATTTCGCAGGACAAGTACACACAACACTAATTGTTGGAATTGCTAATGGTGTAACATTCACCGTTACTTTGTTCGACTCTGCACTTACACAAGTATTTCCTTTACAAGTAGCAGAATAGGTTGTTGTAGTTGTTGGTGTTTCAGTGATTGAAGCGCCAGTTTTACCATTCGACCAAGTTACCTCACTAGCACCACAACCAGTTGCGGTAAGCGTTACTTGAGTACCTGAACAAATTGTATTCGTTGATGCTGTAATAACTGGCGCAACACCTGAACCCACTGTTACCGTTACTGGGCTAGATGTCTTAGCAGTTGCGTTAGCACAACTATTTGATTTACATTGAACAGTATAAGTAGTTGTTACAGTTGGCTTAACATTAATACTTGCAGTAGTTTCACCAGTACTCCACAACAAATCAGCCGTACATCCTGTGGCAGTTAAAGTAACTTCTGTTCCTGCACATACAGGAGAAGTAGTACTTGCCACGATTACTGGTGTTGGCAAATCTGTAGCAACATTTACCGTTACTGAAGCTTTAGCATCTGTAGCACAAGCTACATCTGTACACAATGCAGTATAAGTAGTTGTCACCGTTGGGTTCACAGTAATTGTTGAACCTGTTAATCCACCTGTCCATGTTACCTTACCAGCTTCGCAACCTTTTACTGATAAGGTTACTGGAGAACCAGCACACACATTATTCTTATCTGCTGAAGCAACCAATGTTACTACAACCGTTGGTTTAACTACAATTTCTTTTTCGTTTGATTTAACACTTTCACATGCACCTAATGAACAAACAGCTGAAAAAACAGTGGTAATTGTTGGTTTCACAGTAATTGTTGTTCCTGTCATACCATTTGACCATTTTACTGTTGTACCACTCGGACATCCTAATGCTAAGAAGACAACTTCTTGACCAACACAAATTTCTTGATCTCCACATACAACAATTGGCGCATCAATAGATCCACTGTTTACTTTCACCTCTACAGTATTTGATACTCCAGAGTTACATGTCGCATTTGTAGATGTACAAGTTGCGGTGTAAGAAGTTGTAACCGAAGGCTTAACTGTTACTGATGCACCTGTTTGACCATCTGACCATTTGATTGTACCATTACATCCTGTGGCAGTCAATGTTACACTTTCACCCACACAGATAGCAGTTTTAGATGCTACAATTGTTGGTTTAGCAAATTCTGAAACTGTTACACTTGCTGTATTCGATGCAATACTTGTACAAGTTCCCATTTTACAAACTGCAGTGTAGTTTGTACTAACTGTTGGCGTTACAGTAATTGATGATCCTGTCATTCCATTTGACCATTCTATTGTACCACCTGCACAACCTGTTGCGCTTAATGTCAATGGAGAACCAGAGCAAATCGCTGACAATGCTGGACTAATTGCTGGAGGTGTTGGTGTACCCACAGTGACAGTCACTGATTGTGATTTAGTTGATTCACAAGTAGCAACTGTACATGTTGCAGAGTAAGTTGTTGTAACCGTTGGATTAACTGTTACCGATGCACCTGTCAATACTTGTGCACCACCATACCATTTAACAGTTCCAGTACAACCTGTAGCTGTTAATGTTACAGAGCCAGAACCACAAATAGAAGTTGATGATGCAACTATTGTTGGAACTGTTGGAGTTGTAACCGTAATAGAAACAGGAGTTGAAGGATTACTTGTACAATTATTTACTGTACAAGTTGCCGTATAAGTTGCGTTTACAGATGGCGTAACAGTAATTGATGCTGTTGTCTCACCTGTATTCCATTTAATCTGACCAGTACATCCTACTGCTGTAATATTCACTGATTGACCAGAGCATATAGCTGTTTTCTCAGCTGCAAGCACAGGCGCTGCTACATCACAAATCGTCGAAGTAATAATATCTACACTATCATCATCATCTTCATTTTTATCTGTACCATTATTTGGTGTCGAATCAGGGTCTTTCACATCCGACTTGGTAATTTGTGCAGCGTTCGTGATTTTACCACCTGATGTTACTTTCGCGCGGAAAGTAAATTCTACTTTTGCATCCTTCGCCAGATTTGCAATCGTACCTGTCAATGTACCGTTGTTGTTTGTCAAAGAAGAACTAGACACAAAGCTGATACCAGCAGGAAGCACATCTTGAATTTCAACATTTGTTGCAGCGTGTGGACCTGCGTTAGATACTACTATTGTATAAACAATTTCGTCGTTAACATTTGGAGTAGCATTCGAAACTGTTTTCGTCAAGCTCAAGTCAGCCAATTCAATAGCATTGATAGTTACACTTGATTTGTTATTACCCAATTTTGTTGGGTCTTCACTTGGACTTGAGATTTCGGCATCATTAACGATACTGCCTTTCGAAAGAATCGTTGCCTTTATGTTTAAAGTAACTTGAGCACCAGCTGCTAAAGTACCAATCGTCCATTCGCCAGTTGAAGCATTGTATTGAGCAGAAGGATATGCACTTACAAATGATAAGCTTGCAGGAAGTAAATCTTTTACTTTAACAGTTGAAGCACTCGAACCTCCTAAGTTTTTAGCAACGATAGCATAGTTAATCGTCTGTCCTACTAAATAAGAAGGTGATGTTTGCGGAGATGCTACGTCAACAACTGTTTTAACAACTGCTAAGTCTGTCGTTTGACAGCTTGTCACTGTAAAGTTGATAGATGCTCTTTCACTAATACAACCTTCTGGTGTTACTGCCTCTGCATAATACACTACTGTACCTGTTGCTGTCGGAGTAACTTTTAAGCTAGTACCTGTTCCTACTGATGTTCCTCCTGTAGCGGTTGTGTACCATTTAATAGTATTACCTGTACTTTCAGCAGTAAGTGTATTCGATTCTCCTAAACAAATTTGTGAGCTAGCTGACAAGTTTGATGGTTTTGATGGACGAGTCTTATACGTAAATACTGTCTTAGAAGTTGCAGCAGAACATAAAGTAGCGCTACCATCTGGGTCGTTAGTTGTAAAGGTAAATTCAATTAAACCTTTTGTCTCGTCTGATGCTGAAGGAGTATATTTGGCAGATACGCTAGTTGCATTATCAAATGTTCCAGTACCTGTCGATGTCCATGTTCCGCTTGTTGCTCCTCCACCCAAAGTAGCAGTTAATTGCAATTGTGTGAAACTACCTACGCATTGAGACGAGATAGCAGCAACTGTAACTGTTGCAGGATTTGGACAGTCACACGGAGTAATATTAACTGTCACAGCTGCAGGGGCACTATAGCAGCCATTAGTTGATTTTTCAAACAAATAATAAGTGCCTGCTCCTACTACCGCTGGGTTTGCTACCAACGATGATGTTGAAGACAAACCTGTTCTCCATTCGAATACACCACCACTTGTTGAAGGAGTACTTGTAATAGCTGATGCCAAATTCACAGTAGTAGTAACTGCTGGTGAACATTGATTAGCTAAAGATGCTAGTACAGTTGGAGTCGTAGGCGATGGATTAACCGTAAAGCTGATAGATGCTCTTTCACTTGTACAACCCTCAGAAGTTGACGCCTCTGCATAATATATTACTGTACCCGCTGCTGTTGGTGTTACTGTCAAGCTAGTGCCTGTTCCTACTGATGTTCCTCCAGTAGCAGTTGTGTACCACTTAATCGTGTTACCTGCGCTTTCAGCAGTAAGTGTATTAGGTTGTCCTAAACAAATTTGTGAGCTAGCTGACAAGTTTGATGGTTTCGAAGGTCGAGCTTTGTAAGTAAAGACTGTCGTAGA
>JACCDQ012021946.1_pt1 | contig 12436 bp, 5 predicted proteins | sample 7446031 | NCBI WGS metagenome assembly JACCDQ01 (sample SAMN15323442, study PRJNA562643) | freshwater metagenome | isolation source: river surface water | place: USA:Blue River Watershed | collected 2017-08-17
CGGTATTATCTAATTTATAGGAGTACTGAACTCCGATGTTGGAGATTAATAAAGGGACGGCAAACTCTATACGAACAACCTCCGCCCCATTCGGAAGCTGCAATTCGGTTGTTGGGTTATTAATCGGGAGTTCTTTTTCTACTTGATTGCTCAAATAGCACATCCTACTAATTTGAGTAATGGGTTGGTGTGGCTGTTTAGGTACTCGAGTATCATACAGAAATAAGCCATTTTGAGTACCAACAAATACCTGATGCGTCCCCAAAGGCAATACACTTTCCATACTTTTATTGAATGTCCCTTTCAAATTAAGAAAGATATTTTTCTCCATTGTTGGATTTTTTGCGGTAAAATAGCCCAGTTCATCGTCTTCAATAGCCCATATTTTATCGTTTGTCTCAATGATTTTTCGAGTATTTTTTTGAGGACTTAAAATCGTATTCAAAGAACTATGTAGGATAAACGAACTCGTCGCTTCATCAAACTGATAAATCCCTGTATTGGTCGTAAAAACTGTTTTCCCTTGATAGCGATATACATTAATGTTGAAAGGAGAAACAAAACCGTTGGTATTGGTATAATTCTCGACTGCCTCCACTCGCTGATAGTCATTGTCCATCCGAATGCGGAAAACACCTTTATAGCCATGACAAACCCAATAGGTATTAGGATGACTATCGGGAGCAATATCCCGAGTGGATTCGTTAAAGCCTTCTATTTTATTCTGAATGACCCATTCTCCCTTTTGATGCTTAACCAGATATACCCCATTATAATTAGAACCTAAATACCAGCCTACTCGATTGGGAATAGGGGTTAATTTCCAAAAGCCCGCTTCATTCGAAATTCTCGTAAATCCATCGCCTGTAATTTTCAATAGTCCCATGTTATGAGAGGCAATGATGTCATTACCTACACTTTGAATTGTCCATGCTTGCCCCTTTGCCCCAACAATTGGCTTAAAATCATATTGATTACTCATCAGATTTTGGGGTAAATCCGCATAGAAGATTCCTTGGTTGGTTGCCAAATAGATTTTCTTATTCTTAATTAAGATATCAAAAACAGAAGCCTTATCGAATATATTCTGATACGATGAATTATAACTAAGAAAGTTTAAGCCATTACTGTTTAAAATCCACGTATTCCCCTTCGACGTTACAAATAGGTCAATAATTGGATTATTCTTGATGGTACTTTGGGCATCGGTATTTGCTGAAATACGATTATTCTGAACATCATACCACAGCAACTTAGAACTAAGTGTGCCTAACAAATAATAGTTCTCGTATTTTTGGATACCACAGTTTAATTGGTCATTCTCATTTTCAGAAAATACTTCTTTAATTTTTACCACCTTTTTCGTTTGAATATTTCCTAAGAATATTTTCCCGCTACGAGTCATTATCAAGATTTCATTAGGGGTTTTGGTTGGTAAGATAGCCGTAGTGATTTCATCCGTAAAGTCACTTGGACCGAAAAGCGGTTCTAATTTTTTACTGATTAGATTTAAAGACAAAAAGCCCTTTGCTCCATCCTGAATAAAATAGGCATTCCCAATCTGACTCCCATATACGAAGTTTTTGGGAGCTCGAATAATCGTTGCGACATTTTTATGAATAACAATGAGTTCATTATACGACATTAAGATAATCTGGTTTCCGATGCTATTGGCTCTCCATATATTTTCAAAGTTTCGATTCGACAATTTCAGTTGGCTCACCATCGAATGAAAGACATACTTACCATAAGCGTCTTTTTTTAGTACGCCAAAATCATTGTATCCTCCTGCATAAATTTCCCCATTTTGAGTTTTAACTAAACTGTAAATGGACGAATTATTGGGTAAAAATATTTTTCGCCAGTGATGTCCATCATAACTAACAGCCCCGTCGTAGTTCCCAAATAGCATTGTCCCATCATTGGCTTCGCAAGCAACATTAAAGTGTGAATCACTTTGAAAATCGCTTTTTGAAAAACTTAAAACAGCGGGTTTGGTATTACCAAAATTGGTATATCGATTTTCCTGATAACCTAACTGAGCCATTCCTAAACAGTAAGTCAATAAGTGAACAGATAGGGCTAGAAAGCTTTTAATAACGGAGTACTTATTTTTCATCATATCGTATGTATCAATAGAATTTTTAGTTTAAAGATGCACAAACATACAATTATATATATAAATATTTATATCGGACTATCTGGTTAATCCATTGATAACGAATAAGATATACCGATTAACGTAGTTGTAACGTATTGATTTTTAGTGGTAAACGTAATTGAAGTGTAGTCGTAATTTGTTCTTCTGCCTTGGTGTTAGCTTAATATTGCCCTCGGTTTTTGAGTGTACCAAAGGGGTGATTTCATTGATAATTATCACTCGGAGTCTTTTAAGAACCCGTTGTTTATCCAAATTTAAAATCTTAAAAAGTGTATGAAATTTAAACATTACTTGTGTTTGTTCTTGCTGGGTATCTGTACGCTTTCTGTTTTAGGGCAGTCAGTAGAAGTACGAGGAAAAGTGATTGATGTGAATTCCAATGCTCCTCTTGTGGGAGTTTCCATCAAAGTAAAAAATGCGACAAGAGGAACAGTCTCTAATGCAACTGGCGAGTTTCAGATCAATGCCAGGCCAACAGATGTATTGGTATTTTCTTTCATTGGTTACAAATCCATTGAAAAAATAGTTGGCAATATTTCTTCTATGAACGTTGCCTTGGAAGAAGAAATCAAGGACTTAAATGAAGTGGTTGTCATTGGATATGGTACACAAAAGAAAAGCGTTGTTACAGGAGCCATTTCAAGCGTTAAAGCCAAAGACCTTGAAAATATCCCTAGTGGACGTATCGAAACGGCACTTCAAGGACGTGTTTCTGGGGTAACGATTGCCGCCAATGCTGGACAACCAGGCTCTTCTTCAACTGTGCGAGTACGTGGGCTTACGACCTTTGATACCTATGGAGGCAATAACCCTCTTTGGGTAGTAGATGGAGTCATTATTGACAATGGAGGTATTGGGTTTATCAACCAATCAGATATTGAGTCGATTGAAGTATTGAAAGATGCCGCTTCTTTGGCCATTTATGGAGCAAGAGCTGCCTCTGGTGTTATTTTAGTCTCTACCAAGAAGGGAAAATCGGGCAAACTTACGGTGAATTACACAGGTTTTATCGGCTCTTCGGCACCTGCTAAACAACTGGACTTATTAAATGCTGCCGACTATGGTATGATTATGAACGAAAAATCGCAGGCAGCAGGCGGTGCCGTTCTTTTCCCTAACCCTGCTTCATTAGGAACTGGGACAGACTGGCAAGCGGCTATTTTCAACAACAGTGCTAAGCGTTCTAACCATGAATTGAGTATCAGTGGTGGCAATGATATTTCTAGCTTTTTCCTTTCTGTAGGAACACAAAGTCAAGAAGGTATCGTTCTGAAAGACATTTCCTCTTATCGTAGAGATAATATGCGTTTGAACTCTACCCACAAGCTTTCTAAGTATGTTACGCTTGGGCAAACCTTGGCTTACTCACATCAAAAAACAGTTGGACTCGGCAATACCAACAGTGAATTTGGCGGGCCATTGAGTTCTGCTATCAACCTTGACCCAATTACTCCTTTGGTAGTAACTGACCCAACAGCCGCAGCTTCTACGATTTATACAAGCAACCCTGTGTTAAGAGATAGCCAAGGAAGACCTTATGGAATCTCCTCTATCGTTGGGCAAGAAATGACTAACCCTATTGCGTATCAGCAAATACGTTTAGGTAATTTTGACTCTTCAGATGATTTTGTAGGGAATGCCTTCCTTGAGGTCACTCCTATCGCCAACCTTAAATTTAAAAGTACGATTGGAGCAAAGCTATCTTATTGGGGTGGTGACTTTTTTACGCCAAAATATTATCTAAGTGCGACTTCGGGAGCTGCAAAAAACACCTTGAGCAGAGGCACCAATACAGGATTAGGCTGGAATATAGAAAACACCGCACTATACACGAAAAAGGTAAATCAACACCATATTAGTGCTTTGGTAGGTCAAGGACTTTATATTGATAACATTTCGAGTGGTACAGGCATTACGTATTCGGACTTACCTGTGAATACTTACGACGATGCTTCGTTTAACTTCTCCCTCCCTGCGGCACAACGTACAGGAAGTGCTTATACAGGAACAGAACACCGTGTTACGTCTTTATTCAGTCGTTTGACTTACGATTTCAAGGAAAAATACTTGTTCACAGGGATTATTCGTAGAGACGGTTCTTCTCGATTCGGAGGCAATAACCAATATGGTATTTTCCCTTCTTTCTCTGCGGGATGGGTCGTATCAAATGAAGGTTTCTGGAAAGAAAATACGGTAGTAAAATCGCTCAAAATACGTGGTGGTTACGGAGTTACAGGAAATGATGCCATTCTTAATTTCGGTTATTTATCGACCATCGTAGGAGGTAGAAATTACACTTACGGAACAGGTGGGGTGGATATTTCTACAGGCTTTAGTCCAAGTGCTCCTTCTAATCCTGATTTAAAATGGGAAGAAACAGCTCAAACCAATATCGGGATAGATGCTAGCTTGTTAAACAACTTAACCTTGACATTGGAAGTATATCGTAAAAAGACTTCAGGTATCTTACAAACCATTGCTTTACCTGGGTATGTAGGAGCAACGAGTAGTCCTGTTGGAAACGTTGCTGATATGGAGAATAGAGGGGTTGAAATAGAACTTAGTTATAGAAAACGCTTTGGTGACTTTAATTTTGCGACCAACGGAAACGTGTCTTTCTTGACAAACGAAGTAACGTATTTGGGCAATGGTATCAATTTTATTACCTCAGGAGCTGCTGGCTTTCAGTCAATGGGTTCAATTACAAGAACACAAGTAGGGCAACCTTACAATGCCTTCTTTGGGTTCAGAACAGCAGGTATTTTCCAAAATGCGGCAGAAGTAAGTGCTTACAAAACGGCTGATGGAAATGTTATTCAACCTAATGCCAAACCAGGCGATTTTAAATGGGTTGATACTGACGGAAATGGCATCATTAATGACGATGATAAAACATTCTTGGGTAATGGATTGCCGAAATATACCATCGGTTTGAATATTACCATGGACTATAAAAACTTCGATTGTATGATTTTTGCTCAGGCTTCTGGCGGTAACAAGATTTTCCAAGGACTACGTCGTTTAGATATTCTCAATGCAAACTACCAAACAAAAGTACTTGGTCGTTGGACAGGAGAAGGTACTTCAAACAGCTATCCAAGACTTACCAATAATGATACGAATGGTAACTTCGGAAAGGCTTCAGATTTCTATTTAGAAGACGGAGATTTTGTACGCTTCAAAATCATTCAATTAGGTTATACCCTCCCAACGAAGCTTGTCAATAAAATTGGAGCGAGCAAACTACGTTTGTTCATCACGGCAGAAAACTTACTAACCCTAACCAAATATACAGGCTATGACCCTGAAATTGGAGGAAGTATTTTCGGGGTTGACAGAGGCTATTATCCTCAAGCTCGTTCTCTTCAATTTGGTGCTAATTTAAAATTCTAAGATAATTCAACAAGATGAAAAAGAATCCTTTCAACTACATACTTATTGCATTAGCGACTTCTGTTATCTCTTCTTCGTGTAGCTCTAGTTATTTGGAGGTACTACCCAAAGGAAGCAGTTTAGAAGCCAGTTATTATACCAATCAGTCAGAAGCATTTGCAGGGTTAGTAGCCGTTTATGATGTTATGAGAAAAAACTCTGGTGGTTTTGAAAACATGATTACCATGCTCAATGCAGGCTCTGATGACCATGTTGCAGGGGGTGGCGGTGCTACCGATGGAATAGGCCTACAAAGTTTTTCCAACTATACGATTAGCCCAACAACCATTCCTTCTAGTTTTTGGGGCGACCACTATCAGGGTGTTTTTAGAGCTAATTTTCTATTATCGAAATTGCCTAATATCCCGATGGATGCGTCTTTAAAAGCTCGTTATGCAGGGGAAGCACAGGCGTTAAGAGCCTTATATTATTTCAACTTAGTAAGGTTGTTCAAAAATATCCCTTTGATTATTACGCCTCTTGCCTCGTCTGACATTTATAATGTTATTCAGGCTGACCCATCGGCGATTTATGCTCAAATTGAGAAAGACTTAAACGAGGCAATTCCTGTATTGCCTACGACAGTACCAGCTACCGAAGCGGGACGTTTAACGAAAGGGGCAGCTCAAGCCTTATTAGGAAAAGTCTATTTGTATGACAATAAGTTGACCGAGGCGGCTGCTCAATTGGCTATCGTAAACGGAACACCGGGTGGGAATAACCCTTACGGCTATAAATTACTAAGTAAATTTGCTGATTTATGGGATTCCTCCAACAAGTTTAACAGCGAATCAATCATAGAGGTGACGCATACGAGTGCGAGTAACGCAGGTTGGGGTAACTGGGGTTCAGGTACTGACGAAGGTAATACCGTTGTACAGATGATTGGGCCAAGAACGCTAACCAGACCAGCAGGTTCTACTGCACCTGCCTATTATTCAGGAGGTTGGGCATTCAACCCTGTTACACAAGACTTGTATGATGTACTTAAAAATGACCCTCGTTTTGCTGCCACTATTTTAGATGCAAAGGCTTTAAAAGCGGCCAAACAAATCAATTATATTTCGGCTTACCAAGATACAGGCTACTTTATCAATAAGTTTATGCCTAAACAATCGGATGTTTCAACGGGATTGGGCAATATTGAGTTAAACTTCCGTCAAAACTCATACCTTATTCGATTGGCTGATACCTATTTAATGGAAGCAGAAGCCTTGGGAGGTACGGGAGCGAGAGCTCAAGCATTATTGGATGCGGTTCGTTCACGAGTGGGTTTACCCTCAATTCCTGTATCCTTAAATGCCATTGCCAACGAACGTCGTTTAGAACTTGCTTGCGAAGGACATCGCTGGTTTGACTTAGTAAGAACAGGTAAAGCAGCTTCGGTATTAGCAAGTAGAGGCTTTAAAGCAGGGAAAAATGAAGTACTCCCAATTCCGTTCAAAGAGTTAGAAAATACTAAAATCAAGCAAAATCCCAATTACTAAGTTCCTCCTCTTTTGAATTAGTAAGGCAGGAAAAGAGACGCTACTTCTTTTCCTGCCATCATCTCAACTTAGAATCTTTATGCGTTCTGTAATCCAAACCATTGTTTTATTCTTAATCTGGGCCTGTGATGTTAAATCCGTAACGACTAATGTGTCGCCCCAAACACCTGTTGTTACTACTCCCGTTTCGACGGGAAATCCAGTGCTCAGCTACTGGCTTACTAGCTCAGACCAATCTATCTTGTTACAGAAACAAGGTGATATTGCATTCTTAAAAAGTATCAGTACCAACCCAACCATAGAAGTAGATACAACCCAAGAACTTCAAAGCATCGACGGCTTTGGTTTTACCCTAACAGGAGGAAGTGCCAAGTTAATTGGACAATTAAGTGCTACTGATAAAAGTAATCTATTAAACGAACTTTTTGGAAAAAACGCCAACTCCATCGGAATTAGTTACCTCAGAATCAGCGTTGGAGCATCTGATTTAGACGAAAACGTGTTTAGTTACAATGACTTAGCCAGTGGACAAACCGACGAGGCTTTAGACAAATTCAGTTTAGACCCCGACCGAGCATACTTAATTCCGATTTTAAAAGAAATTATCAAAATTAATCCTTCTATTAAAATCATGGGAAGCCCATGGTCGGCACCTGTTTGGATGAAAACGAATGGCAAGTCAATCGGTGGAAACTTATCCCCTGCCTACTATCAAACCTATGCTCAGTATTTAGCCAAGTACATTACTGAAATGAAAAAAGAAGGAATCACTATTGATGCCCTTACGCTACAGAATGAGCCACAACACGGCGGAAATAATCCAAGTATGGTGATGAGTTTTTTAGACCAAGCCAATTTTGTAAAAAATAATTTAGGGCCACTTTTCCGTAAACAAAACATCCAAACCAAAATTATCGTTTGGGATCATAACTGCGACAATCCAGACTACCCTATCAATGTGTTGAACGACAACGAAGCCAATCCTTACATTGACGGCTCAGCCTTTCACCTTTATGCAGGCGACATTAGTGCTTTATCAAAAGTCCACCTACTGCATCCCAACAAAAACCTTTACTTTACAGAACAATGGACCTCCTCGAAAGGATCATTTGCGGGAGATTTACAGTGGCATGTCAAGAATGTAGTGATTGGTTCTGTCAAAAACTGGAGTAAAGTTGCTTTAGAATGGAATTTAGCAAACGATGCCAATTTTCAACCTCACACGCCTGGGGGCTGTACCGAATGTAAAGGAGCACTGACCATTGCGGGGGCGAGTATTACACGTAATGTAAGTTACTATATCATCGCTCATGCTTCGAAGTTTGTTCCCACAGGTTCAAAAAGAATTGAGAGTACCAGCAATAGTAATTTACCAAATGTAGCATTTATGACCCCTACGGGAAAAAAAGTAATCATCATCGAAAATGATAAAAATGTAAGTATGGATATTAATGTAAAACAAGCAGATAAAATGGCAACGGTATCACTACCTGCAGGAGCTGTGGCAACCATCGTTTGGTAATTTTTAGCTAATTACAATCAACCACTGTAATAACCACTAAGTAGTTTAAAATTTAAAAGGGAAACTCAATACCAACTGAGTTTCCCTTTTTTAGTTTCTTCTTTTCAGCACATTTTCATGATAAAAATCATCAAAATGACTACTTTTTGTCAATTTTACCCTACAGGATATGACGGATAGCAGTTATTTTGTTCTTAGTTTTGGTAAAGAAATTCAACTAATTGTTCAAACTTAATCGATTGGGCTTTGTATTTCTCAATAAATTATCAATCTCAAATAAATTTTTATCCCTTAATTTTATTCTTTATGACACTTGGATTAGAAAGGCTCGACTATGTGATATTTTTTATCTATTTCGTAGTAGTTGCCACGTATGGCTATTGGGTTTACAAAAACAAAGGTAACAAGTCGGACAATAGTCAGGACTTCTTTTTGGCAGAAGGCTCTTTAACATGGTGGGCTATTGGCTCGTCAATTATTGCCTCGAATATCTCCGCAGAACAGTTTATTGGGATGAGTGGACAAGCCTTTCAATTGGGAATTGCCATTTCAGTCTATGAAATTTTTGGAGGGGTGATATTACTCATCGTGGCTACTTATTTTCTACCCATGTATCTGAATAATAAGATTTATACCATGCCTCAATTTCTTTCTAAGCGGTATAACGACAAATTGGCGACAATGATGGCTATCTTTTGGCTGTTCCTCTATGTATTCGTTAACCTTACTTCGATTATCTATTTGGGCGGACTAAGTCTTGAAAAAATGACAGGCATTAGTTTTATGGCTTGTGCTTGCTTCCTGACTGTTTTTGCGATTATCATTACCTTAGGAGGTATGAAAGTAATTGGTTATACCGACGTTATTCAGGTAGTTTGTTTAATTTTTGGAGGGTTAGCCACTACTTATTTGGCTCTTGAATTGTTATCGAACAAAGTGGGTACAGGAGGCGGTATGTTGGAAGGGCTTTCGTTGATAAAAGCCAAAGCGGACAGCCACCTACACATGATTTTTACACCTAATCAATATCAAGTACATGATGGAAAAGGGGGCTTTATTGATGCCTACAAGCAATTACCAGGCATTGCGATGTTCTTGATTGGTGGTCAATGGATTAATAACCTTAACTACTTTGGTTGTAACCAATACATTACCCAAAGAGCTCTAGGAGCAGATATAAAAACAGCAAGAAGTGGGCTTTTATTTGCAGGGGTTCTCAAAATGCTCATGCCAATTATTGTGGTTTTGCCAGGTTTAGCGGCGTATGTAATTTTCCAAGAAAATGCAGAACCAGCCATTGTGAATGGGATTACTCAAAACGGCATCGTGAAACCCGATAATGCCTATCCTATCCTACTGAACTTATTGCCTGTTGGCTTAAAAGGATTGGCTTTTGCAGCATTAACAGCAGCGATTGTAGCGAGTTTGGCAGGAAAAGCCAACAGTATTTCTACCATTTATGTATTGGATATTCATAAAAAGTTTATCAACCCTAATCTATCAGATAAAAACACTATTTGGGTAGGCCGTATTGCTATCGTTTTTGCCTTCGCTATTGCCCTATTGATTAGCCCTCAGTTAAAAAATCTTGGACAAGCCTACGAGTATATCCAAAAATATACAGGTTATGTTTCTCCTGGGATTTTGTCTATTTTCTTATTGGGCTTCTTCTGGAAAAAGAACAGTTCACAAGGAGCGTTTGTGGCTGCTATCTTGAGTGTGGCTCTTTCGGCTTTCTTAGAAATTTATTTCCCAGATATGCCTTTCTTAAACAGAATGGCAACGACTTTCTGGGTATGTATATTGGTTCAAATAGGCATGAGTTACCTATTCTTAAAAGGAAAAGATCATCCGAATGCTTTTGAAGTAAAAAGAGAGTGGTTTAAAGTCACCAAATCTTTCCAAGCAGGAGCAATTGCCATTATCGGCTTATTTGTGTTGGTGTACGTCCTTTTCTGGTAAAACAGGGGGAATAATGTTGAGTGTTGGATTTTGAATTTTGGATGTTATGAAAAGACGATTCAAAATCCAACACTCAAAATCTAGTTAGCTAACACAATTCAAAATCCAACATTTAAAATCCAACATTATCATTTCATGCACATTTCATCAGAATTATTTGGGACTAGCCGTTCGGGAGAAACCGTAACACTGTTTACGCTAAAAAACAATCGTGGATTAGCATTTCAAATAATGAATTACGGTTGTATCATTACCAAGATTCTTTGTCCAGACAAAAATGGACTCGTTGAAGATATTGTCTTGGGCTTTGATACCCTCGAAGAATATGAAAAAGACAGCCCTTTTTTCGGAGCAGTAGCAGGTCGCTTTGCCAATCGTATTGCCAAAGGAAAATTTAGTTTAGAAGGACAAGACTATACACTAGTAGCACAAAACAAAGGGAATCACTTACACGGAGGATTAAAAGGTTTTGACAAAGTGGTCTGGTCCGTTGTGAGTGCCTCCGCTAATGACACAGAAGCAAGCCTTGTCTTGAGTTACTTGGCAAAAGACGGAGAAGAAGGATACCCAGGGAATTTGCACGTACAAATAACCTATACGCTTCATGAAAATAACGAGTTTAGTGTTCGTTACGAGGCAACAACCGATAAAACCACGATTGTTAACCTTACGCAACATAGTTACTTTAACTTAACAGGTAATTGCAAGGATGATATTTTGGGACATGAGGTTCAACTAATGGCACAGCAAGTTGTTCCCATCGACGAGACGGTCATTCCAACAGGCGAACTATTGGACGTAGCTGAAACTCCTTTTGATTTGCGAAACCCGCAAATTATTGGTAAGGTCATTGACGCTCCTCATGAACAACTAACAAGAGCAGGAGGTTTTGACCATTGTTATGTATTTGATACGCATTTAACCAATGGCACTGATTTGGTAGCCCGAGTTTCGGAACCAACTTCGGGTAGAGTGATTGAAGTCAGAACAACCGAACCCGGGATGCAGTTTTACACAGGCAATAACCTAGACGGCAGACTAACAGGAAAACTAGGCGTTAATTACAAAAGACGCATTGCCTTGTGCTTAGAAACAGAACATTTTCCAGACTCACCCAACCATCCCCATTTCCCGAGTACCGTACTGAAAGTAGGAGAAAAATTTGACTCTAAAACGAGTTATCGGTTCTTGGTTGAAAATGTTATTGGTTAACTGTATATCTGTTAATTGTGTATCTGTTATCAGGAGGTGCTCAACATAAAAAATCCCGTCTGCTCTTAGTGAGATGACGGGATTTTTTATGATTGAATTTTCTCATTGTCTAGCCCTGCTTTTGTAAATACTTTTATTGATTGCTACTCTTTGCTGTCAAGTCAATGAGTGAAAGTTATCATTTCTACATTTTTGTCTTTGCAAGCTCTAAAACTGTCTCTGATATTTTTTAGCATTTCTTGAACTTCGTCACAATCTTCATTCTCATCTATTTCAACTTTATCCATAATAGAATTGAGATGCTCAATCTCCTTTTTAGGGAAGCAATTAATCGCAGGGAAGTCTGCAATTTTAGGGATGTCAAAAACTTGGTGTGTCTCAAACATATCACCCAGGTCAATTTGCAAGCCTTTTTCTTTCATTATTTCACAAGCAGCCTCAAAATCACGACCATAATAAAACCCATCACATTCTGGCAGAAGGTGTGTCCCCAAATAGTCGCAGATTACAAGAAGAACATAACCGTAGCCATGTGCAATATTTTCATTTAATCCTGATGTCGGCTTTGATTTTATGAGTCCCCAAAAACTACTTTTACTACTTCTGTCCTCTGGTTTTATGTAATTAAATATTATGTCTTCAAGTGCTTGTTCAAAGTCA
>JACCDQ011451621.1_pt1 | contig 12435 bp, 11 predicted proteins | sample 7446031 | NCBI WGS metagenome assembly JACCDQ01 (sample SAMN15323442, study PRJNA562643) | freshwater metagenome | isolation source: river surface water | place: USA:Blue River Watershed | collected 2017-08-17
GCCGTGCACACCACGCCGAACAGTTCCGCACCCTGGCCCGTGATGCAGAAGGCGTGCTCACGGTCGAAGAAGTGGCCGACGATTTGAGCGCCCTGGCCGATGCGGTTTTGCGCGTCACCTCGCGCTGGTGCTGGGGTCGCCTTAAGCAACGTCACCGTGATGAACCGGCCATTGCCATCATCGCCTACGGCAAGTTGGGCGGCAAAGAGCTGGGTTACGGCAGTGATCTGGACATCGTGTTCGTGTACGACGATGAGCACGAAAGCGCCCAGGAAATTTACGCCGCCTATGTGCGCAAACTCATCAACTGGATGACCGTGAAAACCGGCGATGGCGATCTGTACGAGATCGACACCGCCCTGCGCCCCAATGGCAATGCGGGCCTCTTGGTCACCCGCTTTGAGGCCTATGCCGATTACCAGCAACAGCGCGGCAGCAACACCGCCTGGACCTGGGAACACCAGGCCATGACGCGGGCCCGCTTTGTGCTGGGCCTGCCCTCCTTGGCCCCGCGCTTTGACGCGGTGCGCCATGCGGTGATCAGCGCACCGCGCGATGCGGCCAGCCTCAAGGCCGAGATCGTCGCCATGCGCGAACGCGTGCGCCAAGCGCATGTGATCAAGCCAGACCGCTTTGACGTCAAGCACAGCCCCGGTGGCATGGTGGATGTCGAGTTTGTGGTGCAGTACCTGGTGCTGCTGCACACGGCCGCACACCCCGTGCTGGCCGATAACGTGGGCAACATCGCCTTGCTCATTCGCGCCGAAGTCGCAGGCTTGTTGCCCATGGGCCTGGGCCAAGCCGCGGCCAACGCCTACCGCGAAATGCGCAAAGTGCAACACCGTGCGCGTCTGAACGAAGAGCCCACCGATGTGGCCCTGGCCACCTTGGCGTCAGAGCGTGATGCGGTGTTGGCGCTGTGGCGTTGGGCGATGGCTTAAAACTTGTATTCAGCCTTGAGTTTGAGGGTGCGGCCGTAGTAGTTGGCGTAGCGGGTGTCGACGCCTTGCAAGACCCCTGTGGTCAACAAACGCTGCGGCGGTTCTTTGTCCAAGATATTGTTCAGTGAGAAGCTCAGGGTCAGATTTTTTTGGACTTCCCAGCGTGAGGCCAAATCAAGTGTCCAGAAGGCGTGAACTTGGTGGACATACTTGACGGTGTTTCCGACCAAATCGCTCAGTGTGGCTGTTTCCGTGTTGCCGGATCGGTAGTTGGCGCTGGCGCTGACGCTCCAGTGGCCACGGTCCAGCACGCTGCGCAAGGCCAATTGATTGCGGGGTGTGACTGTGTTGCTGGTTTCGCTGTAGCGGCCCAGATCGGACTCGAAAGCGCTGCCGCTTGAAAACTGCCGTTTCGATTGGAGGAAATGTGTTCCCTTGATGCTCCAGCGCAGCACGCCCCCGTCGATGGGTTGCCGCCACTGTGCGTCGTAATCGATACCCGCGCTCTTGGACTGGCCCAGGTTCAGATTGGGCGAAGAGATGTATGGACCCTGCTCATCGCTCAGAAGGTATTGGCTTCTTAAGATGGCGTTGTTCAGAATTTGGGTGGCCGACAAATTGCCAAAGGTGTCCGCAATATCCAAACGCCAATAATCCATGCCCAAAGACCACTGCTTGTTGGGTTCCAGGCGGAAACCCAGTGTCATTTGTTGTGATCTTTCAGGTTTTAAATTGGGATTGCCGGCGAAGTACACGGGAACAAATGTTTGCGTATTGACATTGAAAAAGTCAGAGATGTGTGACCTTTGAGTTGTCATTTGTCCCAGGGTTGGTGCTCTGAAGCCTGTGCCCACGGAGCCTCGGAAAAATAAAGACTCGGATGTTTTCCACTTCCAGCCAAACTTCCCGGTGGTGATGCCGCCAAAATCTGAATAAACGTCATGCCGCACGCCGGTCGTCGTTTCCAGTTGGGCTGTGATGGGGGCTTGTAATTCCGCAAAAAGTGCGGTCGTGGTTCTCTGTCCCGAAAACGAAGGACGATTTATTTGGTTGACGAATCCGTCATAAATGACCTTTTCTGCGCGGGAGTTAAACCCCAAACCCAGCGCAATCGGGCCGTGCTCAGATTCGAAAATTTCCTTGGATGCCAAGGTTTCGAATGTTTGCAATTGTGTGTAGCCTGAATCCAGCATGACTGGGTAGGCGGGTCTGATGTAAGGCGCAAATTTGCCGATGGTTTCTGCGCTGTATTCGCTGGGATTCTGTTGTGTCTCAAAGGGGGTCAGCATCAACTCATTGAGATCTGTACCCCGTTTGAGCAGCCCCGCAAAATAGCTGCGGTCCACACGGTGTTTGCCCGTTGAAATGGAGGAGCTTGTGTCCCAGCCGTGGATTTGTCCACGGGCACCGAAAACCCCATGGTGTTGATGGTTTTCATAGGTTTGCCGTGTCACATCCAGGGGCACCGCGCTCATCAATGCCACGCTGCCATCAGGTAAGAAATTGTTGTACTCGTTGTAACCGTAGGGGACACTGACCTGCGAGTTTTTACTGATGATGATTTCGGAAAAACCTGTCCAATCATGGCCCAGATTTTTTTCGCCTTTGATGTAAAGCTGCTGTTTTTCAGTTGCCGGGTAGAGCGTGTAGTGGGGCTGTGTGTTGAATTGACAAATTGTTTGTCCCTCGCTGCTCATGGTGTAACTGCCAGGTGCGCAATGGCCGTTGTTCTCGAAGTAGGCGTTTCTGATTTGCCCTGTCGGGTCCACCACGTTTTGAGCCGGGGCACTATAGAGGCTGAAATTTTGTTGAGCAATATTCCAGTATTGTTTGCCGTTGATTGTGAAAGTCTGTGTGCCTTCACGAGAAGCTTGACGGTCTCCTGCAAGCAAAGCGTTTTGTTTTTGCCCTGAATAGTGGATTTGAATGCTGTAACCGTCCCGTTCCGTTTTTCCTTTACCCCATGACAAGTTGAACGTTTTGCCAATGGCTCCGCCTTGCAAAGGAGCGGTGTGTTCAGCAGAAACCGTGAGACCGCTGACCGAGGGTTTGGTGATGATGTTCACGACGCCGGCAACAGCATCCGAACCGTAGCGACTGGATGCGCCATCGGTGAGCAATTCAATCCGCTCAATGGCCATGAGCGGAATGAAATTCAAGTCCACCACCGCCCTTTCGCCTGCAATGGTTTGGCTGCCATAAAAAGGCATTCGCTGACCATTGAGCAAAACCAAGGTGCCGCTTTGGTTGCCGTGGATGGCCGCTGCTTCCGGACCGCCATCTGCTGTGCCTGTCATGGTGCCTTGTTCTTGGAAGTTCAGCATCACGGGAAGCTGGTGCAACAACTCGGTCAAGTTGGCCATTCCACTGCGTTCGATGTCACGCCGTCCGATCACCTGCAAGGGCAGCGCATCCTTGGCCTCTTTGGCCAAGATGGCCGAGCCCGTGATTTCGACTTTTTCAAATTGCCGGTATTCCAGCGGGGCATCTTTGACCTCCACCGGCGGGTATTTCTGCTCGGGCGTGTCGGTATTCGCTGTTGCAGGCGTGAGCGATGCGATGGACCATGCTGCGGCGCAGCTCCATTGAACGAACTTGCTCATGATTTCCTCCCTGATCTGTCAGGCGCACGCGCTTTTCGCGTCTTTTGCGCTTTTGAAGATTGATGTTTGTTTACAAATTAAAACACAAAATCAATTTTTGTGTTTATCAATGTGTTCAATTTCAAAAATAAACAAGCTCATCAATTGTGATGGTTGTGATGGCAGCGTGCTCAGTAAACTCAGCCACCACGCCAGAGCGTCTTCAAGCATGAAAAACCGCCGCGGGAGTACATCGCTTTGCTTCAAGCGCAAGACCTGAATGAAAGTCAACCATGTCACAAAGCCTCTTGCTCGTCCCTGGCCTCATGTGCAATGAGGCCGTGTGGGCCCCGGTGATCCCCTTCATCGCGCACGCGGCCCAGTGCCAGGTGGTGGACCACGGCAGCGCCCACAGCTTGCCGCAGATGGCCGAGCAGTTGCTGCACGCCGCGCCCGATCGCTTTGCCTTGGCGGGCCACTCCATGGGGGCGCGGGTGGCCATCGAGGTGTATCGGCAAGCGCCCGAGCGTGTCACGCGCATCGCCTTGCTGGACACCGGCTACATGCCTTTGGCCGCAGGCGAGGCAGGTCAGGTTGAGAAAGACAAGCGGGCTCAGCTGCTGCACATCGCCCAAACCGAGGGGGTGCGCCGCATGGCCAGCGCTTGGGTGCAAGGCATGGTGCACCCCGATCGCCTGTCCGACGCGGCCTTGATCGAGGCCATCGTGGCCATGTTCGAGCGCAAGTCGGCGGCCACCTTTGAAGCGCAGATCCAGGCCTTGCTCACGCGCCCCGATGCCCGGCCGGTTTTGCAAAGCTTGAAGGTGCCCACCCTGATCGGCTGTGGTGACCAGGACCTGTGGGCCCCGCTGGCCCAGCACCAGGCCATGCAGGCCTTGGCCCCGCATGCCCGTTTGTCGGTGTTTGCGGAGGCGGGTCACATGGCCCCCATGGAGCGCCCGAAATGGGTGGCTGACGCTTTGCTGGATTGGTTGTTGGTTCCAGCGGTCTGAGCGGCACCGGGCAGACAACCTCAAAACAACAGCCCGACAAAGGACAAAGAAGCCGTCTAAACTGGCGCGTCGCTGGATGACGTAGAAAGTTCATATGAATCGCGCCTGGAATCGAAAAGTGTTGGCCGCCGCCTTGGGCCTTTTGGCATGGGCGATGAGCACCGGGGCCCAAGCGGCTTGCCCTGCGTTGCTCAACCACACGGTGGAGCGCTTGCAAGACGAAAAGCCCCAGTCCTTGTGCCAGTACAGCGGCAAGGTGTTGTTGGTGGTGAACACCGCCAGCTTTTGTGGCTTCACCCCGCAGTACAAAGGCTTGGAGGCCTTGCACGCCAAATACAAAGACCAAGGTTTTGCGGTGCTGGGTTTTCCGTCCAATGATTTTTCTCAGGAGTCCGGCAACAACAAGCAAATCGCCGACTTTTGCGAGAGCACCTTCGGGGTCAAGTTCCCGATGTTCACCAAAACCCAACTCAGCGGCGAAGGCGCATCGCCTTTTTACAAGCAGCTGGTCGCTGAGTCCGGGCAAAAGCCCCGCTGGAACTTCTACAAATACCTGATTGGCCGCGACGGCAAGGTGGTCGACAGCTACAACAGCATGACCGGCCCCGACAGCAAGTCGATGATCGCGGCGATTGAAAAGTCCCTGAAGGCGGTGCCATGAGTGCTCGCATGAAGTTGGCGATTGTCGGCTCGGGCATTTCGGGCTTGGCGGTGGCGCATGCCTTGCAAGGCCGCGCTGACATCACGGTGTTCGAGGCGGGTGATTATTTTGGCGGCCACACCCACACGGTGGACGTGACGTTGCCCACACCGCAAGGCGTGGTCACGCATGGGGTGGACACCGGATTTTTGGTGTTCAACGAGCGCACCTACCCGAACTTGATCCAGCTGTTTGCAGACCTGAAGGTCGAGACCGCCAAGTCCGACATGTCGTTTTCGGTCAAGGTGCCCGGTGCCCGCAAGGGCCAGCCTCTGGAGTGGAGCGGCACCAACCTCAACACCGTGTTTGCACAACGCGGCAATTTGCTCAGCCCCCGCTTTTGGCGCATGCTGTCCGATGTGATCCGCTTCAACAGCTTGTGCACCCGCATCGCCCAAGAGCAAAGCGAAGAGGCCTTGCAGCAACCGCTCCAAGATTTTCTGACCACGCACCGTTTCAGCGAACAGTTCCGCGACTGGTACTTTTTGCCCATGCTCGGCTGCATCTGGAGCTGCCCGACGGACCAAATGCTGCAGTTCCCGGTGGCGACCATGATCCGGTTTTGCCACAACCATGGCCTGATTCAGGTGATGAACCGACCGCAGTGGTTCAGCGTGGTGGGTGGTGCGCGGCAATACGTGGAGAAAATTTTGGCCCAGGTGCCCGACAAGCGCTTGAACACGCCGGTGCGCCTGATCGAGCGCGATGCCCAAGGCGTGCGCATCGTCACCGATGGCCGTGTCGAGCATTTTGACGAAGTGGTGATCGCCACCCACACCGACCAAGCGCTGGCCATGCTGCGTGAGCCATCGCCCAATGAACAGCATGTGCTGGGCAGCATCCGCTACCAGGCCAACCGCGCCGTCTTGCACACCGATGCCTCGGTGCTGCCCGCCAAGCCCAAGACCTGGGCGGCCTGGAATTACGAACGCGCCGCCAGCGATGAACGCGAGTCGTCCCACGTGTGCCTGCATTACCTGATCAACCGCCTGCAACGCATTCCATTTGCGCAGCCGGTGGTGGTCTCGCTCAACCCGGTGCAAGCCATCGACCCGGCCACCGTTGTCGGCGAGTACGACTATGCGCACCCGGTCTTCGACATGAAAGCCATCAAGGCCCAGCAGTGCCTGCCTTTGATTCAAGGTTTGCAGCACACCTGGTTTGCCGGGGCATGGGCCGGTTATGGCTTCCACGAAGACGGCCTCAAGTCGGGCCTGCAAGTGGGCCGCATGTTGTTGGCCAAGATGGAGGCGGGCACTGCATGAGCGCAGCGGGGGCTTGCCTGGGCTGGGGCCAAGTGCGGCACACGCGCTTGCGTCCGGCACGGCACGCCTTTGTGTACCCCACCGCGTTTTTGATGTTGCCCATGCGCTGCTTGCAGGGCCAAGCCGCTTCAGCCGATCTGGCCATCAACCGCCGAGCCTGGTTTGCCTTTCATGATGTGGACCACGGCGATGGCCGCCCGGCCTCACAAGGCGGGGCCTTGGCCTGGATGGACGAATTGCTGCAGCAAGAAGGCATCCTGGATGCGCAAGGCGAAATCTGGCTGCAGACCTTTCCCCGTGTGCTGGGCCATGCCTTCAAGCCCGTGAGCTTTTGGTACGCGCACCGCAGCGACGGTTCTCTGGCCGCCATCGTGGCCGAAGTCAACAACACCTTCGGCGAGCGCCATTGCTACCTCTTGCCCGCGCCCCAATACGGCCACACGCTCAGGGCCGAGAAGGTGTTCCATGTTTCGCCCTTTTGCGATGTGCAGGGCGAATACCGTTTCCGCTTCATGCGCACCCCAAGGGATGGCCGCGAGCAACTGGTGGCCCGCGTGGAGCACGCCGACGCCGATGGCCCCCTGATCGACACCAGCTGGAGCGGCAGCCTGGAGCCTGCCAACGCTGCGGCCCTGCGCCGCGTGATGTGGCGCTTTCCCCTGCTCACGCTGGGCGTGGTGGCCCGCATCCATTGGCATGCCTTGTTGCTCTGGCTCAAAAAAGTTCCCTTTTGGCGCAAGCCCGCGCCCCCTTCATTGTTTGTGACCCGATGAAAAACGACACCGAATCGATGGCCCCCATCTTGAATGGCGCTGTCAGCAGCGTGGCCGCCGCCAACCATCGCTTGCCCCAAGCAGCTCGGCGGGTCATGGCATTGCTGGCCCGCCTGAAGGTGGGCACGCTCACCTTGTACGGCCCCGATGGTGTGGCGCATGTGTTTGGCAACCACCAGGCCCCTTTTGCCACGCTGCACATCCAGCGCTGGGAGGTGTGCGCTGCCGTGCTCAAGTCGGGTGACATCGGCTTTGCCGAGGCCTACATGGACGGTGATTGGGCCACCCCTTCGCTGGCCGATTTGCTGCGTTTGTTCATCGCCAACCGCCGCGAGATCGAAAGCGCGATTTACGGCCATTGGCTGGGCCGTCTGGCCTACCAGCTCAAGCATTGGCTCAACCGCAACAACAAAACCAACAGCCGCAAAAACATCCATGCGCATTACGACTTGGGCAATGCCTTCTACCAAGTCTGGCTGGACGGGACGATGAACTATTCATCGGCGCTGTTTGGTGAGGACAAGAACCAGGACATGGCCGAGGCCCAAAAAGCCAAGGTGCGCCGCGCCCTGCGCATGACGGGCGTCAAAGCAGGCGACCGCGTGCTGGAGATCGGTTGCGGCTGGGGCGCCCTGGCCGAGGCCGCCACCTGCGAGTGGGGTGCTCACATCACCGGCGTGACCTTGTCTACGGAGCAGCTGGCTTTTGCCCAGGCACGCATGAGCCGTTTGGGCGTGGCCGCTCAGGCCGACTTGCGCTTGCAGGATTACCGGGACATCAGCGATGCGCCTTTCGATGCGATTTGCTCGATCGAGATGATCGAGGCGGTGGGCCAGTCGTATTGGCCGACGTACTTTCAGACCGTGAGCCGTTTGCTCAAACCCGGTGGCCAGGCTTGTATCCAGAGCATCACGATCGACGACGCCTTGTTTGACCGCTATGTGAAGTCCACCGATTTCATCCAGCAGTACATCTTCCCGGGCGGCTGCTTGCCCAGCCCCAGCGAGTTCCGCAAGCAAGCACGGGCTGCCGGCCTGGAGGTGGTGGACGAATTGAATTTTGGCCCTGACTACGCAGAGACTTTGCGCCGCTGGCGCGACAGCTTCATGGCGCAGCTGGACCAGGTCAAGGCCCTGAAGTTCGATGACCGCTTCATCCGCCTGTGGGAGTTTTACCTAGCCTATTGCGAAGCGGCTTTTGACGAAGCCAACATCGACGTGATCCAGTTCACATTGCGCAAACCTGCTTGAGCGGTGGCCATGTTGCCGTCCATCCGTTCATCGATCCTGGCTTGTGCTGTGCTGGGTTTGGCGTCCTGCGCCTTGGCCAACAACGCTGCCACAGCGGTGCTGGCGGCGCCTGAAATCGCTGCACTCAAAGGCGCAGTCCCCTCCGCTTTTTCGCGCTTGCGTGTGTGGGGCTTTGATGTGTACGACGCCCGACTGTGGACCTTGCCCGGATTTGGCACAGTCGCGTTTGAACAGCAGCCGTTCGCGCTGGAGCTCAAGTATTTGCGCAAGCTCGAAGGTGCAGCCATTGCCAGTCGGTCCATTGAAGAAATGCGCCGGGTGGGCACTTTCACCGAGGCGCAAGAAAAAACCTGGCTCCAAGCCATGCGGCAGCTGTTTCCCAATGTGGATCAGCAAGACAGGATCACGGGGTTGAATTGGCCGGGCAAAGGGGTGGAATTTTGGTTCAATGGTCAGCGTTTGGGTGGGGTGCAAGACCCTGCTTTCGCCCGGTTATTTTTTGGCATTTGGCTCGATGAACGCACATCAGAGCCCAAGATGCGTTTGCAGCTGTTGCAGGGTTTGGCAAAGTGAGGGATGTCAGGCCCCTGAAGTTGCTCCGATGAAAGGCTCCTCATGACCGCATTCGATCACCGTCGCCGCGCTTTGCAGCGCATGGCCGCACTCCCTCTGGCCGCAAGCCTGCCCTTTGTGGGGGGCTGTGCTTCGCCGCAGGTTCAGCAATACGCGCAAGAAAAACCCAACCTCGACTTGCGCACTTACTTCAACGGCAAGGTCGATGCTTGGGGCGTGTTCACCGATCGAAGCGGTCAGGTCGTCAAGCGCTTCACGGTCGAGATGGATTGCAGCTGGCAAGGCGACGAGGGCGTGCTGGACGAGGCCTTTGTGTATTCGGATGGCACGCGCCAGCGCCGCATCTGGAAGTTGCGTGCTGGCCCGAACGGCAACTACACCGGCGCGGCCGACGATGTGGTGGGCCAGGCCCGCGGCCAAGTCAGCGGCAATGCATTTCGTTGGGGCTACACCCTGGCCTTGCCGGTCGAAGGCCGCATTTGGCATGTGGATTTTGACGACTGGATGTACCTGATGGACGATCGCGTCATGCTCAACAAGGCCACCATGAGCAAATGGGGCATTCGCTTGGGCGAGGTCACCTTGTCCTTCACCCGCCGCTCGCCCTTGGCGTTGCCGAAATGAAGGCACTCAACCCGCCCATCACCGATTGGTCGGGCCGCCGTGTTTGGCTGGTCGGCGCGTCCACCGGCATTGGCTTGGCCTGTGCGCAGCAGATGCGGCAAGCGGGTGCGGTGGTGATCATTTCCGCACGCAAGCCGCAAGGCATTCTCGAATGGGCCGTGCAGGACGCGGGCGTGCACTGGCAGCCGCTGGACGTGACGGTGCAAGCCGACGTGCAGGCCACAGCGCAGCGCATTTTGGCCCAAGGCCCCCTCGACATGGTGGTGTACGCAGCAGGCCACTACAAAGCCCAACGCGCCACGGCCATGGATTTGCAGCAGTTGTTGCAGCACCAGAGCGTCAACTACCAAGGTGCTTTGCAGGTGCTGGATGCGGTGCTGCCCAGCATGCTGGCGCAAGGGCGCGGGCACATCAGCTTGCTCAGCAGCGTGGCTGGCTGGCGCGGTTTGCCCAATGGCCTGGCCTACGGCCCCACCAAGGCGGCTTTGACCCACTTGGCCGAAACGCTGTATCTGGATTTGCAAGACGCGGGCATTGGCGTGAGCGTGGTCAACCCGGGCTTTGTGGACACGCCTTTGACCGCACAAAACGAGTTCACTATGCCGGCCTTGATCAGCCCCGAGCAAGCGGCGCAAGCCATGCTCCGTGGCTGGGCGCAAGGTGCTTTTGACATCCACTTTCCCAAGCGCTTCACGCTTTGGCTCAAGCTCTTGCGGATCTTGCCTTATCGCTGGTATTTCCCCCTGGTGCGGCGCTTCACAGGACTTTGAACATGGACACTCGGCATGCCACGGCCCAGCTGGCCGAATTTTTTGAAAAGCTCACGCCAGAAAGCGTGGCGCAGTTGCCCAACATCTATGACGCGCAGGCACGTTTCAAAGATCCGTTCAACGAGGTGCAAGGCTTGGCCGAGATTGAGCGCATTTTTCGCCACATGTATGTGGCACTCGATGGGCCGCATTTCGTCATCACCGGCCAGTTGGTCGATGGGGCGCAGGCCTTTTTGACTTGGGAGTTCCGCTTTCGTTTCAAGCGCTTTGACACGCAGACCTTGCAGGTCGTGCGTGGCGGCAGCCACCTTGTGTTCAACGACCAAGGCTTGGTGACCCTGCACCGCGACTATTGGGACGCGGCGGAAGAGTTGTACGAAAAATTGCCCCTGCTGGGCGGCGTGATGCGTTGGCTCAAAAAGCAGGCCAACACTTGAGGTGATCCGTCAGCGCTTGGGCGGGGACGTGTTTCCATGCGGGGATGGCTCATCGTCGCAGCCGAAGCCGCGACCGACAAACGCATCAAGTCGGTTGGCTGTCGATGAAGCTTTGGCGCTGCGACATCTTGTCGTAGAGCCTGTGCAGGTTCGGGTAAGGCGTGCGCCAGTCGATTTGCGGGAAGCGGAAGTCCAGATAAGCCACAGCGCAAGCCACGGCGATGTCGGACAAACTCATGTGGATGCCCGAGCAAAACGCCTTTTCACCCAAACCCTGGCTCATGGCGCGCAAGGCGTGCTGGATCTTGTCCAGTTGGCGGTCGATCCAGGCTTGGCTGCGTTGGCTGTCCTCGCGACCGGTCCAGACGGCTTCCATGCGTGCCAACAAGGCGGCGTCGAGCAGGCCATCGGCCAGCGCCTCCCAGGTTTTGACTTCGGCCCGCTCGCGGCCGGCCGTCGGAATCAGCTTGCCCACGGGGGACAGGGTGTCCAGGTATTCCACGATCACTCGGGAGTCGAACACGGCTTCGCCGCCTTCCATGACCAGACAGGGCACTTTGCCCAAGGGGTTGGACTCGTGGATGCGGGTGTGGTCTGACCAGACGTCTTCGCTGATGAACTGGTAGTCCAGTTTTTTCTCGGCCATGACAACGCGCACTTTGCGCACGTAGGGGCTGGTGATGGAGCCGATGAGTTTCATGTTCCAAGAGTCGAGAGAATAGGTTTTCGATTTTAGGTGAAGCGGGCCTGAAAATGCGTGACTTGCTCAGAGTGGCTGTCGCACAGGCTCGTGAAAGCCTTGCCAACTACAATTGGGGGATGAATTTCTCCCCCATTTCCGCCCTTTCGCCGCTGGATGGCCGTTACGCCAGCAAACTCAACGCCCTGCGCCCGCTGATGAGCGAGCAAGGCTATATGCACCGCCGCGTTCAGGTGGAGATTGCCGGGTCCATGGCTTTGCCCGATGCGGGTTTTGCCGAATTCAAGCCCTTGACGCCAGGCGCTCGCAGTTATTTGACCGCTTTGGTCAAGAACTTCTCCGAGGCCGATGCCGTCGCCATCAAAGAGTTCGAGAAGGTCACCAACCACGACGTGAAAGCCGTGGAGTACTGGATCAAGTCCAAATTCAAGGACCGTCCTGAGTTGGAGCACGTGGGCGAGTTTGTGCACTTTGCCTGCACCAGCGAAGACATCAACAACACCAGCCACGCTTTGCAGATCAAGGGTGCTCGCGCCCAGGTGATCTTGCCCGGACTGGACGGCCTGATCGCCAAGCTGCGCGAAATGGCGCACGCTTTTGCCGAAGTGCCTATGCTCAGCCGCACCCATGGCCAGACCGCCAGCCCCACGACTGTGGGCAAGGAATTCGCCAACGTGGTCATGCGCCTGAACGGCTGCCGCGAGAAGATCGCCGCCGTCAAGCTCATGGGCAAGATGAACGGTGCGGTGGGCAACTACAACGCCCATCTGTCGGTCTGGCCTGACTTTGACTGGGAAGCTTTCGCCA
>JACCDQ012142118.1_pt1 | contig 12434 bp, 15 predicted proteins | sample 7446031 | NCBI WGS metagenome assembly JACCDQ01 (sample SAMN15323442, study PRJNA562643) | freshwater metagenome | isolation source: river surface water | place: USA:Blue River Watershed | collected 2017-08-17
GCCTGGCAAGCCGCTCCCGCAGACCGAAGCAGTGCATTCCAGGTGTGCCCGTTCAGCTCGGTGTCGGGCGCCAGCCGAACTCGTTGGCTACCGACCAGGCGCTGGGAGTCCATCAGGACCTGCAGGTAGTCGGCGTCGTGCACGCGCAGCAGCTGGCCGAGTGAGGCCAACGGCGCCAGCTCAGCCGTCAGGCCCGGTATTGCCAGCAAAGCCTGGGTGATGCGCTCGATGCGGCGGGGGTCCATCGCTGCGTGGGCCGCATGCAGGTCGTGCAGGGCGATGTCGGGGTGCCAGATGAGGCCGAAGCTCATGGGTGCTGCTCGTGGACGTAAGGGTGAGGCACGAAAAAGCCCCTGGGGCAGGGGCTGGCAGGCGGGGGTGGCCCGACTTACGAGGCGGCAGCCTCACCGACCACCGCGCCGACCGCAGCGCTGTTGGTTGCGGTAGCGGCCAGGGCGCCCGCCATCGCGCCGTTCGTCAGCATGGGCTTCAGCGCGTCAATCAGGTTCTTGCCTTCCGGCGTCTGGCCCAGCGCCGCCAGCATGCCGGTCAGCTTGGTGCCGCCAGCCGGGGTGAAGAGGTCACCCAGCTTGGCCACGCCCTGCTGCATGTCGCCGGAGTTCGCGATGACCTTCAGGTCGGCGCTCTGCATGGCCTTGGCCATCTCAAGGCCGACCTTCTCGCCGGCGCGAACCTGCTCGATGGTCACCAGGTAGGTCTGGTAGGCCGGGTTGCTGCCGATTTCGGCGGCCAGCTTGATTTGGGCTTCGACCGGAGCCATCAGCATCGCCTGCTCGGCGGCGGCAGACGCTTCGCCCTTGGCACGGATGCCTTCGGCTTCGCGCTTGGAGGCCTCGAGGTCGCCTTCTGCCGTGGCCACAGCGGCTTCTGCAGCGGCTTGTGCGTTCACGACGGTGACCTTCTTGTCTTGCTCGGCGCGAACTGCCGCCACATCACGACTGATTTCCGCCGCCCGCACGTCTTGGACCTTGCGCACGTCCATGTCGCGCTCGGCCGTGGTTCGTGCCGCAGTCTTGATTTCCTGCTGGGCCTCTTCCTGGGCGATGCCGACCTTCTTGTCCTTCTCGGCCGTGCGCAGGCTCACCTGCTGCTCAGCATCCTGGCGCTGGACTTCCACCGTGCGGCGGGCGTCGATTTCGGCGAGCTCCGCCTGGCGGTGGTTCTCGGCCACGGCCACGCGGGACTCCTTCTCGATGCGAGACTTTTCCTTTGCCATCACGTTGGCGATGACCGTGCTGCCCTTGGCGTCACGCAGGTCCATGAACTCGATGGTCTTGACCGGCAGCACGCCCCACTCGGCAATCTGCTCGGTCACCTCGGTCGTGAACTGGTTGCCCAGCTCGGAGCGCGACTGCATGATGTCTTCCAGGGCGTTGGTCGCCAGGATGCGGCGCACGGCGCCTTGCAGCACCGCCTGCAGCTGGGTCTTCAGCTCACCGAAGGACGCCACCCGCTGGGCGGCCACAGCAGCGTCGGAGATGCGGAAGAAGGCCACGGTGTCGACCACGAAGGGCAGGCGGGCCTGGTCGTAGGCCTCGTAGTCCTGCAGGGACACCTGGAAGATGCTCTCCGGGAACTCGGTGACGGTCACGCCCAGCACCGGCACAAAGCTCGGCCAGGCGTAGTAGGTGTTGCCGGCGGGCTTGCCGCGGCCAAAGGGGGTGCTCGACTTCGTGGTCTGAACGATGTGCACCATGTTGGTCGGGACGACCCGGCGCAGGAAGACGGCCACCACAAGGGCCGCCAAGGACAGGGCTGTCACCAGGCCCAGGACGACGTACAAGAAAATGCTCACGAGGACTCCTCAATCAATAGGGATTGCGGAATAGTATCCTTTGTTTTATGTGCTTTGTCAAGCAAACGACCGACACCTCAAGGAGAAGTGTCGGTCGAGGAGAGGGGCTACTTCAGCTCAGCCAGGGGTGGGTGTCCTCTCGGAGGTAGGCCGTCAGGCCATCGAGAAGGTCGCGACTCCCGCTGAATTGCGGGTAACTCTCGGCCGCGGGCAGTGTCTTCTGGGTCCAGGCCAGGCAGATGTACACGCAATGCAGGTTGGCCAATCGGTGGCTCACCAGCGCAGCCCACAAGGCTTCTGGGGAGGTTCGGCTCAGCAGTGTCGCCACGGCACGGTCCAATCTGACGCGGCGAGTCGACGTTGCCGGAGAGGGTGCGCCAGGCAGCGCCGAGGCCTTCCTGGTGTGGTAATTCTTGGAAGAATCCAGCTCGATGATGAGCGTGTGCTCCTGGCCCTCGAATGAGCGGGTCCAGCGAAGCGCAAGTTCACTGAATACTTCCTCCTGGAACAGCTCGACCGCCATCTCCAGCCAGGCCAGCCCCGCAGCCTTGATGTTCGGCGCCGCCAGGTCATTGGGCGGACACAGCAGATGACCCTGCAATTTCAACTGACTCTTGACCATGTGTTTCCTTTGGAAGAAGCAAATCGCTTCAGGGCTGTATAGCGGCATTGACCTTTGGATGGAGGCTTGCCGGCGCTATACATGAGCTGAAACTTTTTACTTTGAGGACAAATCATGAAGCAACAACGCAATGAAGAGGCACGTGGCCTGCAGCAGATGAACCGCACCCAGGGTGCCGCCTGCGCACTGTCCGGCCGTGCGGGTCGCATGAAGGACAAGCGCACTGCGTCGCGCAACCAGGCCAAAGCTTCCCTGCGTCGCGAATTTCAGTAACCCCTCCCAGACGGCACCTTTGGTGCCGTCTTCTTCATCCAAGGAATCCCATGCCTTTCATCTCCAAGCCCATGCCCATCGAGTTCTGGCTTCGCCTTCAGGTTCGCCTTGAGTCGGAGTTCCAGGCGCTGCGCAGCCGTATTCCAACCCTGCTTCAGCCGGTGCCAGCAGCGGCAGAAACGGTGGCTTTGGCGCAAGAACAGGCCGACCAGGCGCGCGCCGAGGTCTTCGCCCGCCTGAGCACGCTCGAGAACCTGCAGATGCTGTCTCTGGTCTTGCGTGGCCAGCTGCGCCGAGCCATGTTCGAGGTCGAAATCCCCGACATCGAGAGCCACATCGCCTGCCTGCGTGAAGTGGCGGGCTTGTACGCCGACTTCATGGCGGGCTTGCCCCGGCGTTCGCCGGTGGCCCATGAGCTCAACGCCGCAGCCGCCCAACTGGCCGGCCTGCGGACAGCAGGGCAGGCTGAGGCCGTGCAAGCAGAACGCCAGCGCCTGCGCACGATGCAACGAGAGTTGCCCATTCTCGGCGCCGAAGATTCCGCTGATTACGAGAGCGCCCTGCGCACCATGCGCTCCGAAATCGACCAACGGGAGTCGGAGTTGCAGAGCATCAAGTCGACCACCTCGGTGCAGCTGACCGTCCCCGATGGATTGGCCCAGTTGCTCGACAGCTATGGCTTGGAAATGGTGGAGCTGGCGCAGGACGTAGCGCCGGCCATCGAGCCGCCCGCGGCGGATTCCACCAGCGAGCAAAGCTGAACTGAACTTTCTCGTTAAATGATATACTGCCGCCAGGAGCTGGTGTGAATGTATCGTATGAGGAAGCCGTCAAGCGCGGTTGGATAAAGCCAGAGGAAGTGCCTGTGAAGGCGCGGCCGGGGCGCGCACGGAAAGCTGAAGCCGAAGGAGATGAGCAGGCTCAACTCATCAAGCAGTTCCGTGCCGCCTATCCGGTGGAGGGTGCGCTGCTCATTCACGTGCCCAACGGGGGCTCGCGCAAGAACGCCTTCGAGGGCTGGCGGCTGAAAGAGCAGGGTGTGCGCGCGGGCGTCAGCGACCTCCTCCTACCGGTGGCCCGAGGGGGTTTTTTCGGCCTGTGGATTGAGTTCAAGGCAGCGCCGCCCAACGACGCGGCCGTATCGGATTCGCAGAAAGACTGGGTGGCCCTGATGAGGGCCCAGGGGTATGCGGCCGAGATTTGCCTTGGCGTGGCGGCCGCCTTTCAGGTCCTCGCAGACTACCTCGCGTTGCCGGGCACCCAGGTCAAGAAGCTGCGCGAGGTCAAAGCTCCAAAGCAATCCTAAACTAACAGTTGCGCTGTTCATTTTGTCTGTTTTGTGGTATAATCTCAACCTTCTCCCGGTGAGATTTTCATGATTGATTCCTTGACCTTGAAGTCGGTGCCCAAGAATTGCCTGCCCTGGGCGGCGAAAGTGGACTACTTTTCGCGGAATCCGGTGACGCAGTTCAAGCCGGGCTTGAACATCCTGTTTGGCGGCAACGGCTCGGGGAAGAGCACGGTGCTGCAACTGCTGGGCCTGCATCTGGCCGCGGTACAAGGCGGCGCCTCGGTGGTCACCCAGTCCTGGATTCAGGATGTCCTGGGGTTCTCCAGGGTCTGCGAGCTGCCGTGCGACGTCGTGCACGACGGCCAGCCGGTGATGTTCTTTGATGCTCGCGCGAAGGAGGGCCACATCGGGGGCTCCTTTGACGACGACTTCTTCGACCTGGGGCTAGCCAACACGTTGGCCCGGGGTTCGACAGGGCAGTTGGGGCTTCAGCGCCTGCATCGTCTGCTGAGTGTGTTGGCTCCCGAGACGCCGCCCGCGGCGGACCCCAAACCGGCCCCGAAGAAGCGTGGCAAGGCGGCTGCCAAGACGGCGCCGAGTTCGGCGGTGCCGAAGGCTGGGGGCTTCCCCAGCGAGGTGGTCTGGAAGGTCCCGCGCAAGTGGCTGGAGGATTCCCAGCCAGCAAAACTGGCCTTGCTGGACGGTCTGCTGGCCGCCCAGCGACCTGTGGGGCCCAAGACGCTGCTGCTCGACGAGCCGGAGTCTGGTTTCTCGCTGCCGTGGCAGGACAAGCTCTGGGCCAACTTGCTCGGCAAGGTAGACCCTGAGAAGTTCCAGCTGATTGTGGCGACCCACAGTCCGTTCGCCTTGGGCTTGCCGGGCGCAAACTACATCGAGATGACGCCCGGTAGCGTCATGGAGGCCAAGGTGGCCATCGCCTCGCTGACCAAGCGCATCCTTGCAGGAGAAGGGTTTTGAGCATGCCTCGCATCCCCTACGACGCCTCGACCGAGGCTGAGGTTCGCCAGTACTACGCGACCCGCGCCCGACAGTTGCTGCATGACGGCTTCGTGTGGCGGGGCGACCTGGCGTACGTGCCAGGCTACGAAGGCAAGGCCTTCGTGACGACCTTCGACCTGCCAGCCAGCGCCAGCAGTTGGGTGTCCTACTTCGTGCTGCCCGCCTACCGAGGCCAGGGCCTGCTGCGGCCCCTGGTTGCCCGGGGTCTGCCCATCGTCACGCTGCAGGACTGTCACATCGAAGGCGCACTCGCTCACGTGGGCGCGACGTTTCGTGTTGCAGGGCACATCACGGAGACGGTGGAGTACAAGCTCATCGAGTCGTTCTACGGCGACCGTCGGGCGCAGCGCAGCCAGGTCTTCCTGATGAACCACATCGACGAGGGCTTGGCCGTCATGGCGGCCGTCGGCGCCAGTGACTCAGCGATGCGGGCATTCTGCTTGCATCCGCTGCTGCAGAACGACTCGGACCTCACAGAGAACCACGCAAGGGTGGCCCAGGCTATGGCCCAGGTCGAGCAGGGCGCTTACGTGCTCAGTCTGGCCATGGAGTACCGCTCGGTGGCCAACGAATACCTGGCGCACTGCGCCATGCGCTCCGGCGGCATTCGGCTGAGTCCGCTCAAGGACGTCAACGACATGCTCATCGGCGACAAGGTCCAGAACCGCAAGGACTTCGAGCTGCATCACGCCGAAACGCACGCCAATCGGGTCCGGCTGGCCCAGTACTTCCATGAATGGTGCGACGCCCTGGGCGTCTCTGCACGCTACACCCTCCTCAAGACTCCCTTGCCTTCGGCACCATGAGCACACCTGACCCTCTGAAGCTGCTGTCTCTCGACCAGTTCGTCAAGGACCACCCTCCGCGCGATGCGGGTCAGGGTGCTTGGCGGGAGCGTGAAACCCACACGCTCTACCTTCAGCCGGCCGTCCGGGTGCGCCTGGCGGTAGACCGCGCGACGGACGTGGGCTACGGGCTTTGGCGGGATGAAGCCTTGGCTGACGCGGGGGTATACGCGGCGGAAGCCGACTCGCTGGCGTTCGCTCAGCAGCTCAACGCCACCCTGGGGGAGAGCCTGTCGCTGCGCAACCTGCGCGACATCGTGCAGGTGTTTTCTCAGGCCCTGCAGGACGGGGAAGCCCATCGACAGGCCGCCATTGACCGGTCGACGGGCTGAGCCTTGGCCGGTCAGCGAATGACCCAGCCGTAGGCTGCGACACCCACCGCAGCCAGCGCTGCGATGAGGGCAGTGACCACGGCAGGCCGGCGGGGCGCTCCCAGCTCCAGGCTGTAGGCGGCGCCGAGCGATACCGCCAGCAACAGGTAGAACGCGCCCATGCAGTACGCGGGAGCGCCGGTCCAGACCACGGGGCCGGGGCCGTGCTTTGGCGTGGTGACGTAGGTGCCGTCGACCAGCACCATGGCGCCGCGGCCAGCCAGGACGCCAATCAGCAGCAGGAAGATTGCCGAAGCGATTTTTTTGGAAGTTGTCATGTTTGTCTCCGCGGCCCCGGCTTGCGTGGAAGCTCGGGGCGCTGGGTTTACTTGCTGGCGCTGACCGAGGTCGACTTGTTCACCATGAAGCCCAGGGGCGTCTTGTCCTTGGTGAACTTGATGAGGGCGCCGCCGCCCGACACCTGGGTCTCCACGTCGATGGTCGAACCCTTCTGGAGCTTCAGGCCGGTGACCATGGCGCCGGCGACGTCCATCTCCAGCGAGGCCTTGCCCGTGGTGCTGGCCATGAAGACGCGCGCCTTGGCGCCTTGCAGCTTCACGTGGGTCACCTTCCAGGTCTTGTGCTCCTGCGAAGCCTCGAAAAGTTGTTGGAAGGTCGGGTCGATGGCCTTGGCGCCTTTGAGTGACAGCAGCAGCGGGGCACCCGCCACGGTCGAAGCGCCCGACACGTTCACGGTGGCGGAGGTAGCGGGCGCCGGCGCGGGTTGAGCGGCAACCGCTTCGCCGGTGGCGGCACCGGAAGATTCCTTGTGGTCGGGGGACGAGATGGCTTGCGCCGACAGGGTGGCGGCAAGCAGGCTCAGGGCGAGGATGGACTTCTTCATGATGGCTCCTTGGTTGGGTGAGTGGTCGCTCGGGTTAGACCTCGATGACCAATGCGGGGTTGAAGTTGGGGTTTTCGAATGTGGTTTGCGGGTTCCAGCGCTGATGCGGGTAGCCGCGCGGATTGGCCACGACCAGGCCGCGACCCACCGGGTAAGAAGAGGAGTTATGGACGTGCCCGTGGACCCAAACTGCAACGTGCTCATCCAGGAATCGTTCCAGGTTCGAGGCAAACCCAGCAGTGACCGGGTCGTGCATGAATCGCGGCAACGAGCTCTTCAGGCTGGGCGAGTGATGCGTCACCACGACCACCTTCTCGCCCGCTTCTTTCGCCTTGAGACACTCGGTGCGCAGCCAGGCCATTGCCCGCTGGTGCATTGCCTCGGTGTCGGTCCAGTGCAGCAGCCGTCCCTGGGTTTGGATGGCCCGGTAGTCCGCCAGCGCACGTTGCGTCTGCTGGGCGCAAACCACCTTGCGCCCTTCGCCAAACACGGCGAAGTCGGTCCAAAGGGTGACGCCAAGCACCCGAACCGGCGGCTCGCCGTCCTTATGCAAAAGCACAGAGCCCGGGTTGCACAGGTGGATGCCAGTGTCTTGCGCCAGCTTCATCGCCTGGTCGCCCCAGAAATCCAGGTCGTAGCCGTAGAACTCGTGGTTCCCTGGCACGTACACGACCGGCTGCTTTCGGGCATCGAACGCGGTGGCTGCCCACTGCAGGCCAAGCAGGCCCGAACCGATGTCGCCGGCAAGGATGACAGCGTCTACCGCAGCAGGCGGGACTTCGCACGGGAAGAACTCCACATGCAGGTCAGAAAGAACACGCAACTTCATCAGGTCTTTGCTCCGGCCTTCGAGTACGGCCACAGGTTTCGCACGAAATTCAGCAGCCGTGTTCGCTCATCCAGCACCGCCTTGGCTTCTCTAATCAGCTCAGCGGTCGCCTTGTAGTGAGGCTCCTTGCGCTTGAGCGACAAGATGGGCTCACGCCCCTGGGCATCCAGGTTCGTGCCCATCAAGATGCCAGGCTTGTCCGTGGTGCCGGCCGTCCAGTTGTACTGAACCCATCGCGGGTGCGGACAGCCTGAGCAGCCGGGACCGCACGGGTACATCTCGAGGCAGACCGCCCCTGACGCTACCGGCTGAACCGTCTTGATTTCGTCGTGCAGTTGCAGCAGCCGCGCATTCAAAGCGTGCAGGCGGTCGAGAACCCCATTGAAGATGGTCTCAACTTTCGTTTCTGCAGAAATGGCGGCTTCTCTTGCCTGGACGACGTCGGTCATAGCGGCTCTGCCGGGTGGCAGCGGCCCTCCTATACTCTCTAATTAGTATACCATTATTCGAGTCCGATGACAACTCCGCGCATTTTTGAGTACTGGATTGTTCAGAACACCGGCTGGAGTGGAGGCGTGTCGTGGTTTGACTTGGGAGGCTCCCCTGCGCAGCCCCTGCGGTTCACTGAGGAGAGCAAGGCGCTCGACCGCGCTGCCCAAGCCCGAAAGGTGCTGAGCGACCGCTTCGTGCGGTGGCGCCTTGTGCATGTTCGCGTGGAGACGACCAGTGAACGGCGCGTGACCACGGAAACCTTCAAGCTGCTGAAACCCGTCAAAAAACAAAAAAGCCCCTCCTGAGGGGCTTCCGAAGGTGCGCTAGTCGCTCAGTGCACGCCGTCGGCGGCGCAAGCCAGGCCGCGGTTGGCGATGGCGAGGGTCGGCAGGGCGAACTGAACGCCGCCGCAGTGCTGGCACGCGAAGGTGTTGATAGGCGAAGTGTGCTGCTGGATGGCCTCCATGCCCAGGTCGCGCAGGATGTGCAGCGCCAGGGCCAGCTCTTCCTGGCCGTCGTCGGTTTCAACCGGCAGCGCCAGGGTCGCCACGACGTTCTTGGTCATGCGGGCCACCAGCGACACGCCAATCATGTATGTGCCATCGTCCTGGCGGGTGGCGTAGGGCGCCACCAGGGCTGCCAGGCCGTTGGGCTGCACGCCAGAGTCCGTCGTGACGCGCATCATCAGCTCGCGCAGCTTGACGTCCAGGTGCAGGCGCTCGCCGACGCGCAGCGCCAGCGTGAACGGCTGGGGCAGCGGAGCGATGTGGCAGGTGAACTTGTCGCTCAGCACCGGGTCCAGCGTCATCGCAATCCACTGCTGCATGCGATTGAGCGCCTTGGTCGACGTTGCAGGCAGGCTCGGCGGCAGACCGGCCGGGCAGTAGGCGACGAAGGGCATGAAGTACAGGCCCGAGCCATTGACCGCGCCCTGGTCCTCACCCGCGCTGAAAGAAACGCCGTCCAGCTCACCGCGAACCACGGCGCGGGCTTCGTGCGGCAGGCGGATGAGGTCGCCGACGTCCACGTTGCGAATCTGGGCATCGGAGTACAGCGCCGGAAGCATGTAGGTCCAGCCAGTCCGGTCGCCGCCAGTCTGGTCTGCGGACAGGCCCAGCTGTTGCAGCAGGCAACCCGACATCTTCATCGCGTTCAGCGACTTGGTTTCCAGCGGGATGATGGAAGGCAGCATCTTGGCCGTGTTCAGAACCACCGGCACCATCCACAGACCAAGCGTGCCGCCGTCATCCAGCAGATGGAAGTTCACCGCGCGGTCCAGCGCCTCACGCAGGTGACCGGCCAACTCAGGCGTGACCGCATCCAGGGCGGCGTGGAACTCATCAGACGACTGCTCGTCCAGCACCGCGCTCTGAAGTAGGGCGGCCGAAGCCACCAGAGCTTGCGCACACGCCGCTTCAGTGCTCGCCGAAGCGATTTGGGACAGGGAGGCAATCAGGGCGGCGGGGGTCAGCTCAACACGGGTCATCGCAGTCTTTCCTTAGTTAGTTTCGTGATGCAACCTGCACCACAACGAACCGAACTATAGCGTGTGACGCCTTATTTGTCAAGCGTATTGATGAATGATAGGCTCAAAAGTGACAAAAATCGACCGAACGACCAAAATGACGCCCTGTTTTGGTGCCTTTCCGCTCAAAAGTGACAAGAACAACCGCAATCGTTTGCACACTCTTGTACGTTATACGTCACGCGATGTAATCCTCGCTGTACATGGCTGTAGGGGAAACGTCACGCCCTTGTCCAGGTAGGCACGTCAAGGGCGTAGTGATGGGGGCGTTTCAAGGCGTAAGACTCTCTCTTTTTATCGTTCTTCGGCCCACCCTCAGGGTTAGCACTCAAGGGTTAGCCCTCGGCCGAGTCCCACTTGGCGCCGGCGTTCCATGCAGGCCGGGCCTGCTGCTTCTGCTTGTGCTCGAGCTTCGTCTGGCAGTGCACGCATCGAATCTTTCCGAGGGCCAGCCGCTGTTCTGGGATGGTGTCACCACACTCCAGGCAGGACTCGCCGTCGAAGTCGGGATGCGACTCCGGAGCGTTGGCGCGGCGAGCGGCCGCAATGGCCCCGTCGGTGAGGGAGGCGGCCAGTGCCGCAGCCTCATCAATCGGGTCCGCGTGTCTTTCGAACATGACAGTTCCTTCCCTCCCGCACGACACCAGGCACAGGCAAGCAATGCCCCGCGTGAGCGGGGCGGTTAAAGAGAGGTCGCAGCGCTGGGCCACTGGCGATTGACCAGTATAGGAATTCAGCCCTCAGATATAGACAGCGGGCTATTTGTGTGCTATACTGTAAAATACTCTCAAGCAGCAAGCCCAGATATTGGGTTGGCGCCCCAAAAGCCTCGAACTACATGACCTCTATCGTTCTCATTGCAGAGAAGCCCTCGGTGGGTAAGAACATCGCCGCCTGGCTGGCCAAGACGTTTGGCCACGCGGCAAGGCCCGTCGGGCGCTCTCACATCGAGGTGGGGCCGTACAAGGTGTCATGGCTGTTCGGGCATGTGCTGGAGAACGTCGAGCCGCACATCTACGACGCGCGCTACCAGAAGTGGAGCTCGAGCGACCTGCCCATCATTCCGGACAAGTGGAAGCTCGCGCCCAAGGCGGATGCCTCTTCGCAAATCAGCGCCCTGAAGGACCTGCTGAAGGGCGCCACGGAGGTCATCGGCCTGGGTGACCCGGACCAGGAAGGTCAGCTGCTCCAGGACGAGTTCCTGCTGTGGGCGGGCAACCGCGCGCCGGTCAAGCGACTGTGGCTGTCGGCGACCGATGACGCATCCATCGACAAGGCGTGGAAGGCCATGAAGCCCAACGCGGACTACGAGGGCTACTACTGGTCGGCCCTGGCTCGCTCGCATGCAGACTGGCTGGCAGGCATCAACCTGTCTCGCGCCTGCACGCTGGCGTCCCGCGCCAACGGGGGCAACGCCGTGCTGTCCATCGGACGGGTGCAGACCCCCACACTGGCGCTCATCGTGATGCGGGAGAAGGAAATCCGGGCCTTCAAGCCCGTGGACTACTTCACCCCATACATCCGTCTGGCGACCTCGCCGGAGTTCCGCGCCTCCTGGGCTCCGGACAAGGAAACCGACGACCGGCTGGACTCCGAGGGCCGGCTGCTGAACAAGAAGGTGGCTCAGGCCATCGCCGACGCCTGCACCAAGGAGGGCAAGGCCACGGTGAAGGGGGTCAAGTCCACCAAGGGCAAGGAGCAAGCGCCGCTGCCGTTCTCGCTGTCGACGCTGCAGGAGCACATGTCTCGCCGGTTCGGCATGGGCGTGCAGGACGTGCTGAAGTACGCGCAGTCTCTCTACGAGAAGAAGATTGCCTCCTACCCGCGCACGGACTGTGAGTTCCTGCCTGAGTCGCAGCACGAGGAAGCGGAGGTCATCTTCAAGGGTCTGCGCGCCGGCATTCGTGAGCTCGGGGCGGCGCCGGCCAAAGCCGACCTGTCGCTCAAGTCGCGGGCCTTCAACGACAAGAACGTCACGGCCCACCACGCCATCGTGCCGCGCCCGGCCACCCTGGCGCAGCTGGCCGACCTGACCTCGTACGAGCGCCAGGTCTGGATTGAAATCGCCAAGCGGTATCTGCTGCAGTTCTTCCCGACGGCGGAGTTCCTGGCCACCGAAATCGAGCTTCTGTGCGCCAAGGAAGCCTTCCGTGTCTCGGGCAAGGTCTACACCCTGCGCGGCTGGAAGGACGCGTTCTCGGCTGACGCCAGCGAGGAAGAGGACGCCGCCGGAGGGGCGGCGCTGCCCAAGGTGGCTAAGGGCGACGTGCTCAAGCTCAAGGAAGCCGGCTTCGACTCCAGCACGACCAAACCGCCCAAGCGCTTCACGGAAGGCACGCTGGTCAGCGCCATGAAGGCGGTGCACAAGTTCGTGACCGACGCCAAGCTCAAGGCCATCCTGCGCGAGAACGTGGGTATCGGCACTGAAGCCACCCGGGCGAACGTCATCGGCGAACTCTTCGGGCGCAAGTTCATCGAGCTGGTCAAGAAGGACATCAAGCCTACC
>JACCDQ011387380.1_pt1 | contig 12432 bp, 11 predicted proteins | sample 7446031 | NCBI WGS metagenome assembly JACCDQ01 (sample SAMN15323442, study PRJNA562643) | freshwater metagenome | isolation source: river surface water | place: USA:Blue River Watershed | collected 2017-08-17
ACTATATGATGGCTGGATCAAGTAAAGGGAATTACTTATGTAATCCTTCTCTCCAAAAGAATTCTGAGGGTGATTTGGTTTTGTTTTTTAGCCCTGGTAATTCGTTCCCAATTCCTAAAACTGCCGTATTATTGGGGGGTAAAGATTTAGTTCTGAGCTCTAAAAGCACACCTATCCAAGTTCGGAAAATTGAAAATGCTGCCGCAATGTTGACTTACGAAGATTTATTGGGGGAGACAGGGGAAGAAGGTAAAAAAATTACACCTATCGCCCAACTTATTCAGGAAAACTACCTGGATGGGATGCTGTTTGAATTTAATAGTATCGAATCTAAGCGCTCCCAGAAAGGTTTTGAGTATTTCATTGCCGAGGTAAAAACAAACACGGAAGAAGATGAACCGATTAAAGCTACTGTGTTTATCGACGGTAAAATCAATACGACTCTGAGCTTGATGAGAGCAATGGGTAAAGATTTGAAGCTGTTTCTTTCCTTGCAAGAATACACAGGAAAAGACGGGTCTAAGAAATATAAAGTAGTCGCCACCCAACCGTAACGTTTTCCATTCTGTCAGCCATTACACCCTACTCTGAAATATGGGTAGGGTTTCTTTTAGGAGTAATAAAAATGTACGTAATTCTTGATCACATGTCTCTAGTTCACGCCCTAATTAACAGTCATGCTTTTACGGGGGCGGATACGGTTCAGGTTTGGGTAGAGTTCTTTGGGAATCCTGCTAACTATCTCCCACACACACCATTAGGTAGCCCATTCGATTTTTTACCTATCTTAGTTACAGATCAAAAGACAACAGAAGTAAAATTGGGAATCGGTGATAAAACAACGAATAGGTTGTATTGGAGACACAAATATCACCCTACCTACAAATCAGGGCGTAAACCTTCAGAACCCCTACTAAATAATGTACGTGAGCTATCTTGGAAATTATGGAGTGATGCTGGACTTACTTCTTACTCTCAGGAAGGTTTTGAGGCGGATGACTTTGCTGCGTACTTCTGCAAACATTATCCCGATGAGCATAAATACCTAGTGACTATTGACTCGGATTGGGCGGGTCTTGTTGATGACAAAACCTATTGGGTGGATACGTATTGTCAGAACCCAAACTATCGGAAACCTTCTAAACGTAGGGAGAATATTTTAGATCCAGCTAAAGTACTCGATAGGTTCAATAATCACCGGGATTTTACTTCTTTCCATCTAGATAAGCCCTCAGACATTTACAGAGCTAAACATTTGCTAGGTGATAAGAGCGATTCGATTCTGGGGGGAGAAAGTGTTGATATCGGGATTATTTCTTTGATAGACCCATTAGAAACAGTTGAACCCATTACCCTACCAGACACGATTAAAACGAGTAGGTTGATTCCTGGGTTGCGGTGTGATATGTTTGGGTTACCATTATTGGAGTGGAGTTAATGACCTACCAAAATGATAAGGTCTGTGGCTTATTTCTCAGACCTTTTCCTAGAGTTACCGATGCCAAAGAAATATACCAACATAAGTACGTGGTAGAGAAGCAAATTCCGTGGTATCTTGTAGAAGTAAGCCAACCAGAAAAACAGGAGAAGTAAAAATGGCTGATAGAATGAGACTTGATTTATCAAACGGTGATACTTGGTTTCCTGATGAGGTGAGTAATGCTGAAGATGGGCGTAGGGTTGAAGCAGGTAGGGTAGTAAAGTTTATCCGCTATCGAAAAGACGGTTATCAGTTCTTATTACCTGCCGATATGAAAGCCTTAAAGTACTTGTCGATGAACGGTACAATTTTAACGTATCAGTTCGGTAAGGCTATCCTATCTGCTATGGGGTACTTTACTTCTCTGAATACAACTGGGGAGCGGTCATTTAGTGGGCATAAGGTTTGTAAGAGAGCAAAACCTAACCCAGTAAGCGGAATCACATACCCGGATAGTTACCGAGTCCTTAAACCCATCTCTAACATTTCGTTAGAGGGGTCGCAGCTATCTACAAATCAAGAGCTACTGTTTGCTAGTGTGTTCTTGGCATGTGAAAAACTCAACACGTATTACAGTGAAGAGATTAAGAAAGATGCGATGGAGAAAATTATTAATGGATCTCTGTATGGGGAGGCAGCGGATTTAATTGACTCAGTTTATTTCCCACCTAGAACACCTAGAAAACCCGGCAAGAACGCTAGCGAAGAAGAGTTGGCTGAATGGGAAGAAGATGTCAAAGAGGTAGAGAGAATAATTGGTTTAGGCTACACTTACAAAATTATTCGTAGACGCTTTGTAGATTTGTGGAAAGACTTTGAGGCTAATAATGCAAAGAACCAGGCGCTATCAAATCTGTTGTCTGAGTCGATTATTCCCCATAAAACAGAACTGATTGATGTAGATGGGATTGGCGGGTCTATGAGATTCTTACCCAAGAAAGAATGGTTTGATCAATCAATCCAAGACAATGTTTCCCTAGACCTATTATTTGCGTTTCCTGAAGCTGAGAGAGAAGTGTTTGCCTTATTCTTAGGTAGAACAGTAGCTGGGCGGTTAGGACAAGTTTATACGTCAGGCAAGAAACAAAATGTGATCTGGAGAGGTATGCCAGTTCTTGTCGATACAAAAGGCGGTATTGGGAAATCAACATTAGCCGAAAAGATTATCACAACCCTGAATAAATTAGGGTACACGTTCGGAGAGATGCCACCGAACTTAGCTGGGGAGTTTGGTTTAGGTCGGGCGGCTAGGGCAGATATTAGCTACGTCGATGATTGTGATAAATCTTTACCTGATGTACTTACTTCTAAACACATCAAAACTCTCGTATCCAATTCAGGTAATATGTCAGTGCATGAGAAAGGGGAAAAGCATGTAACTGTTAAATTCCCTCGCTGTACTTTGATGATTATCACCAACCGATTTGAACTCCACAAGATGGATTTAGACGGCGGTAATATTTCTCGGATCTTACCTATGAAATTATGGACAGTGGAAGATTTAGCTACTAAAGAGTTTTGTGAGCGTACTGGATTCTCTAACTCGATGAACAGGGTGATTGAAGAGATGGCAACAAAACTAAAAGTAGATGAGATGGCTGTTATGTCCTACTTACTTCGCCTATGTTATGACAAATGGGTTGAGGCTTGTGGGAAAAACATTGAAGACGTAATCAAATCTCACGTGTCAAAGTTTCGTATCAATATCGCTGTGGATCATCATAAAGAGATGATGAAGAAGTACGTTTTGGTTTGTGAGCGAATTGGTTATAAGCCCCAGACTTTTGATGCCGCCCATTTTCTCCGTACTATTCTGTTTGCCTCTATGAATGGGTACACAGAAAAGAGCTACTACCCAAATCCATGGACCCCTGGAATTCCTGAGTGCCAATCTAGTCCAGAACAAATCGCAAGCTCCCTAACAAACCTATCAAAAGGACGTAGTAGCCTAAAGACAGTGTTCAAGGAATTCATGGAGTCTCTTACCTCTACAAACGGATCCAACTACAGAACACACATCAATTTCTGGAGTAATTTGTATCACGACATTTTACCACAATCCAAAATCTTAACCGACCCCAATGACGATGAGTTTCTGAAAAACGAGCACCTAATCAACAACTTCCAAGAAGGGTTAAATGAGTTTCAAAAGAATGGCTTTGTGTTGGATTTGAATAATACCTACCAAAGACGAGAAATCTTACGCTCAGGTAAAGAAGCCTACAAAGAAATTGACAAACTTCTCCCTGAGTTGCTCAAGTGATGTGTTTAATGGGTACAGGATATTTTACTTCTGTACCCTATGTAAAGTTTTGTAAAGGTGATAGGAATGTACGATTTTGATTTGGCTATTGGTTGGGATTGTCTTGATGAAAAGTTGGTACAGTCAGCGATTCATAAGAGGTTCCCAAACTTAGAGAGAGAAGTAAAGTTGGGCTCGAATTATGTAGATTTCTTATCGAGCAAACATTACTGTATCGAGTTGAAGAAATGTAGATCGGATAAAGGCTCTAGATATCTAACCCGTCCGAGTCATGCTATAGGGCAAGTCACAGGCTACCAATCAGAGTACAGCTATGTGATGGGTCTAGATTTTACTTCTGTCACCCCAGTTATCCTTCTGTATGGTTCTAGTCTGGGTAGATGGATGTCTGATGAGGTAACCAGACATAGAGAGCGGCTAGGGGTAAAATTGTGGGTGTTAGTGTCTCTTGCCAACCCAACCGTGATAGATGTCGATACCAATGAAGAAGTATTTTTGGGCGACCTATAATTTACTTCTCTGTGATATCATGTTAATAGGCGGGTATAGTTCAACGGCTAGAACAAAGTCCTTATAAGGCTTGAATACAGGTTCGATTCCTGTTACCCGTATGACCCTATAATTGGGTTAGGTTCACACTTTACTTCTATGGAGATTTAGAAATGTCAGAATATCTTGAACTGTCTAGCCGCCTACAAAACATCGACACTGGGTATAGCGATGGAGCTAGTTGTAATACGTTTGTCGTGGCAGACAGTATCGAAGGTGCTGATGGGATTGCTGAGATGTTGAGTTGGGCGTTACGTATCCCATGTAAACAGGGAGCGCCAACTTTAATCCTCTCCAATATCCGTCCCAAAGGTAGCCCTGTTAGTTCAGGAGTTACGGCTAGAGGTGTTTGTGATTTGGTACGGGTTATCGATGGGATTGTTACTTATGCCCGTAGACCAGGTAAGAAAAATAGCGCTTGTGTGGTGTTCTTAGATGCAAACCACGCTGACTTGGATGAATACCTGTCTAGTGGATTCAACAATTCCTTGGATACTGTATACCTAGGAGTTTTGATTGACCCTGAGCAAACTTACTCTAATGAGGTGCTGGAGAAGTTAGTTACGGCTTACGAAAACAAAAGAATCTTTATCAACAAGCTGACATACAATCTAAACGGTGAAAAACTGTACCCGAATGTATGTAATGAGATTAGGCAGAAACACAAATCTAGCTGTACTCTTGCCGCTATCAAACTTCATGAGATGGCTGATCTATCTTTTGAAGAGTTCGGTTATGCTTTTGCTGAATGTGCTGAGAAGTTGATTAGGTACCTCCCTCATGTAGAAAAGAACGCTACAGAAAATCCTGATCTATACAACTTTGAGCGGCAAGTAGGATTAGGTTTTGTAGGGATGGCAAATTTCTTAGGGAAGCTTGGAACTACCTACCAAAAAGAATCAGAGGTGTTTGCGGATTGGAAGATTGGTTTAGTTGATAGTCATTTCTGGGACTTAATGGAAGAAGGGATATACAGTGCTTATCAGATACAAAAACACTATAAAGTAGACCGAATGTTTACGAGCCAACCTACTGCCCATACCGCTCTAAGATTGAAAGACGGTGATTATGCTGTATCCCCTGAACTTAGCCCAATTGTAGGGGGTACGAGAGCTAGTGATGGGTTAGTTCGGGTGTATCGTAAATCTTCCATTGACAAGAAATATGACATGGAGTTGGTTTATCCTGAGTATGTTCAGACCCAATCAGAAGTACCCTACGAAACATACCGTAAGTTCTGTGAGTGCTTGGCTGAGTTGATTAATACCGTAACCGATAACTCTGCTCATACATTTTCCCATTGTTTCTACGGGGATGTGTTTACCTTGGATGACTTGAAACACTTCTTAGGTAGCCCTTTACAATCTCTGTACTACCGGCTTGAACCGATTAAGGTAGAGCGGGATAAAACACGGGTAGATGATTTGGGGGATATCTCTGACCTGCTAGAAGAAACCGAGCCAGATGATTTTTTATTAGGTTTATCGAAGCCAGCCCAAATTACTTCTGATAGCTCCGAAAACTGCCCTATTGATCCTTACGAACGGTTGAATTGCGAGGCTTGTTCCATGTAACAAATCTTACTTCTATCTCCTGTGAATAAACCTAATACCCTGGTATAAAATGTTACCGGGGTATTTTATTGGGTTACTGATTTCATTAACTTGAGACACTGTTAAGATTGAGTCAAGCGGGTAAACAAAGTGATTCAACCGCTTCTGAAATCAAATGTCTAACATTGAATTGGTTAAGCCGAGTGTTGTTGACGGTGTTGAGTTCTACGTATCTAAGTCTGGTGATGAGTCTGGTGTATCTCAGAATGGTCTTGCTAGATTGTGCGGGGTGTCTTCAGGTACAATGTCTGGATTTATTAGCGCTCTTGAAAATGACCCAAATCGCCTGAAACTCAATGGACACGGGATTTTTAGCGCTCGGATGTCTGGTGAAAATGGCGGTAATTCTGCTAAAATCATCAACTCTGAAACTGCCGTCAAGATTATCGAGTATTATGCTTTCGAGTCTAGAGCTAAATCTGAAGTGGCTATGTTCTCATTTCGGAAGTTTGCTAAGATGGGTTTCGATTCTTGGGTCAAATCAATCACAGGTTATGCCCAATCTCAAGACACCCAATCCGTCCTCTCTGCCATCCAACAAGTGTTACAACAGCTAACAGAGATGAAGGTAGAAGTAAAAGAGTACCGTGATATTCGGGGAGTGACAACCACTGTATATGTGAATCTGGATCAGATGTTAACTGATTTACCTAAGCAAAAATCTCTACCCTCCAAAGACCTAACAACAGTCAAAGAATGGCTTCAAATGAAAGGAATTACGCTAGAGGTAAACAAACTTAAGTCATTCGGTAGACAAGTTTCGGACACCTATAAATCCACAGTTGGGAGAAAACCGTCACACAAAATTTCCTATATTGATGGGAGATGGAAAAATATTGGTAAAGGTTATCCTGTTGATGTGTTTCCAATGATTGAAATGGTATGGCGTGAATTTAGTCAGATGTGATATGATAGTTTAGTACACGGGCATATATAGGATTTTACTTCTATATATGCCTTTACCCATCTTTAGGAAGTAGAGTCATGAATCTGTTAGAAGAGTTGAATAAAGTAGAAGCCAATAAATCTGAGTGGGAAGTTATTGCACCGATCTATAAACCTACTGAACCTGTGAATCCTGTGGTAGCTCGGTGTTTAGAGTTACGGGGATTGGAGTTAGACGTTAAAGATTGGACACTTAACTTTTCTAACCGTCTATCTGAAACCGAACAAGTAGAAGTAAAATCTATCCTAGAAGGGCATGCTAGGGATGAGGATAAGCATGAGGCTATTCTTGAACATCTACAGAACTATTGGGGTGGGGTAGAAGTAAGTTCTGAGGCTAAAGAACTGATCAAAGAATGGGTTGATTTGCCGTGTGATTCGATGGTAAAGAAAACGTTCTTGGAAGCTGGAGTGTTTTTTAGTATCTTGCCCCTACTAACCCGATACTCTAATCACGATGGATATACCTCTCGTGTGGCAGATTGGATTATGATTGATGAGCAAAGACATGTTAGATCAGCCCGGTTATTGATGCGTTACTTTTCCCTCAAAGGTTCTAAGAAATTGTTGGGTCTGGTTGAGAAGACATTACGCTTTATCCTCCAAACCGAACCTACCGAGATCCAAGATAAATGGGTTAAACGCTCCTTATCCATTGCTCTGTCTGGGAAGTGTGATGAGTTTGCTGAAGAATCCAGAAGAGTCGTTGTAGGACATTTTGATCAGGAAACAAACAAACAAGTAAAGAACGGCTACTCTTATTAATTTACTTCTATTCATTGCCAAGCCTCCTTAATCTGTGATAGGGTTAGGGAGGTTATTTATTGGGAGTTTATAGGATGCTGGAAACAAACACAACAGAAGTAAATCAACGCCTAATCGATAATGAGGTTTATTGCCATTCCCAACTTGCCCCACAAATCAGACAAATCCTATCCATCACACCCAACCAGTTAGCTATCGAAAACATTAGCGCTATCCCAGGTAAGTGGCTAGTAAATGGCTCAGAAATTGTAGGGGAACTTACTGGTTTTAATGGGATTATCGATTTAGAAACAACCGGTCTAGAATATGACTCTACTATAATTTGTGCTGTCGGTATTGGGTTTATTGGGGGTGAGTTTGTTGTCGCTACGATTGGGCAGTGTGATAAATTACCAATCCAGCACTCTACCATTCTCAATATCAATCAGCCATTTGATAGGTCGTTGTACGATATCCAGAACGGAAAAGATACTTGCCGCCATATTGATTTAAGTTCGATGGCGAAGATTGTACACGGAACACCTGCTTATTCTAAGTACGGATTTAATGGATACGTATCGATGAAAGGACTAGCGGATTTCTACTTTGGGGAGGAAGTAGATAAGACAGACAGAGACCTATTAACCCAAGGCATTCTATCCTTTGAAGATACGGTTAGATACTGTTTGCGAGATGTTGTGATGACAGTTCGGTTAGCTCAGAGAATTATCCCAGATTATGTAGAAAAGAATCCTAGCCCTATCTCCATGTATGGGTTATCTTCTAGGGCGTTTTCAATTCCCCTGTCAGATAAGTTCGATGGGTTCTACGATAGGTGTCAGAAGTGGTATGAGAATCAGCTAGAACTTTTACAGGTGGAATTAGAAAAAGCAGCTATAAACGCCCTAACCGACGCTACAATGGATTACTTCTTTGATGAGTACCCGGAAACCTATGCGACAGAGAAGGGGCTGTTAAAGGCTATTTCTGATGTAGATTCTGAACTGGCTACAAAGATGAGAGAGCAGGCAAAAGATAACCCGAGAGCTAGAAACAAATGCATTGTAAAGATTTGTAAACGTGAGGCAAGTTTTTCTAGTAGTTGGATTGCTTTGATTGTTAAAGCTCGGTATCGGGGGGAGCTATGAAAATATTCCTGCACCCATAAGATTTGGATGTACGGTATGAATCAGCTTAAGAACATTGAAGACCCAAAAGCATCCCTATTAACTCCGTTCAGTAAGGGATATTTTAAGGATAATCATCTTACTTCTGATGTATCTGATGTCCGAAATATCTTAAAATCCATTCAGACTTGGATTAGTTTCGGTTCTAGATTTAAGGAGATTAAGAGGGATAAGTACGGCTATCATCATCCCCGCTACACTCCGCTACACACTCTTACAGGGCGTTCTGTGGATAAGGTATTCTTGCTAGCTCCGAAACCTAAACAGTATAAGGGCGGTTCTGAGTTCCTACGATACATTGAAGCTAAACACGGCTACAAAATTGTTACGGCAGATTTTGATAGCGCTGAGCTTGTTTATGGGGCGGATATTGCTTGCTATTATTTGGGCTTGGATAACCAACTCGGGTGTGATTTTGCTCAGGCTATTTTTGAGGGTGATTCAGAACTTAAAACAGACATTCACTCGGTAGTAGCAGATTTTGTAGGGATTGAGCGAGGTTATTCTAAGAACCTAAATTATGGAGCTAACTATGGGCAGGGAGTTAGGGCACGTATCGAAATGTTACAGAAAGTTACTGGCAAATCTGAAGAAGAATGTACCCGAATCGCCAATGAGTATAAGGCATTCTATATTGACGGTAAGGCTGATCCATTCTTTAGCGGGATTAAAGATATAGCCTATTACTCTTTACCAACTTCCCTATTGATGTCTGAACTTCCGAATGGGTTACTGAACTCTAAAGAACGGGATTATTACACCACTAAAAACAATAGAGTGATCCAAGCTCTAGGAACGGATCACTTGAACTTGCTGATTACTGATGTAGAGCGTAACGTAATCGATAGGGGTCTGGATGCTACTTTGATTCTTACCCGGCATGACGAGTGTTTATTCGAGGTAGCTGAATCTGATGTAGAGGTATTTTCAGAACTCTTACAGGACAGTCATAAATTCACGGTTCAATGTTTACTCGCTCGGTTAGGTATATATCACGCTGTTGAAAAATGGTTATACTTTTCTTCAGTGGATGTTATGGATTGTTACTGCCAAGATAAACCAAAAACCTGCACAGAACTCTAAATCCTAAAACTACTTCTGTTCATAATTACCCGTTGATCTTTAATTAGGTTAGCGCGAAAACTACCCACTCAAATCTCTGAAATCCCTACTGATGCTGGGTTTCGTACAGCGCGACTAATTAATGAAGATACGATCCTATCTTCATAAACCCAATCTAAAATCGTATCTTCATCAATCAACCCGACGGAACGAAAACCTTTACTAGTAAGGATTTCAGCCGTTTTTAGAACCATTCCCCGACGGTTCACTCTATCTCCAATAGTTCCACGTGACATACCAACCATTCGAGCGTATCCAATCTTAGAACAAGCATTTAAATCTTTCTTCTAATACCCGTCACAAATCTTTACAATTACCCGTTAGGTTTAATTACTTAGCGGGTACTTTTGTATTATCGGTAACTTATAGAGTATAATCGAAGAGAAGTATTTTAGCATCAAAGAAAATCTATGACATTCCCTAACCCTAACGCTATTAAACGCCCTGACTATTTACCACCCATTATTACCAGGGAGGATAAAGAACAGTGGGATATTGATGTGATGACTCGATACAATATGCTGACCCAAGATGTAACGATAAATGGGAAGGTGAAAACATCAGCCTACAATAAAGCAATAGGGGGGTGTAATCAAAAATCCATTCCTGATTCGGATTGGGTCAATATAGTGGATCATTGTTTATGGGTTGCTTCTTATACCTATGACAGAGATAAAATAACCAATATCCAGAAATACAATGAACGGGTAACAGAAGTAAATTTAGCTAACCCAAATAAAAAGCCGTTGAAGCTAAAAAAAGTACCTAAGACTGTTTGCCCCTTACCCAATTATTTTTGGAAGCTAATTTACTTTACTTCCTGTACATGGTATAAACAGAACTCCCACCTACTAGATTCGATTAGCTTTGATGAGAAATTTAATTAAACTTTAGCCCAATGGAAAAGTACTTCTATTGGGTTTAGCTGCACTCAATACCATAGAGTTAAATCTATTCTTGAATGATTTGCATAGATTAATCACACTTAGCTCCGATTAAGGGTTGTGGATTAATAAGTTGCCCATTTTTTCTAATCTCGAAATGTAGATGTAGACCATAACTATTACCAGTGTTTCCAGCCATCCCGATACGTTGCCCTTTATTTACCCTCTGCCCTATCTTTACATCTACTCTTGATAGGTGGGCATATAGAGAAGTGAATCCGTCATTATGTTTGATTTGTACAAGATTCCCATACCCTGATCCACATCTCTTATCGCCATCCCTACAACTCGTCTCAATATCAAACACTTCCCCCGACCTGCTAGCAAACACATCATCCAAAGTCTCCCCTGTGATATCCAGACCATTATGATTAGGGCGGCTACCTGTTCTAAATCCATTACGACATCTAAACACGTAAGGAGTAGGACAAGGCAAACCCCAACTACCATCATCGGGTTGGATAGAAGTACTTTGCCCGTTCTGAGAATTACCTGATAACTCTTGGGATACCTTAACTTCAATTCCCGGCTTATAGAGTTTCAAAGTTCCGATAAGACCGGAGCTATTAAAGGCATAAGACACGGAAGCTACATAAAAATCTATCTCTGTCAGTTTATCCGAAAATACCTCTAACCCATTGATCTTAACCATATCGGTAGGGGACAGAAGTAAATCTGAGGCTTGAGGAATAAAGTCGATTTGAGTAGGATTATCTTGAACCCTAGCCATTTCTGTTTGAGCCTGAGATTCAGTTACAGTCTTGCCTGATTCTAGAGTAACTTTGCCCGTTGTCTTAGATTCTGTTTCGGTCTTGGGTTTATTGGGTTGATTAGCGGATTGGGGCTTATTCTCTACCGTGCCAGATTTTACTTCTGTTGTCTTGGTAGGTTTCATTTCCCAAGTTCCCCTAATCCCCCCACTTGTCTGAGGTAAGGCTGATCCGGGAACAATAGCAGAGGTAAAGTTTATGATTTCCTGAGACTCTAGAACATATTGTTTACCCTGCCTAATCGGTTTAATGATAAGTTTCGTACCGCTATTAGAAATTACATAGCCCGCCTTCCGACACTCTCTTAGCAGGAGTTGATAATCAGTCAGCCCGTTGTTTTCTAGATGAATGAACTCTGTACCTTTGCCAGAGAATTCTAAAGAAAGGTTGGATTTCTTAGCTACCCGTTCAGCAAGTTGTTTTAGAGTCAGCCCAGATACCGTGTAGGTTTGTTTGTACTGATTGATTGCCCATAAAGGAGTAACACCAGAAACGGTAATTGTTTTCTCAGAACCTACCGATACAGATACTTCGTACACTAAGTAAATAAACTCTACGAACAGTACCCCTAACTCTCCAGCCCTAATCAAAATCTTGTGGCTCGGTTGGTTTGCTGTGGGTACTGATGGGGATGTTTGTGCTGCTTTAACGGTTTGGGAGTTAGAGTTGGCGTAAGTTGATCCAGATGTTAGGTAAGGGTGTGATTCGTACTGTTTTGCCTTAGCTGCGATACTAGACCCGTTAACATCTTTATCCCCATTGATTACAGCACGGGCATTGTAATAATCCACCGACCCATTAGAAGAAGTAAAATC
>JACCDQ010322834.1_pt1 | contig 12426 bp, 6 predicted proteins | sample 7446031 | NCBI WGS metagenome assembly JACCDQ01 (sample SAMN15323442, study PRJNA562643) | freshwater metagenome | isolation source: river surface water | place: USA:Blue River Watershed | collected 2017-08-17
GAAGGCATTCGCCGTGAGTTGCTCAAAACCCTGTCACAAGAAGGCTTGCTACGCTTTGTGACCGATGTGGTGGCCCCCCTCACCGCCATGGTGGGCGACGCATGGGCACGTGGAGACTTGGCGGTTCACGAAGAGCACCTTTACACGGAATGCGTGAGCGGCTTGATGCGCCAAGCCATCGTGGCCTTGCCGCAAGCGGCCAGTCGGTGCGAGCCCGCTGTGCTGCTCACCACCTTCCCGCAAGAAGCCCACGGCTTGGGCTTGTTGATGGTGGAGAGCATACTGACCTTGCAAGGCTGTCGCTGCGTGTCGCTGGGCACTCAAACCCCTGTACGTGACATTGCCCAAGCGGCGACCGCTCACAGCGTGGATGTGGTCGCCTTGAGTTTCAGCGTCAACATGAATGCCAACCATGTGGTGGATGGCTTGATGGAGCTCAACCTGTTGCTGCCTGCTTCTGTGCAAGTGTGGGCCGGTGGTGGGGCACCTGCGTTGCGACGCCGAAAAATCGATCGTGTGCTGATCATGTCCGACCTGAACGCCATCACCGACGCAGTCAGCCAGTGGCGAAGCCAAAAAATCAAGGCTGAACGCAAAGCCAACGGCTGGTCTTGACGTGGCAGGTGTGCGGCATGGTGCCACCTAGAATTGGTGCACCATGACCGACACCACTTTGCTCCCTCCCGCTTTTTTATCTAAGTTGGCCTCGCGCCAAGACGCTGTTGAGCGTGTGGCTGCTTTGCGCGCCAATGGGCCTGTGGTGTTCACCAACGGTGTGTTTGATGTGTTGCACCGAGGCCATGCCTCTTACTTGGCGCAGGCGCGCAGCTTGGGTGGCAGTTTGGTGGTGGCGTTAAACAGCGATGCCTCGGCCAAACGCTTGGGCAAAGGCCCAGATCGCCCCCTGAACAACGAAGCCGATCGCGCCGCCCTCATCGCTGCGCTCGAAGCGGTGAGCTTGGTCACGTGGTTTGACGAGGACACCCCGCTCGAGCTCATCACCGAGTTGCGCCCCGACATCTTGGTCAAAGGCGGCGACTATGACATGCGCAAGTTGGCTGAAACCGAAGTGGTTGAGTCCTACGGCGGTCGTGCCTTGGCCATTGCGTTTGTCGATGGTTACTCCACCACGGCCTTGGTGAAGAAGATTCGCCAAGGTTGAAAGCAACTGGCTTAGCCGAATACCGCTTGCCACAAGGCCTTGATGGCCACGCACTCATTGTCAAGTTCGGCTTGCGGGACTTGGGTGGGCTGTTCGTCTAGGCGCGCGCGGTGTTGAATGCGGCGCAGTTCGCGGTAAGCGTCGCCTGCGGCTTGGCCCACACCGGCGGGCAGCAGGCCTGCTTTTTCGGCGTGCAGTAGCAACGCAATATTGCCCACGTTGCCCAATAGCGCAGCATGTTCGCGAGCGTGGGCCAGCACCAAGTACTGCACCGCAAACTCCACATCCACCATGCCGCCGGGGCTGTGTTTGACGTCAAACAAATCCGGTTTCACAGTGTGCGCTGCACGCAGCTTGTCGCGCATGGCCATGATTTCGTTGCGCAGGCTGTGGCGATCGCGCGGGGCGTTGATGACGTTGGCCCGTACCGCGTCAAAGCGTGCGTGCAAGGCTGGTGCACCTAAGCAAAACCGTGCGCGTGTCATGGCTTGGTGTTCCCACGTCCACGCGGTGTTTTCACCGCGTTGGCATTGGTAGTCTGAATAGGCTTCAAAGGTTGACACCAGCAGCCCCGAGTTGCCATTGGGGCGCAAGGCTGTGTCAATTTCGTACAAGTCGCCGTCGCCGGTTTTCACGGTTAGCCAGTTGATGAGTTTGCGCACGTAGGCCGCGTAGATTTCGCCTGCACGTTCGTGTGCGTCTTCGTACACAAACACAATGTCCAAGTCGCTGCCATAGCCCAGCTCTTTGCCGCCCAGCTTGCCGTAAGCCAAGATGGCAAACAGGGGCTCGTCGCGGTGGCGTTGCTTGAACTGCTGCCATACCCAACGGCTGGTGATTTTTAACACGCTGTCGGCCAAGGCGCTCAAGTCATCGGCCACTTGCTCCACGGTGATGCGGCCTTCCACATCGCGTGCCAAGGTGCGAAACACCTCGGCATGATGGGCACGGCGCAGCAGGTTGAGCAAGGTTTCTTCGTCGGCTTGGCCGGTGGCTTGCAACGAGGCGAGGCGACGTTCGAGCTCTTGCTCAAACTCTGCGGGCACAAAGCGCTCGGCCAGCAAGGCTTCGCCCGCCAGTTCGTCAATCACGCCCGGGTGTTGCTGCAAATACTTGGCAGGCCAGCGGGCCATGCCAAGCAAGCGCATGAGCTGCTCGTGCACGCGTGGGCGTTCAATCAGCAGTGCCAAATAGCTTTCGCGGCGCAGCAAGGGCTCCATCCAGTCGCTCCAGCGCACAGCGGCTTCTTCGCTCACGCGGCCATCGTCAATCCATGCGTTGGTGCGTTGCAAGAGTTTGAGCAGCCGCTGCACGCCATCGTCGCGCAAGGCGCGCATGCGCGGTTGCTCGGACCAATGGGTCACGCGTTCACGCAGGCGCGGGTTCAAGTCGGGCAGCAGTGAGGCCAAATCGACATAGTCGTTTTTGGGTGTGCAGCCTTTGCAATCACCGTTGTTGTGGGTGTCGGTTTTTTCGCCCAAGCCCAGCAGGCGGTCAAACTCTTGCGCCACCAGTTCGCGGTGGCTGTCGAGTTGGGCGAGGAAGTCGCACACATCGCCATAGCCCAAGGTCAGCGAGATCCAGTTGAGGTCGTCGTCCTGCGTGGGCAGCACATGGGTTTGTTGATCGTCCAGGTACTGAATGCGGTGCTCGACTTGGCGCAAAAACACATAGGCTTGTGCCAGTGCCTCTGCGGTGGCAGCTGGCATGAGGTTGGCTTGGCTCACGCGCTGCAAGGCTTGCAGCGTGGGGCGTGTGCGCAGTTCAGGAAAATGGCCACCGCGCACCACTTGCAGCAGCTGCACGATGAATTCAATTTCTCGAATGCCACCACGTGACAGCTTCACATCGTTGGCACGTTCGGGGCGGCCTGCACTGCGTGTGGCTGAGTGTTTGCGAATTTGTTGGTGCAAGCCACGCAGCGATTCAAACACGCTGTAGTCCAAGTAACGGCGAAACACAAAAGGCAGCACGGTGTCGCGCAATTCAAACGCATTGGCTTTGGCACTGAAGGGGGCAACCACGCGGCTCTTGAGCCAAGCAAAGCGTTCCCACTCACGGCCTTGCACCAAGAAATATTCTTCCAACGATTGACGTGACACCACGCTCGGGCCCGAGTTGCCGTTGGGGCGAAGGGCCAAGTCCATGCGAAACACAAAGCCGTGTTCGGTGGTGTCGCCAATCAAGGTGTAAATGAGTTTGACGGCTTTGGCAAAGTAGTCGTGGTTGCTGATGCGACCACGACCATCGGGCAAGCCGGTGGTTTCGCCGTCTTCGTCGTACACGTAAATCAAGTCGATGTCGCTCGACACGTTCAGTTCACGCGCGCCAAACTTGCCCATGCCAATGATCCATAAAGTCGCCCGTTCGCCATTGGGGGTGGTGGGCATGCCAAAGCTGGCATCGAGTTGGGCTTGGGCTTCTTGGTAGGCGACATCGAGTGTGAACTCGCCCAGCTCAGTCACCGCACGGGTGATGGCTTCAAGGCTGGCGTGTTGCTCGCAGTCGAGCACCACGAGGCGCTCCATCACCAACTGGCGCAGCATGCGCAGCGAATCAGCGCAACTGTGCGTGTGGCGCAATGCCGCAAAACAGGCCTGCATCGTGGCCAAAACAGGCGCACCCGCGGGCAGCAAAGGCAGCTCGTTGGCATATCGGCGGCGCAAGCGCTGAACGAAGCGTGAATGCTGACTCAAATTTTGCATGGGGCAGGGGATAATTGCGCTCATCTTGTTCGTGCCGTGAAGCCGTTGTCTGATTCTGTGAATGCCACCCCCCCACCTCTTTTGTCTGATGCGACTGTGCCATCAGCTTGGCGCCGTGCGCTTCGCTGGGCCTTGGGCTTGGTGGCGTTTGCTTGGGTGGTGGTGTTGCTGGCTTGGGGTGCCTTGCATATTTTCATTGTGCCGCGAATCGGCGAATACCGTGAGGTCTTGCAGCAACAAGCCTCACGCGTGTTGGGGGTTCGGGTGGAAGTGGGGCATATCAGCGCGCAAGGCGGTTGGTGGGTGCCTTGGCTTGAGCTCACCGACATTGCGCTGTTTGACCGTGAGGGCCGTGAGGCCCTGCGTTTACCGCGTGTGCTGGCGGCGGTCTCGCCACGCTCATTGCTGTTGGGCCAGTTAGAGCAACTGGTGGTGGAGCGCCCAGAGTTGGAAATTCGCCGCGATGCCTCGGGGCATGTGTGGGTGGCAGGCTTAGACACATCCTTGGGTGGTGACGGACGTGCCGCAGATTGGTTTTTTTCGCAGCCGGAATTTTTGGTGCAAGCCGGTGTGCTGCACTGGCGCGATGACAGTCGTCCAAGCGAATCACAAACCGCCGCGCCGGTGCTGACGCTGCAAGGCGTGGATGTGTCGCTGAAGAACCGCTGGTTCAGCCACGACTGGCGTGTAGATGCGACACCACCGCAGGCCTTGGGGGTACGTGCGTCTGTGCGCGGCAAGTTGTCGCATCCTGTTGGTGCGCGCGCGGGCGATGTGACGCAATGGCGCGGCGAGCTTTTTGCCGACTTGCCCTATGCCAACTTGGCGAGCTTGCGCCCTTGGCTCACAGCCGACCAAGCGTTTGTACAAGAAGGGCGCGGTGCCGTGCGCCTGTGGATCGATGTGCGCGAGGGGCAGCCTGTGGGCGTGTCTGCCGATGTGGCATTGGATGCGGTCGATGCCCGTTTGGGGGCCAACCTCATGCCCTTGCGTTTGCGCCAAGTGCACGGACGCTTGGGTGCGCAGTGGTTGCAGGGGGCGGTAGAAATCAGCAGCCAAGACTTGGTGTTTGACACCCAAGAGGGCGAACACTGGCCAGGCGGCGATGTGCGCGTGAGCTGGGTGGGTGAGAGCTTCACCTCGGGCACCCTGTATGCCGACCGCTTGGACTTGAACGCGTTGAATCAAATCAGCCAGCGGCTGCCTTTGTCTGACGCGATGCGTGCCATGCTTTCGCGTGTGCAACCTAAAGGGCAGGTCAATCAACTCAAAGCCACGTGGCAACACAAAGACGACGAGGTCTGGAACTACACCGTGCGTGGACAAGTCAAGCAGTTGGTCTGGCAACGCGACACACACCCTGACAGCCCCTTGGCCTCGGTGCCAGGTGTGCAAGGCGCGCAGCTTGATGTGGACTTCACCCAAAAAGGTGGCAAAGCCCGCATCAACGTGACCAACGGCAGCCTCACGCTGCCTTTGGGTTTGGATGAGCCACAGATTGACTTGAAAGAAGCCTCGGCCTTGCTGGCATGGCAACTCAAAGGCGACGACGTGGCGGTGCAGTTCACCCAAGGCCGTGTGGTGAATGAGGATGTGAATGGCGAGTTCAATGGCAACTGGAAAACCGGCGACGGCGATGCGCGTTTACCGGGTGTGTTGGATTTGACCGCCAGCCTGCAACGCGCCAAGGCGGCGCGTGTGCATCGTTATTTACCCAACACCTTGCCTGCGGATGTGCGGGCCTATGTGCGCGATGCCGTGCGTGCAGGTGAGGCCAGCCATGTCACCTTGCGCTTGCGCGGTAACTTGAACGACATGCCGTTTGACAACCCCAAACAGGGTGAGTTCCGTATCGTTGCGCAAGTGGCAGACGGCCACTATGCCTATGTGCCACCCGCCGTGCCACAAGCCAAGACGCCTGCAGCGCCCGAGTGGCCAGCGTTGGTGGGCCTTAACGGAGAGTTGGTGTTTGACCGCAGTGCCTTGCACTTCAAAGGACGAACCCGGTTGGCCAGCGCCCCAGATGTGGCGTGGCAAAAAGTAGAGGCGCACATCCCCCGTTTAGCCCAAGCCGTGGTGCGTGTCACGGGTGAAGGTCGTGGCCCGTTGCAACAAGTGCTTGACACGGTGGGCAAGACAGCACTCAACGACTTGACCTCGGAGGTGTTGAGCAAAAGCCAAGCCAAAGGCGACGCCAATTTCAAACTGGACTTGACCTTGCCCATCCAACACTTGGACAAGACCCAAGTGCAAGGCAGTGTGACCTTTATCGACAACGCCCTGCAAGTCATTCCCGGCACCCCTGTGCTACAGCACGCACGCGGCGTCTTGCACTTCAGTGAACAGGGATTCAAGCTAGAAGGCCTGCATGCCGATGTGCTGGGTGGCGCAGCCACGTTGTCTGGCGGTTTGTCTTTCACCGCGAAAGACGGCAAATCGCCGCTGCAACTCAAAATTCAAGGCGACTTCACTGCCGAAGGTTTGCGACAAGCCCGTGAGTTGGGGTTTGCCGCACGCTTGGCCCAACGTGCCACGGGCAAAGCCAGTTACACCGCCACGGTGGGCTTGCGTCGCGGACAACCCGAGTTGCACATCAGCAGCGACCTCAAAGGCTTGGCCTTGGGTCTGCCCGCACCGTTGAACAAGTCCGCATCGGCTGTCATGCCTTTGCGCATTGAGAGCGAACTCACCCGCGAATCGCTGCTGCCGAAAACGCGTGTGTTGCAAGACCAAATCAAGCTCACGGTCGACCGTTGGGTTTCGGTGGTGTATGTGCGCGATCTCAGTGGGGCACGCACGCGCGTTGTGCGCGGCGGCATTGCGGTGGGGCCTTCGGTGAAAGAGGCCGTGGCCTTGCACGACAACGCCGTCAGCCTGAATTTGCAAATGCCCATGTTGGATGTGGATGCATGGGGTGCCGTGCTGTCGCAGCTCACCGGCGCGACCTGGGGCAAAGCCAAAGCCTCGGCCAAATCGGTGACCGGACAAGAAGCCAATGCCGACAATGCACAAGACTATTTGCCCACCTATGCCGCTGTACAGGCCGATCAAATCAAAGTGGCCGATCGCATGATTCACAAAGTGCTGGTGGGTGGCACGCGCCAAGGCGATTTGTGGCGCATCAATGTGAGCGCGGACGAGCTCAATGGCGCAGCCGAAGTTCGCCCACCCAGCGGCACTGTGCCTGCGCAGTTGTATGCGCGCTTGGCTTATTTGAATATCCCGCCCAGCTCCGTGCCCGATATGGACCGCTTGCTCAGCGATCAGCCCAGCAGCATTCCGAGCTTGGACATCGTGGTCAACGACTTGACGTTGCGTGGCAAAAAACTGGGGCGTCTAGAGATTGATGCGGTTAACCGACAAAGCGCCAACGCCACGCGTGAGTGGCGTTTGAACAAACTCAACTTATCCATGCCCGAGGCCACCTTCAATGCCACGGGCAATTGGGCGACCGAGGGCGCACGGACGCGACGCACCAATTTGAATTTCAACTTGACCGTGCGCGACAGCGGCAGCTTGCTGACGCGACTGGGCACGCCCGAGGCGATTCGCGGCGGTGAGGGCCGCTTGGAAGGTACGGTGTCGTGGCAAGGCTCGCCCATCACCCTCGACTACGCCAGCATGAACGGCAAGATGAACTTGGCCATAGAAAAAGGGCAGTTCCTCAAGACCGAGCCTGGTGCTGCGCGTTTGCTTGGCGTGCTCAATTTGCAAGCCCTGCCTCGGCGTTTGACCTTGGATTTTCGGGATGTGTTCAGCGAAGGTTTTGCATTTGACTTTGTGCGCGGCGACATTCGTTTGGAGCAAGGCATTGCCTCGACCAACAATTTGCAAATGAAAGGCGTGGTCGCCGGTGCCTTGATTGAAGGGCGTGCCGATGTGGTGCGCGAAACCCAAGACCTCAAAGTCGTGGTGGTGCCGGAAATCAATGCAGGTACGGCATCGCTGTACATGGCCACCATCAACCCCTTGATTGGCTTGACCAGTTATTTGGCCCAGTCCATTTTGACCAAACCCCTGATTCGCGCGGGCACCAGCGAGTTCCATGTGGATGGCACATGGGCTAACCCACGCGTGACCAAAGTCGACTGATGTTTTTCACCAACGGACCTCAAATTCGCCGCCGGGGGCTCTGGGGCGTGTTGGTGGTCTTGGTTTTGGCCATGCTCAGCACCTTGGTGTGGTTGGCTGGTCGCTACGAGGTCAGTCAAGTGCAAGCACGCCTCGAACGCGATGCTGCCGATGCCGTGAGTGACATACGCACAGCCCTCACCCGCAATGTGCAAAGTTTGCAAGCCCTGCAGTATGCCGACCGCACGCGCGTGTCATGGTCACGCGACGCCAGCGCCTTGTTGCGCGAACACCGTGAGTGGTTGCGTTTGGAGCTGCGCGGCACCGATTTGCAAGTGATCAAAAGTGTGGACACACCATTTCGTGCGCCCGTGTTTAGCCGCTTTGGACGTGAGGCCAATCAACCTGAAGTGGTGCAAGCCTGTGCTGTGGCGCGACGCCAAAGCGGCCCAGGCTACGGCACCAGTTCTTACGTGCCGCAAACCGACGGCTTGGGCGTAGAGATCATGGACTTGTGCTTGCCCGTCATCACCGACGGCAAGCTCACCGGTTACACGATTGCCACCTACGCTTTGAGTGAAATTTTGGTCAACATGGTGGGGTCGCAACTCACGCGTAGCCAAGAGGTATCGTTCACAGAGTCCGATGGCACACGCTTGGCCATGCACGGCACAGCACGCCGAGGCTCGCGTGTGTTCATAGCCAAGCAACTGCTTGATTTGCCCGGCCACACCATGGTGCTGCGCATGGACAGCTGGCGCGGCGCACCCGATGTGTTTCCCAATGTGCTGACTGCTTTGGTCACCGCCATGGCCATGGCTTTGGTCACGGTGCTCATCATGCTTGGGCGCGACATGCGCCGTCGCCAGCGCGTCGAGTTGGACTTGGCCGAAGCCTTGGCGTTTCGCAAAGCGATGGAAGACTCGTTGGTGACGGGCTTGCGTGCGCGTGACAACCAAGGGCGCATCACCTACGTCAACCCCGCGTTTTGTGAAATGGTGGGCTTTGAGGCGCACGAGTTGATTGGCAAAAGCATTCCTGCACCCTATTGGCCGCCTGAAATGGTGGATGAATATGGCCAGCGCCAAGCCCTGCGTTTGGCGGGCAGCGCGCCGCCACGTGAGGGGGCCGAATCGGTGTTCATGCGCAAAAACGGCGAACGCTTTGCCGTGATGATTTTTGAAGCCCCTCTCATCAACGCCTTGGGCGAACAAACCGGTTGGATGGGTGCGGTGTTGGATGTGAGTGAGCAGCGCCGCGTTGAAGAAGTGTCGCGTGCCAGTCAAGAACGTCTGCAAGCCACGGCGCGCTTGGCCACGGTGGGTGAAATGGCGTCGCTCTTGAGCCATGAGCTGAACCAACCCTTGGCTGCTATTTCTAGCTACGCCACGGGCAGCATGAACTTGCTCAAAGAGGCCGCAGTCAAAGATCCGCAACTGGCCGAAACACTCAGCAGCGCGATCCAGCGCATTGGCCAGCAAGCTGAACGTGCGGGCAAGGTGATCAAGAGCGTGCATGACTTTGTGCGTCGCCGTGACCAAGCACGTGAGGCCGTCACCCCGCGTGCGCTCCTTGACGATGTGATGCCCCTGGTCAGCTTGCAAGCCCGCAAGCTCGGAGTGCGTGTGGTGGTCAACTGCGCACCCGATTTGCCTGCGGTCTTGTGCGACCGCACCATGGTCGAGCAAGTCTTGCTGAACTTGGCGCGCAATGGCATGCAAGCCATGGCCGATGACACGCCCAACAAGGTGCTCACCCTCAGCGTGCAACGCGCGGCTTCTAATGCCACCAGCCGGTGGCTGGAATTCGCCGTGGCAGATGTGGGCCACGGCATTGCGCAAGATGTGGCGGACAAACTCTTCACCCCGTTTTTCACCACCAAGCAAGAAGGCATGGGTTTGGGCCTGAGCCTGTGCCGTACCGTGGTAGAGCAGCATGGTGGCTTTTTGAGCCACCATGCCAATTTGCCCCGTGGCACGGTGTTCAGTTTCACCCTGCCACAATCGTGATCTGAGGCCACACCTATGCAACCCACAGAAGACGCTTTGGTATTTATTGTTGATGACGATGCAGGCGTGCGCGAAGCCTTGGCTTGGCTGCTGCGTTCACGTCGTTTGCCCAGCCAGTCGTTTGAGAGTGCCGACGACTTTGCGGCGTTTCTCAACACCCAAGGCCAGCCTTGGCAGCCCACGCAGCCCGGCTGCTTGCTGCTGGATGTGCGCATGCCCGGCATGAGCGGTTTGGCCCTGTTTGAACACCTCATGGAACGCCAGTTGTTGGCGGTGTTGCCAGTGATTTTTTTAACCGGCCATGCCGATGTGCCCACGGCCGTGGACTCGGTCAAGCGAGGCGCTTTTGACTTTTGCGAAAAACCGTTTTCTGACAATGCACTGGTTGACCGCATCGAACAGGCCTTGGCACGCTCGGCGCAGACCTTGCAGAACCTGCGAAGCAAACAAAACTTGCAACACAACTTGGCCGATCTGACCGAGCGCGAACGCGATGTGATGCACTTGGTGGTCGAAGGCTTGCCCAACAAACTCATTGCCGACCAACTCGACATCAGCGTGCGCACGGTGGAAGTGCATCGCGCCCGCGTGTTTGACAAGATGAATGTGAAATCGGCGGTGGAGTTGGCCAACCTGCTGCGCGGTGAGTGAAGTACATGCACATGTCTTGGATTCGCGTTTGCATTGTCACCACGTTGGTGTTGGTGTTGGTGGGTTGCGGCTCGACACGTCACGCACCGTTGCGTGATGCGGGACGTGCCTATCCAGCTGCACGCGCCCCTGCAGATGCGCCGCGCGCCAGTGGCAGCTTGGCGGGCACACCCGGCACGCCTAGCCCACAGCAAAGCTATCGCAGCCGCTGGGTGGCCACCTCATGGAACGAGGTGCCGGGTTGGCAAAACGATCAGCTGCAAGACGCGTGGAACGCCTGGCTACAAAACTGCGAACGCCCCGGCCCTTTGTTTGCGCCTCTTTGCAAAGACGTGCGTCAGCTCATGCTCGGCAGCGACGATGACCGTCGCCTGTGGATGATGGGCCACTTGCAGCCTTACCGCGTGGAAGCCCTCGACGGTTCAGTCGATGGCTTGCTCACCAGCTATTACGAGCCCATGTTTGATGCGTCGGCACACATGCGTCCCGGCTTTGAAGTGCCCTTGTATGCGCCACCTGAGGGCTTGGCCGAGGTCCGTCGTGCAGGGCGCCCATGGTTTAGCCGCCAAGAGATTGACACCTTGCCCCAAGCTGCTGCGGCGCTGCGTGGGCGTGAAGTGGCGTGGCTAGCCGACCCAATTGACGCCTTGGTGCTGCACATCCAAGGCTCGGGCCGTGTGCGCATCACTCAGCCAGATGGCAGCACGCGCATTATGCGTTTGGCTTTTGCGGGTTCAAACGAACAACCGTACCAAAGCGTTGGCCGCTGGTTGCTAGACCGAGGCTTGATCAAAGATGCTTCTTGGCAAGGCATCCGAGCATGGCTGGTCAGCACTCAGCAAACCAACCCGCGCTTGGTGCAAGAGATGTTGTGGAGCAATCCACGCTATGTCTTCTTCCGAGAAGAAGTGCGCAATGGCGTAGACGCAGATCTTGGCCCACGTGGCGCCCAAGGCGTGCCCCTGACCGCAGGGCGTTCGATTGCAGTCGACAAAGACTCCATTCCGTATGGCACGCCCGTGTGGCTGACCAGTGCTGGACCCAATGGCAGCTTGCAGCGCTTGGTGTTTGCGCAAGACACAGGCAGCGCCATTGTGGGCGCGGTGCGCGCCGACTACTTTGCGGGCACAGGCGCCGAAGCCGGTGATTGGGCTGGTCGCATGAAGCAGGGCTTGCGTTTGTGGGTGTTGTGGCCGAAATAACGGGAAGACCATGAGCCTTAGGCGTCACCTAGGGCGTGTGAGTTTTCAGATCTCGCTCTAAACTTTGGCAAAGCACGTCATTGACTGGAGCTCCCCATGAACGCCCCTTTGCCCGAACACATTCGCCGCGCACTCGACACAGTCACGCTTGACGATAAATACAGTCTTGAGACAGGCCGCGCCTTCATGAGTGGTGTGCATGCCTTGGTCAAACTGCCTATGCTGCAGCGCCAACGCGATGCGCTGCAGGGCAAAAACACGGCGGGCTTCATCAGCGGCTATCGCGGCTCGCCACTGGGCACCTATGACCAATCGTTGTGGAAAGCCAAGCCTTATCTGCAAGCGCAAAACATCGTCTTCCAACCGGGCGTGAACGAAGAGTTGGCGGCTACCGCGCTGTGGGGTACACAACAACTCGGCTTTGCGCCCGCAGGCAGCAACAAGTTTGATGGTGTGTTTGGCATTTGGTATGGCAAAGGTCCAGGTGTAGACCGTTGTGCCGATGTGTTCAAGCACGCCAACATGGCGGGTACCACGCCGTGGGGCGGCGTGCTGGCGGTGGCGGGTGATGACCACGTGGCCAAGAGCTCAACGGCGGCGCACCAAAGCGATCACATTTTCAAAGC
>JACCDQ010060829.1_pt1 | contig 12425 bp, 12 predicted proteins | sample 7446031 | NCBI WGS metagenome assembly JACCDQ01 (sample SAMN15323442, study PRJNA562643) | freshwater metagenome | isolation source: river surface water | place: USA:Blue River Watershed | collected 2017-08-17
AGCTCCGCCACCAGCGGCAAATGGTCGGACATGCGCACCCACGCCGGACCATGGGGCACATGGGCGTGCACCAACTTCAGGCCGCGCACGTAAATGCGGTCCAGGTGCAACAGCGGCAAGCGGGCCGGGAACGTGGGCAAACGGATGCCTTCAAACGTGCGCAGACCCAAACCGGCCATGGGGTCGTGCAGGCGCGCACCCCAGTCGTTGAAATCACCCGCCACGATCAGCGGTTCATCCGCCGGTACCTCGCGCTCGATGAAACGGCCCACCGCCTGCACCTGCCGTTCGCGGCTGGCATGGATCAACCCCAAGTGCACCACCACCACATGCACCGGACGCTCGCCCACCTGCACCGTGACGTGCAGCAAACCCCGCTGCTCGAATCGGTGGTCCGACACATCGTGGTGGCCATGGCCCAGCACCGGCCAGCGGCTGAGCAAGGCGTTGCCATGCTCCCCGTGGCGGGTGACGGCGTTGGTGCGGTAAACCGCTTCGTAGCCCGAAGGCGCCAACACCTGCGCCTGCCCAGCCGTGGGCCAATGGGGGAAATGGCGCTGCATTTTGCGGTTGAAACCGCGCACCTCCTGCAGACACACCAGGTCGGCATTGAGCTGCGCCACCGCCTGCTGCAGGTTGTGGATTTCGAGCCGGCGCACCGGCCCCAGGCCTTGCACGCCTTTGTGTATGTTGTAAGTGGCCACGCGCAGGGTGTTCATGGGGAAATCATGCCATCAAACACCGTGGTTTGACAGGCCGCCAAACGGTGACTACCATTGGTATCCACCCTGGTTTATTGAGAACGCCCCATGGACACCGCTCGCCTCTTTCAATCCGGCCGGTCACAAGCCGTCCGGCTGCCCAAGCCTTACCGGTTCGAAGGGCAAGAAGTTTGCATCCGACACTTTGGCAACGGCGTGCTGCTGCTGCCCGCCAATGACCCGTGGGCCATCCTGGAAGAAGGCTTGCAAACGTTTGAGCCCAACTTCCAACTCCAGCGAGAACAACCCGAACATCAAATTCGTCCAGACATTACGCCATGATTCTGCTGGACACCAACACCTGCATTTACATCATCAACCAGAGACCAGCCCATGTGCTGGCGCGGTTCAGGCAGCACAAAGCGGGAGACATTGGTTTATCGGCCGTGGTGGCGGCAGAACTGGCCTACGGCGTGAGCAAAAGCGGTTCCCAACGCAACCTGCAAGCGCTGCAAATGTTCCTGGCACCGCTCGAAGTGCTGCCGTTTGACGAAGGGGTAGTGTGGCAATACGGTATCCTGCGCGCACAGCTGGAACGGCAGGGCACGCCCATCGGCCCAATGGACACGATGATCGCAGCACATGCAGTGGCACTGGACGCTATTTTGGTGACGAACAACATGCGGGAGTTTGAGCGTGTACCAGGCCTGCGGCTGCAGAACTGGGTTGCCACCGGCTAATCCCGACCTAGACGCGCCAACCACAAAATCGCCTCCGCGTTGGAGGGCGAGAAGCACCGGTCGGCCGCCTCGCGCCAGGTCAACCAGGCGTGAGCGGTGTGTTCGCGCGGGTTCAGGCGCACGGGCGTACCGGCGGGTACTTGAAGGCCAAACACGCGCTCGGTGTTGTGCGTGATGCCCGGGGCGTAGCGGTGACGCCACTGAGGGTAAATTTCGTAGACGTTTTCCAGCGCCCAGTCGGTCAGCAGGCAACCGGGTGCATCGGCGGTTATGCCGGTTTCCTCCAACACCTCGCGGGCGGCGGTGGTGGCCCAAGGTTCATCCGCAAAGTCCTTGGAACCTGTAACGGACTGCCAGAAGCCCGGCGCGTCGGCGCGCTCGATCAACAGCACCTCCAGCACCGGGGTGTGGATGACGACGAGGACGGATTTGGGAATTTTGGGTGGACGCGTGCTCACCCGCGCCATTGTGCCGGCGGCCTGGCTTAGAGGCCAGGGGCTTGACCCAGATCAAAAAAATGACAGCCGGTGGCCACAGGGCTAAAGTTATCCAAAAGGAGCCCGATAAGCATTTCAACGAGCTTCCAAACAGGTTCGTGGTCAAGCTGACATGGGGTTGGTTTGACACCGACATAAGTCGGCAGTTTTGGCTTTAAGGAGCTTTGAAAATGGCTGCAATCATCAACACCAACATCGGTTCTTTGAACGCTCAGCGCAACCTGACGACGTCTCAGACCGCCATGGCCACCGCCATGCAACGTCTGTCTTCTGGCTTGCGCATCAACAGCGCCAAGGACGACGCTGCCGGCTTGGCTATCTCGGACCGTTTCAGCACCCAAATCCGCGGGTTGAATCAAGCCGTTCGCAATGCGAACGACGGTATCTCGTTGTCTCAAACTGCCGAAGGCGCCTTGGGCACCATCAGCGACAACCTGCAGCGTATTCGTGAATTAGCGGTCCAGTCGGCCAACGCTACGAACAACGCCAGTGACCGTGCCGCATTGGACTTGGAAGTGCAGCAACGTATCGCCGAAGTAGAGCGAGTTGCTAGCCAAACAAACTTTAACGGTCAAAAAATCCTTGATGGCACGTTTGGATCGGCTGCATTCCAAGTCGGTGCCAACGTAGGTGAAACCATTAGTATTTCTTTGGCCACTAGCATGAAAACCAACGCGATCGGTCAAATCGCAACTGGAACATCCACAACTGGCGTGCAAGCGACCAACTTGTCCGGTGCAGGTACGATCAAAGTTGGTTCCGCAGATGCAGTAACAATTAAAGCAGCCGTGCAAGGAACCGCAGCTGGGCAGTCCAACGTAAGTGCATACGCCAAAGCTGAAGCAATCAACGCTGCCGGAGCTTCTGGACTCACGGTAACTGCCACTAACAATATTGAGTTCGGCATTGGCGCAACCACTACTACAGGAACATCGGGCACTCCTGTAGCAACATCCACCTACAGCTTGACGATCAATGGAACAGCCATCTTTTCCTCTTTTGATCAAAGCACCGGCGCTGTACTGACATCGCAACAAATCAGCGATGCAATTAACGCCCAGTCCTCTACCACAGGCGTTACTGCTTCACTTACGGGCAGCAACTTGCGCCTGACTGCGGCAGATGGTAGGGACATCAACATTGCGCAGGAATTTGGCACAGGAGCGGCAGGCGGTATCACAGCGGGTGCGGGTGGTTCTACCACTGTCAACGGCATCACCTATCGCGATGGCATTATTGACACAGCAGTTGCCAATGCGGGGGCTTACAGCACGACCTCAACTGCACGCAACGGTGGTACACTGACCTTCACAGCCAGTGAGAATATCATCATCACAGGTGATGGTGATGATATGGGATTTGCTAGCGCAAACGTCACGATTGCCAGGGATACCACTACATTGTCAAGCGGAAATGTTAAAACTGTGGCAGCCGCAAACACACTGATGAACCGAGTGGACTCTGCACTCACTGCCGTTAGCAACCTGCGCAGTACCTTCGGCGCTATCCAGAACCGCTTTGAGTCGACCATTGCCAACTTGGCGACCACGGCCGAAAACTTGACAGCCAGCCGCAGCCGGATTTTGGATGCTGACTTTGCCTCTGAGACAGCCGCATTGAGTCGTGCCCAGATCCTGCAGCAAGCTGGCACGGCTATGGTTGCTCAGGCCAACCAGTTGCCGCAGGGCGTACTGGCCTTGTTGCGTTAACCATATCGCACCTGATGGGGAAGCGGCTGTCCGACGGGCAGCCGCTTTTTCTGCTTTTCACGCGTCAAGTTTTCGACGATTATCCCGTGGTGGATAATTTTGGTTAGGAGATTGTCATGGCACTTTCTGCACCTGGCATTGGTAGCGGACTCGACATCAATAGCATGGTGTCGCAGCTGGTCGCACTGGAAAAGAAGCCTCTAGAGCAGCTGCAAGCGAAAACCTCGAGCCTTCAGACCAAAGTATCCGCCTTTGGTCAACTGCGATCTCAGCTGGGCAATCTCCAAGACCAGCTCACCAAGCTGGCAAGTCCATCAACATGGAACAACCTTGCACTCTCCAGCAGTAACGAGGCAATAACCGGGGCAATCACGGCCGGAGCATCTACAGGACGTTTCACGGTGGAGGTATCGCAACTCGCCAGAGCCCAATCAGCAGCAACCTCAACCATGAGCCCAGGTGCCAAGCCGGGCAGCGGCACCTTGTCAATTCGTCTTGGCGCCTGGAATGCTGTTGACGAAGACAATGACGATCTGACTCCCGATGTGATGCGATTCACGCCAACTTCTGGCTCTAGCGAGGTAATCGTGAATATTTTGGCCACGGATGACTTGGCCAGCATCGCAACGAAAATCAACGCGTCTGGTGGTGGCGTTTCTGCGGCGGTTGTCACGGATAGCACAGGTCAACGATTGGCCATTCGATCGGTAGAGACCGGCAAAGAAGAAACGTTTCGCATCCAGGTTAGTAACCTAGGCAGCGGTAGCACGTTGGGTAACTTGACCTACAACCCCGAGGGTGTGGAAGGCGATGTGAACGGCGACCCGGTTTTCGGGATGGGCTACAGTGGGATGACACTAACCCAATCAGCACAGAACACACTGGCAACCATTAATGGCTTGGCGGTAGAGTCAACCGACAACCGATTTACAGGTGTGGTTGCAGGCTTGAACCTGACTGCGAACGCCACGACCAGTGGACCGGTGAATATCACAGTAGCCGAAGACAAAAACGCGATCCGCACAGCACTTACCAGCCTGGTTGAGTCGTACAACGCCTTGTCGAATGCGCTGCGTGAAATGACGAAATTTGATCCATCCACCAAACAGGCAGGCAGCTTACAAGGCGATAGCACTGCTGTTGGCCTGCAAAATACCCTGCGGCGAGCCTTTTCTGGCTTGGGTCCTTCCGGGTCGGACTTTAACCGCTTGTCTGACGTAGGACTGCAGTTTCAACTTGATGGCACGCTGAAACTGGATGCAGGCAAGCTGAACCAAGGACTGGACAAGTTTGACAGTCTGAAAACCTTTTTTACGGCCTCAGGCACAGAGGGTGCTGAAGGAATGGGCATTCGGCTGCGCAACCTTGCGCAAGGCATGTTAAACAGCACCGGGGCACTCACCACCAAGAATCAATCCTTACAGCGCGACATTGAGCGCCTAACCAAGGAGCAAGACAAGGTCAACGCACGGATCGAGCGTGTACAAACGAGGTTACTTGCGCAGTACAGCAGACTGGATGGTCAGTTGGCCAGCCTCAACGCTTTGGGTAGCTATGTGGATCAGCAGGTGACTAGCTGGAACAACCAGAAAAGTTGACTTCTGGACCCAACTCGGCCAGTGATGACCCGCGCGCGCTCTGCCCGCGGGTTTTTTATTGCCAGAAGTGGCCGTTGTTTTCCACGCTTTTCAAGCTTATGGGAAAGCGCTAGTTTCTCAACAATTGGTCCATCGGAAACCTCCGCTTAGACCGACAGGAGAAACGCAATGGCACAGGTCATCAACACCAACATCATGTCGCTGAATGCACAGCGCAACTTGAACATGACGCAAACGGCGTTGGCGACGGCCATGCAGCGACTGTCGTCAGGCATGCGCGTGAACAGCGCGAAGGATGACGCAGCAGGCCTTGCAATCTCAGAACGTTTCACAACCCAGATCCGAGGGTTGAACCAAGCCGTTCGAAATGCCAACGACGGCATATCACTGAGCCAGACTGCCGAAGGCGCAATGGCGGAGATGACCAACAATTTGCAGCGAATTCGAGAACTCGCAGTGCAATCCGCCAACGCTACGAATAGTGCCAGTGATCGCGAAGCTCTCGACAAAGAGGTACAGCAACGCTTGCAGGAAGTACAAAGAATTTCGGAGCAAACAAACTTCAACGGCCAAAAGATTTTGGATGGAACTTTTGGCTCAGCCATATTTCAAGTAGGACCCAATGTTGGCGATACAATAGCCATCAATCTGTCCACCAGCATGAAAACAACCGACTTGGGCAATATAGCTACAGGTCAATCGACCGCCGACGTCACCACCGCATCACTTTCGGGCACTGGAACTATCAAGGTTGGAAATGGAGCACCGGTCACCATAAGCGCCTCTGTTGCAGGCAACCAAGCCGGTCAGACCGTCGGGAGTGCTTATGCCAAAGCAGAAGCCATTAAATCTGCCGGCGTCAATGGATTGAATGTCTCTGCAACCAACAATACTCTCTTGGATGTTGCGGCAGTAGCCTTAGCTGATACTGAAACATATCAGCTTCGGTTAAATGGAGTTGATATATTCAACACAACATCATCTGGTGCATCAACAATCACAGCCCAACAAATAACAGATGCCATCAACGCCTCATCTGAATCCACTGGCGTAACCGCAGCAATATCTTCCGGGAAAATCCTGCTCACAGCATCAGATGGCCGCAATATCACCATTGGTCAATCAGGCACTGGTGCAACTACCACAGAGGGTATTGTAGCTGGCACAGGCTCTGCACTTACGGTCAATGGTGTTACTTACAAACTTGGCACCATTGGTACTTTTGCAAACGCAACCGCAAATAGCACCGATGCAGATGCAGTCAATGGCGGAACGCTAAAGTTCACAGCCCAAGAAGCCATCTCCATAACAGGTGATGGCACGAGTTTAGGCTTCGCCTCCAACGATTTCACTATTTCTGTTGACAGCCAAACTCTGTCGTCTGTAAATATCAAAACAGTGGATGGTGCGAATAACACCATCCTGAGAGTGGATGCAGCATTGACCGCCGTCAGCGGACTGCGAAGCACTTTCGGCGCCATTCAAAACCGTTTTGAATCGACCATTGCCAACTTATCAACCACCGCCGAAAACCTCACGGCCAGTCGCAGCCGGATCATGGATGCGGACTTTGCTGCTGAGACCGCAGCACTCAGCCGGGCGCAGATCCTGCAACAGGCAGGCACGGCCATGGTGGCACAGGCCAACCAGGTGCCACAAGGTGTGCTGCAACTGCTCCAAGGCTAAATACACAACGTTTCGCCCATGTATTCAAGCGTCTGCCCTCTGGTCAGACGCTTTTTTCTTATGTTCTCTGATGTCGGACCGATAACACATATACATACTTATCGGGGACCGTCATGGCATTGACGATCAATACGAACGTCGGATCGCTAAACGCGCAAAGGCAGCTGACCAACACCCAAAGTAGCATGTCGACGGCCTTACAGCGACTGTCATCGGGCTTGCGCATCAACAGTGCGAAAGACGATGCGGCCGGGTTGGCCATCTCCGACCGGTTCTCTACACAGATCAAGGGTTTGAACCAAGCGGTTCGTAACGCGAACGACGGCGTTTCCATGCTCCAAACGGCCGAAGGAGCACTGGGCACGGTGGCAGACAATCTGCAACGCATCCGCGAGCTCGCCGTGCAGGCTGCCAACGCCACCAATTCCCCTTCAGACCGTGCCGCATTGCAGTTGGAGGTCAATCAACGCTCCGAGGAAATCCAACGCGTCAGCCGCACAGCGACTTTCAACGGATTGAACATCTTTGACCAGAGCTCAGAGAGCGCTGTCGGCGACCCAGCGCTTCTGAAATTGAAAGATGCCCTGACCGGTGTGGGGGGGTGGCTCGAAAACGCCGAGAAAATGGTTCAACAATACTACGGCCTGCAAGCCTCAGGTGAAACGCTGCAGATCAAGTACTTCCAATTCTCTGGAGCAGAAACGGGAGCACTAGCATATGTGAGCCTCAGTGATCCTCTGACGTTCAACCTCGATACTGCTGATTTCGTCCCGGTTGCGCTGCCCGATGGTGGCACCGATCCTGCACAGTACGGCGACCGAGTTGTGACTCACGAAATGGTGCATGCAGTAATGGCAGCAGCTGGTGCACTTGATACATTGAATGTATCTGCTGGGGCCGGCAGTGATCTTTGGTTTGTGGAAGGTGTTGCAGAATTTATACATGGAGGCGATGACCGCATGGACGATTACGGCGCAATTGCCGTGGCAGCAGAAAGCATGAGGACCGCCGATCTGGACTTTTCCACCTCAGGGTCATCCAACGACATCAGCCGCGATTACGCTGCAGGCTACGCTGCAGTCCGCTTCCTGCATCAAGCCATCAAGGATGCAGGCGGTACTGGCATCGCCGACGTGATGACAGAACTTGCAGCTGGCAAAACTTTAGACCAGGCTATCAGTATCGCTACGGGCGGTGACGGTACCGCCGGCGGCACGTACAACACCGCTGCCAACTTCTTGACCATCTTTCGCGCAGATGGAGGCCTAGGGGCACAATTCATGAATGCGCATATTGACCTCACCAACTCTGATACGGGTGCCGTTGGCGGCCTGGATGCAGACGGGGGCGAAGTCAAGACGGCAACGTCGGTGGTATCCAATATAGCCTCCCGTAGCGGGGAAGACGTGTTGGCCGACTTCACGGAAGAGTTTCAGGACATCCCCATAGCGAGCGGCAGCGCCAAAAAATTGGCTTTTCAAGTGGGCGCCAATGTCGGCGAAACCATCAACACTTCATTGGGCTCCATGAGCCTTGGAGCATTGGCTTTGGAGGACGCACTTGACCTGGAGAACGAGCCGCTGTTGGCAATTTCTTCGATTGACCGCGCACTTGAATACGTCAACGCAGAGCGTGCCAAGATTGGCGCACAGATGCAGCGCTTTGAAACGGCCATCCAAAACTTGTCGACCACCTCGGAGAACCTGACAGCAAGTCGGAGCCGGATCATGGACGCAGACTTCGCCCAAGAGACTGCAACTTTGAGCCGCGCACAAATCCTGCAGCAGGCGGGAACGGCGATGGTGGCGCAAGCCAACTCTGTCCCTCAGGGTGTGCTGCAACTGATACTGTAATGACAATCTGTTTGGTTAAGTGTTCTCGAAGAGCGCCGATATAGTGTGTAGAGAAGCACACGAGGTAAGCAGCCATGAACCCGAACAACAACTCTGCCGCGTCAGCCTACCGAAGCGTGGGTGTCCAAACACAAGCCGCGTCAGTACACGATCAGTACAGCTTGGTGCTTTTGATGCTGGATGCAGTCATTGAAAGTGTCAACATGGCGAGAGGAGCCATTGCTCAAAATGACTCACCCACCAAGATTGCAAAAATCAACAAGGCGATTCGGATCATCCATGAAGGCCTCCGTACCAGCTTGGACATTGAAAACGGCGGCGAACTGGCGGCCAACTTGGCCAACCTGTACGACTACTGCGTGATGCGACTAACCCAAGCCAACGCGGCCAACAATCAGGAAATGCTGGAAGAAGTGGTCAACCTGATCAAACCCGTGGCAGATGCTTGGAAGCAGATGCGCTCCGCGGCCGTCGCCGGGGTTAAATCCGAAGCTGCCGCCAACGAAGCCAAATCTGGACCCTCGATGCCCGCCAAAACGCCCCCAGTGACGCGGCGGATGGGCAGCACTTACGGCCATAACGTAGCCTGGGCCGGAGCCTGAAGCCCACGTCCATCCATTTAAACAACCCCGGTCCTCGCCGGGGTTTTGTTTTGGCTAAACCCCAAAGACCCCCAACAAGCACCCGCACATCCAGCGACCAACCCAGTCAAGTACAACACCCCGGCAGCCGATAAAGAACACATCAGCCCAAACAACAACACCTCACCATGGCGCCCCAGCACACCTACCAAGACTTGGAATACACCAGCCACCTGATGGTGCTGGCCGCCCACCGAGCTGACTGGCCCGAGGTTCAGCGCCTGGAGGCCCAAGCCGCCTCGCAAGTGGCGGCATTGCAAGCGCCCACCGTGGCCACCCACCCCACCTTGGCGCAACGCAAAGCCCGCCACCAAGCCCTGCTGGCCATACTGCGCCACGACGCGCAAGTGCGAGCCCTGGCCAACCCCGAGTTGCACCAGCAATACGCCGCCATGCGCTTCCCAACGGTCAAGTCCACGCCGCCCTTGCCGATAGATACAGGGAATCCATAAAATTACAGAACCTCAGGAACCGCCATGTCTGCCACCCCCCTCGACTTTTACAAGGCCATCGAAAGCACCAGCCAAGCGATGCTGGACGCCGCCTTGGTGGAAGACTGGGACGAGGTGGTGCGCCTGGAAGGCGCCTGCGCAGTGTTGATCGAGCAGCTGCGGGAAACTTCTGCGCACCGCGACCTGTCGGCCGAAGAGCGTGCTGAGAAGCACCGCATCATGATGACCATCCTGCGCCACGACGCGCAGATCCGTGAACTGGTGGAGCCCTGGATCGACGACCTGGGCGAGATGGTGGAAGTTCAGCGCCCGATGCGCTTGCACTGAACCACCGGATGCGGCATCACACCTGCATGTTCATCACGTCGGTGTAAGCCTGCATCATGCGGTTGCGCACGTGCAGCGCGGCCTGGAACCCGATCTGAGACTTTTGCATGCTGAGCATGGTTTCTTCCAGGCTCACATTCGGGTTGCCCAGCTGAAACTGGGTCTGCAGTTCGCTGGACTGGTTTTGCGCTGCGCTCACGTTTTGCAGCGCGGTTTTGAAAGCCTCGCCAAAGCCGGTGTTTTGTACACCAGCCGCCTGACCCGCCGACTTGGCCACGCCGGCCGCAGCCGGACGCACGGTGGACGCGGTCAGGGCGTTCAGCGAATTCAGGCGCAAGTCCATGGGGCTCTCCTAACAAGGCATTGATTCAGTGCCGCAATGCTACGGCGCCCCGCCCCACAACTTGAGCGGAAATAAACCGGGCAATACCGGCCTTTTTGGGCTTTAGTTTTGGGTGTCGGCTTTCATAATCAGCCACACCATGAACACCGCCGTTGCCGAACTCGACCCCAACACCCTGACCGAGCGCAAGCCCAACGCGCTGGCGGCGGGGTTCTCGCGCCTGGACACCACCCGCAAGGCCTTGCTGGGCGTGGGTGCGTTGGCCATGGTGGGCCTGCTGGCCGCGGCCTTCTTCATGGCCAACCAGCCCGACTACCGGGTGCTGTACACGAACCTGTCTGACAAGGATGGCGGTGCAGTGCTGGCCCAACTGTCGCAAATGAACGTGCCCTACAAGCACGCCGAAGGCGGCAACGCCATTCTGGTGCCGGCCAATCAGGTGCACGACATCCGGTTGCGCCTGGCCTCGCAAGGGCTGCCCAAAGGCGCCATCACCGGTTTCGAGTTGATGGACAGCGGCAAACTGGGCATGACGCAGTTCCAGGAGCGGCTGACGTTCCAGCGCGGGCTGGAAGGTGAATTGACCCGTTCCATCAGCGCGCTGAGTTCGGTGGCCGAAGCGCGGGTGCACCTGGCGCTGCCCAACCAGAACGGCTTCTTCCGCGAACAGCAAAAACCTTCTGCCAGCGTGTTGTTGACGCTGTTCCCTGGCCGCACGCTGGACAAAACCCAAATCGCCGGGATTGTGCATTTGGTGGCCAGCAGCGTGCCCGAAATGAACCCGAAAGCGGTGAGCGTGGTGGACCAGCACGGCACGCTGTTGTCTCAAGTGGGTGACGCGCAGCCCGGCAGTGCCGAATCGCAGCAACTCGAATACGTGCGCACGCTGGAACAGATGTACGCCAAGCGCATCATGGACCTGCTGGAGCCAGTGCTGGGCCGCGACAATGTGCGCGCCCAAGTGACGGCCGATGTGGATTTTTCGCAGACTGAACAAACCAGCGAACAGCACCGCCCCAACCAAGGCACCGAGCCGGCCGCCGTGCGCAGCCAGCAGCTGGTGGAAAGCGGCAGCAACCTCGACCAAGCCACACCAGGCGTGCCTGGCGCGGTGAGCAACATCCCGCCCGGAGCGGCCCAAGCCCCCATCAACGGGGCGGCGGCGCCCGTTGGCGTCACGGGCAACAACGGCGGCACCAGCGAAGCCTCCCGTCGCCGCGAACAGGTCATCAACTACGAGGTAGACCGCACGGTGCAAGTGACGCGCAACGCCACCGGCAGTGTGCGCCGGCTGAGCGCGGCGGTGGTGCTGAACCACGTCGCCAGCACCGACAAGAAGGGCCAGGCCTCCACCGGCCCGCTGCCGGCCGAGCAAATGGAGCAGATCAACGCTCTGGTGCGCGAAGCCATCGGCTTCAGCGAGCAGCGCGGCGATTCGGTGAACGTGATGAACGCCGCCTTCACCAAACCCACGCAAGACACCACCGAAGTGGCCTGGTGGAAGCAGCCGGACACCTTCGACCTGGCGCGCAGCCTGGCGTGGCCGGTGGGCATGCTGCTGCTGGGCCTGATTCTGTTCCTGGGCATGGTGCGCCCCAGCCTGAAGATGATGAAGGCGCCGCCGCCGGTGCCTGAATCCGAAAAATCGGGAGCAACCACCGCCGGCACACAGCTCGACACCCTGATTGACGACGAAACCACCCGCCCGGGTCTGCCGCAACCGGTGCAAAATGAGGTTACGGTCGAAATGCTGCGACTGGAAGACGCCAAGCGGCTGGCACGGGAAAACCCGGTCGCGGTGGCGAACATTGTGAAAAGTTGGGTCAACGGGGACGGCGCCAGCACCGCGTGACCCTGAAAGTGAACCGACATGGCAGA
>JACCDQ011711303.1_pt1 | contig 12421 bp, 8 predicted proteins | sample 7446031 | NCBI WGS metagenome assembly JACCDQ01 (sample SAMN15323442, study PRJNA562643) | freshwater metagenome | isolation source: river surface water | place: USA:Blue River Watershed | collected 2017-08-17
ATACAGGCCTCTGAGTTTGATCAGCGAAAAACAAACGCTGATCGAGGGCCAGGGATTTCTGTGCGTCGGTGACTGGCTCGTGCTGTTCAGCAACCCGATGGAGCTGTGGCCGGACCGTGTCATCGTTTCACTCAGCTGCCGCTACCGTCGGTGCTGGAAGTCGAGTGCGTTGCGCACCGACAACCTGTATACCGACGGGAAGCATATTGCCAGATACCGCAGAAACTCGCAGAACCTGAAGTTCTTCGAACGCGCGCTCATGGAGGTTGCAGGGCTTCCGGTCATTGAAGAGGATGGCGTGATTGTGCGGATTGAAAATGCGGGCAATCAAAGCCTTCACTGGTTGGACGACGGTCGCAGCTTCACCCTGGCCGGCGATTCTCCCTATGCCGAAGCCGAGTTCATTCCGGCCTACGCTGGGCACAGGGTCAAACTGCTGTGCCAAGGGTTGCAAGGGTCGGCTTGGTGGGCCAACCGTGAGTGGGGACCGGCCGGCATCCCGATCTTCGTATTCAGCCCGGGCTTCTTCGGCTTTACGATTCCGGACTCCATGGTCTCGGTTTTGGTCGAGGATGAAGGAGGAGCGCTCCGCGCCAGGTTCTTGCTGGATCAGGACGAGAACGCTGAGAACGCGTTCTGGGAGTGGCTTGCGGCCCAGGAAAGCCGGGCAGGCACGCAGGTGTTCGCCGTGGACGTTGTTGGCGCCACCGAAGCCGGGACTGTGGTGCGGAATGCCCTCCAGACGTTCGCGACGATCAGTGACACCTGGCTGGGGGTGATCGAGACTTCCCTGGACGTCACTGACCCGTGGGCCTTCCAGCGCCTGCGCGATTTCATCGAGCGGGAACGTCCGGCCGGAATGCAGGTGTATTGCGTGGGCAAAAGCGCGGCATTCAGTGACCCGGCATCGTTTGCCGCATACGTCAGCACTGGCACGCTGCAGGGCCCCGATTCTGATTACCGGGTTGTGCGCGCGACGCCGTATTGAAGGCTGGACTTGATGATGGCTTGGGCCTAGTATCCCCGCGTGTCCTACATGCTAAACCGCCAACCTGGAAATCCGCAAGTCGTCGGACAGCGCACGGCCTACTCCGTGAAGCTCACGGTCACGTCCACTGACCCCGTTCGATTTCCTACAAAGGCCTTTGTATTTCAGGCCGAAGAACCGGCCAATCCAGACACCAGGGGTTGGTTTACTGCCGTGGCCTCGCCCGCCCAGCTGCTTGAATATCCCGAAGACGTTCCGGCCTATGAGTCAGGCGCCATGCAGCAGCCGTATTACCGGCTTGATGAAGTCGAGTTGGTGGGGCGCAATCCAGGCCAGATTGAGGAGCTGACAAACCAGATCGTCGAAGAGCTGGACCTGCTTGCCCGTAACCTCGAGGCGCTAGAGCGCTTTGAAGAGGCTACACTGATCCTTCCTCCCTACAGATCCTCGGTTATCTTCCTTTGGGAAGGGGTCCCCGCTCTCGGCCCGTATATCATCGATAGCACGGCTGGAGATAATCCGATTGTCCGTGCCTACATGGAGTTTCGTAATCGTATGACTCCGGCGATCATTGACGCAATACTGGATAGCTCGGATGAGCAGGTGCTGATTGTCGATGCCGATACCTGGGAGCTTTCAGTGCCTGAGCAAGTGCTGCCACTTAACCCAGGTCTTTATGACTGGGTGGTCAAAACCGTCGATGCGCTTGAAGAAGTTCATACTGTCCAGCGAGGAACCATTGAAGTCTTAATCCGATGACTGAATTTAGCATACCAGGATTGATGCCTATAGACTCTCCAGTGACCGAGGTAACTCCTCAGTTCCTGTCGTTGGAGCCACATAATCATTCCGATACAGATTGGATCGGCATCTCGAGCATAGGTCCGATGACGATCAACGGCGAAACTCCGGCTGTCGCAGCGGAGCGCATTCTGATGGAGTTCATCCCTCAGCTTTACCCGGAACGTGAGTGCGTGGTATTCGATAGCGAACCAGATGCCGATGGCACGATCACGATCGAGGACGGCGAGACTTGGCAATTCGCGATTCCTGCCCAGCCACTCCCGTTATTCCCGGGTCTGTGGGATTGGGTCATTCGGGTGGTGACTGAAGAAGATAAATCCGTTCAACTTTACAAAGGCCAAATCCTGATTCTGCCATGAGCGAATTTGAGGGAAACTTGAACCAGCGCCCGAACAGGGTAGGCGGCACCCATGGTGACCTTGTGCAACGCCCCAACAAGGCGAGTGCCGAGTTTACCAAGGCGAAGGATGCCTATCAGCTGGCGCTCGAGGCAGATCCGAATATCGGCACGCGCGAGCAGTGGTTGGCCAGCCTTCATGGTGCAACTGGCGCCGATGGAGCCACTGGTGCCACTGGCGCAGTCGGAGCCACGGGATCGGATGGCGCAACTGGCCCTCCTGGCGATACTGGAATCACGGGGCCCACCGGAGCGACGGGTATCCAAGGCCCTCAAGGTGACACGGGGGCGCAAGGCGACACTGGCCCAGCCGGCGATACCGGCGCCACGGGCATCCAGGGTCCGCAAGGCGATACCGGATCCCAAGGTGCCACGGGCCCTGCTGGATCCACCGGAGCGACTGGCGCCCAGGGTCCACAAGGAGACACAGGCTCCCAAGGAGCCACTGGACCGGCAGGATCTACTGGGGCAACCGGAATCCAAGGCCCGAAAGGCGACACGGGCGCGCAAGGCGCTACCGGAGTTCAAGGCCCTCAGGGCGACACGGGTGCCACTGGCGCCCAGGGCCCCCAAGGCGACACTGGTGCGACCGGAGCTCAAGGACCTCAGGGCGATACCGGTGCGACTGGCGCACAGGGTCCTGACGGCGATACCGGTGCTACTGGTATCCAAGGCCCGCAAGGTGACACTGGCGCCCAGGGCCCACAGGGTGACACTGGTGCGACCGGCGCCCAAGGCCCGCAAGGTGACACTGGTGCGACCGGTGCCCAGGGTCCTGATGGCGATACAGGCGCGACGGGCGTTGCTGGTCCTACTGGTTCAACTGGAGCCACCGGGCCGTCCGGATCAACTGGTGCAACTGGTATCCAAGGACCGCAGGGCGACACCGGTGCCACGGGTGCTCAGGGACCGCAGGGTGATACCGGCGCGACCGGCGCTCAGGGACCACAGGGCGATACGGGTGCCACTGGAGCTCAAGGCCCGGATGGCGACACCGGTGCCACGGGTGCTCAGGGACCGCAGGGTGATACCGGCGCGACCGGCGCTCAGGGACCACAGGGAGATACCGGAGCGACTGGAGCGCAGGGCCCTCAGGGAGACACCGGCGCGACCGGTGCCCAAGGCCCTGATGGCGACACGGGCGCGACTGGCGTTACCGGACCCACGGGATCTACCGGAGCAACTGGGCCGTCAGGCTCGACAGGTGCTACCGGAACGCAGGGCCCTCAGGGAGACACGGGCGCAACCGGCTCGCAGGGTCCGCAAGGCGACACTGGAGTGACTGGAGATACGGGCGCCACCGGTATTCAAGGACCGCAGGGAGACACCGGAGCCACGGGCGTGACTGGACCTACGGGTTCGACAGGTGCCACTGGTGTTGCCGGCCCCTCAGGAGCGACAGGCGCCACTGGCCCGGCAGGATCTACCGGGGCGACCGGAATCCAAGGGCCTACTGGTTCAACGGGCATCCAAGGTCCACAGGGCGATACGGGCGCCACTGGTGCTCAGGGGCCTGATGGTGACACGGGAGCGACGGGTGTTACTGGCCCCACGGGATCTACCGGAGCAACTGGTCCTGCTGGTTCGACAGGGGCCACGGGAGTGACCGGACCAACTGGAGCCACCGGCCCGACCGGAGCCACGGGCGCGACAGGTGCGCGCGGCACGTCGACTAGCGCATTCCACTACAAAGCGAAAACATCGATCAACGCCGGAGATCCCGGATCCGGGCACGTCATTTGGAGCGATACGGATCAGATAACTTCGACACAGATCAATATCAGCCACACCACGGATTCTGCGGAAGATATCGACTTCCTGTTACACACCTTGGAAGTAGGGGCTCGCATTCGCCTGGTAGATGCTGCTGATTCCGCAAACTGGCAGTTGTGGGAACTTTCATCGGCTGTTGTAAGCCAGACTGGATATGATGAACTGCCGGTCACCTTTGTTGATTCTGCCGGAGATGGCACTACGAATTTTGCCAACAATTTGCCTCTGACTGTGCTCTTGCAATTCAAAGGAGAGCAAGGTGCTACGGGCGCCACTGGGGCTCAAGGCTCGACTGGCGCCACAGGCGTCGCGGGGCCTACGGGCGCGACGGGTGCCACTGGAGTTGCCGGCCCAACTGGAGCCACCGGCCCGACGGGTGCGACTGGACTTCAGGGCGATACCGGTGCGACCGGCGTCCAGGGTCCGCAGGGAGATACTGGGGCCACGGGAGTGACTGGTCCCACTGGTTCGACCGGTGCCACTGGAGTCGCAGGCTCTACAGGCGCTACGGGCGTCACTGGTCCTACAGGAGCAACAGGGGCGCAAGGCGATACCGGAGCAACCGGCACTCAAGGCCCTCAAGGTGACACTGGCGCGACCGGAGTGACTGGGCCTACAGGTTCCACCGGTGCCACGGGTGTCCAAGGCCCTCAAGGTGACACTGGCGCGACCGGAGTGACTGGGCCTACAGGTTCCACCGGGGCAACTGGCGTTACCGGCCCGACGGGCTCCACAGGCGTTCAAGGACCGCAAGGCGACACGGGCGCGACCGGTGTCACTGGTCCTACTGGCTCGACGGGCGCCACGGGAGTGGCTGGTCCTACCGGATCCACAGGCGCTACTGGCGTAACCGGTCCGACGGGTGCCACGGGAGTCCAAGGCGACACTGGCGCGACAGGAGCGCAGGGCCCTCAGGGAGACACCGGGGCTACGGGTATCCAAGGCCCCCAGGGAGACACAGGAGCAACAGGTATCCAAGGCCCTCAGGGAGACACAGGAGCAACGGGCGTAACCGGACCAACGGGCGCAACTGGAGTACAAGGAGATACGGGCGCCACCGGTGTTCAAGGACCTCAGGGCGACACTGGACCTACGGGTTCGACAGGTGCCACTGGCGTGACCGGACCAACGGGAGCCACTGGCGCCCAAGGCCCGCAAGGTGACACTGGTGCGACCGGTGCCCAGGGTCCTCAAGGCGACACCGGCGCTACCGGATCTCAGGGACCGCAGGGAGATACTGGCGCGACTGGTGTCACTGGCCCAACGGGGTCTACGGGCGCGACGGGAGTTGCAGGACCGACTGGTTCTACAGGAGCCACGGGAGTAACTGGTCCTACTGGTGCTACCGGCCTGACAGCTTTTCCTATTTACGCTCTGACACGAGATGATGGAACAGTATCTGGAGAGTTTGAGTTGAGAGACGATGGAGGAGTCTATACCGGTACTGATCCGTCGGTTGTCGAGCTGATAAAGCTCACTTATCCATCCTTGGTAGACGTTTACGATGGAGACACCATCTATCTAACTTCTTCGGCTGGGACCGCGGCATTTTTGGCCGGGATGGTTATATACACTAACCCGGCTACACCGCCAGTCACCTTTGATATTCCAGTAACTGCAGGGCAAGGCGTGCTTGGAGCGAATGGAAGTCGTTTTGGATTCCTTAGTGTTACTCAAGGGACGACTGGTTCTACTGGCGCAACTGGTGTTGCAGGGCCCACCGGATCTACGGGTGTAACTGGCTCAACCGGAGCGACCGGTATACAGGGCGACACCGGCGTCCAAGGTCCGCAAGGCGATACTGGCGTAACTGGCCCTACGGGTTCCACGGGAGCTACTGGCGTAGCAGGACCAACTGGCTCGACCGGTGCCACGGGCGTGACCGGACCGACAGGTGCTACCGGCGCCCAAGGACCTCAGGGTGACACGGGAGCGACTGGCACCCAGGGCTTACAAGGGGATACCGGAGCGACTGGCGTCACAGGGCCGACTGGATCTACAGGCGCTACTGGCGTAGCAGGACCAACTGGCTCGACTGGTGCCACGGGGGTGACCGGGCCAACAGGTGCGACTGGCACTCAAGGGCCGCAGGGAGACACGGGCGCTACGGGTAGCCAAGGCCCTCAGGGTGATACTGGCGCCACAGGTGTAACAGGTTCGACCGGTGCCACCGGTGTTGCGGGCCCTACAGGATCGACTGGCGCTACTGGTGTGACCGGCCCGACTGGAGCTACTGGTGCTCAAGGTCCTCAAGGCGATACCGGAGCAACAGGCAGTCAGGGGCCGCAGGGCGACACTGGCGCCACTGGCGTGACCGGACCAACAGGATCCACGGGTGCGACAGGAGTGACTGGGCCTACAGGCTCCACGGGTGCAACCGGAGTGACTGGACCTACAGGCGCAACTGGAACGCAAGGACCGCAAGGCGACACAGGTGCCACGGGCGTGACTGGTCCCACAGGTTCTACGGGAGCCACTGGCGTTGCAGGGCCAACCGGAGCAACTGGTGTTACAGGACCTACTGGCGCTACCGGAGCTCAGGGTGATACAGGTGCCACGGGTATCCAAGGACCTCAGGGGGATACTGGTGCCACGGGCGTCACTGGACCGACTGGATCCACTGGTGCCACTGGTGTCGTAGGACCAACCGGTTCTACTGGAGCTACAGGCGTAACTGGACCTACTGGTGCCACAGGCATTCAGGGGCCGCAGGGAGATACCGGAGCGACGGGAACACAAGGGCCGCAGGGTGATACCGGTGCCACGGGCGTGACGGGTCCGACTGGTTCTACTGGAGCCACTGGTGTCACAGGACCTACAGGATCGACTGGCGCGACTGGACCGACAGGGGCAACTGGACCTACCGGTGCAACTGGAGCCAATGGAGCCACAGGAGCGACGGGAACGCTGAGCACGGTGCGGGTCACTGAGATCACATCTGCTGCCGAGCCAACGATCAACACTGACAACTGTGATGCTGTGACTATCACGGCCCTCGCAACGAACATCACCTCGTTCACTACAAACCTCACCGGAACTCCATCCAACTTCCAGACGCTGATCATTCGGATCAAGGATAACGCCTCGGCACGAACGATTGCCTGGGGCAGTAAGTTCGAAGCGAGAGGCGCCGCGTTGCCGACAACCACCGTGATCTCCAAGGTCCTCCATGTCCAATTCATCTACGACACCGTGACCGCCAAATGGGGCTGTGTTGCGACCGCACAAGAAGTATGATCCTACCTCCACTATGGCAGCGATACGATCAAAACGCTTGGGCGTGGATTCAAGCGGTTGAAGTCGCTGATGCACAGCATTTGGAGAATGATGTGCGAAAGGCAATGAACCAACTGGTTCTCGACCTCAAGAGTAACTCTCTCTGGGCTTCAATTACGTCGATGACCGTGCGCATGGGCGCGAGAACACTTTCCGGAGCGTTGATTGACATGAAGAATCCGAGCACTTCATGGACAAATAACAACTTCGTGAGTGGAGATTACAACCGCACTACAGGGCTCGTAGGAGATGAAAGTACAAAGTATCTAGATACTAACTACAATAACGATCAGCTTGCACAGAACGATCGCTCGATGTGGGAATACGTTCACACTATTGCAGGCGACAATACAGACCACTACTGCGGCGCTGGCCTTGTAACTGGTGGCACTTCTGACTTCGGATTCCGTTATGACACCGGGACAGGCACTCTGCGCCTTCGGTGCTTGGGTAACGTCACAACTGATGCCGGAGCGAACGTCGCAGGGTTCATGGGCATGAGTCGCTCAGGCGCGTCAGCATGGGTGAGCCGTGGCGGTGGCGCAGACCAGAGCAATACGCAGACTTCTGCTGCTCCAAACACCAAGTCGATCTTCTTCTACGCCACCGACAACACTGGTGCCTCGAACTACTCCGACCATCGCGGGCGAATCGGCGGCATCGGAGCAAACCTGTCGCTGTCTACACTCGATACTGTGCTGACGACCTACGTGAACTCAATCGTAGCCCTGGGTCTATAAAATAACAAACTCCTTAACACTATGACAGTTAGCGAGCTCATTCAGAATCCGCCAGCCATTGAGGCGTTGCGCGGAATGTTTATCGCCATTACCCAGGAACAGAACGACGCGATCCAAGCAGCGCAAGACGCAAGTTCGAGCATGCGAGTTTCTCCAGTTCCTTTGACTGATGGGCGATGGGCCATCTGCGCCGACATTCTTTCGGAAATTCATGAAGGCGGAATATTTCATGCGTCTTTTTCAAGGCTGCCTCTGACCAGTGTAAACGAGGCGGAGATCCTGACCCTGGAACAGTTCAAAGCCTTGAGGTCGCCGCCAGATACAGGCGAGGGATGATTTAGATGTTGCGCCTGTGCCGGTCATGCTGTAGGCCGTTGGGCGAATGAATGACCTGACTTTTGAGCTGGCGGCCAGGCGTGTCCACCAGAACCTACCGCACCCGGAAAAAGTGCTGCTGCCCGTAGGGCAGATCTGCCCTACGCATGTTCCGGCCCAGCTGTTGCACGGCAGCCAGAACGATTACTTCAACCTCGGCGATGACCTGCAGACGCACTCGGCGCTCAGGGCTCTGGGCGAGCTGCAGCTCGTGAATCGAGAGACTCCTGAAACCTGGCCGTCTGATGCCGTGGTCCTGATGGCCGGCTACTACGACTGGCGGAGGGTTGGAACCTGCCCGACAAAGGCCCAGGTTCTGTTGGTCAGCACGCACCTGTGGCAGCCCATGTGGGAGCAGTTCCGGGGACGCCGCCAATGGCTTCTGGACATGGTGAAGGCCCAGGGGTTTCCGGCCATGTGCCGCGACATTGCCACCCGCGACTTCCTACGCTCCATGGGTGTGGACGCCGAGTTCGGAGGGTGCCTGACGCTGAGCTTTGAGCCCTACGCGGGGGAGAGATCAGGAGAGCTGGCTTTTGATATTGCTTCTAATCTTCCTGGATTTGATCATAGGAAGGCAGATTCCAATATAGGTAAATTGTCATTTGACGAGCGACGACCATTTATCGAGGCGCACCTGCAGGCGATCAGCAGCGCCAAGATGATTGTCACCTCCAAGCTACACGTCTACCTGCCGGCTGTAGCCGCTGGTACTCCTGTTGAACTACGAAGGGAAAATTGGACGGATGCAGATATTGCTCGTTTCAGCGGATATAGAATAGAAGAAAATAGCGCAGCCAAACGCGACCTTAACGTATTAACAGGTGCGCATTTGAAATCTTTACATTACGACTACATCGACATCGGAACAAGCGACTTCGACGTAGCTGACGGGCTTTTCATCACGGACAAACGATACCTGCTCGTTGAGCCCATGCAGGAGTATCTAGATCGGCTTCCGTCAGGCGACCACATCGTCAAGGAGTGCGCCGCGTGCTCCGACTTTGACGGGTTCCTCGATCTCCATTATGTCCCACCCGCTGCGGTTCAAGATCTTGGCCTACCACAATGGGTAAAGGGTTGCAACAAGTTGAACGAGAAGCACCCTATTTTGGTTGATCTGCTCGCAAGGCGCGGCCAAGGGCTAGACATTATAGAGGTCAGGAAAGTTCCAACCATGCGCTTCGCGTCTTTGCTGACTAAGCATGGGGCAAGCAGCGCAGGGTATATAAAGATCGACACTGAAGGGCATGACCACATCATTCTTGAACAAATTGCTCAATGCATTTTACGAGGAAACTTCATATGCGACCGCATCAAAGTTGAGTATATCCGTGGGAGGTATAACAACAATACCGAACAACTGGATCGTTCGGTGTATGCCCTGCGCAAAGTATTTCCAAATTTCTGTTTCGACTCTGAGAACTTAACTATATGGAGATGAAAAAGATACTATTCTATATTCATAACGGGTGGGTATTCGGGAAGATTCATAATGAGCTCATCAAAGCACTGAGCCCGGACGTTTATTGTGACATCTTATGCTGGACTATAAAGAGCTCCAAGCACGAGTTTGATTTAATAAGCCAAAAGTATGACTACTTTGTCTCAACCCCAGAAGGGTGTTTTGCTTTGTTTGATAAGTATGGAGTCCCATTAGAGAAGTGTATCGGAGTAGTACACCAAGACTGGGATGTATACTCTCCCTTGAGAAAGGGGGTCCCTAAAGAACACTTTGACAAGTTGGCGGGTTATGGGGTTATTGCTCCAATACTCAAAAGTATCTCACTTACTCATGGGATCGGTCGGGTTCCGGATCTCCTAAGAATTGGAGTATTTCAGAATAACTACCCAAGGAACAAGACATCCACCCCAAAACGTATTGGCTACTTTGCGAAGAGTTCAAGGGTTGACCAAGGGTTTGATGTTAAGCGGGGCCATCTTGTTGAGTCTGTTGCTGCTAAAACTAGTCTGACGTTAGTTAGGAATGAGGGGGTTCATTTTCTCGGGGTGGAGAAGCTCTACGACGGCATTGACTTGGTTATCTGCCCGTCTTTGGTCGAAGGGAACCCTTACCCGATGCTCGAAGCGTTTGCTTGTGGTATTCCGTGCCTAAGCACCCCGGTAGGCATAGCGGGGGATTACTTGCGAACTGGCGGAGGCGTGCTGCTCCCGATGGGCGCGGACGATTTGGTTTACTCAGCTTCTTACGAAATAGGAAAGATGTTACAGAATAACAACTATTACCGCCAGTTGGCTGAAGAATCCTACGAGATAGGAAAATCAATCGACTGGTCACGCATAAGAGAATCTTGGATTAACTACTTACTCAACTTACCAAACTAAACCAATGAGATTCCACATCATCGGGCTGCCGCATACGGCTACCAACAAGCAATTCAACGCCTGTGCGTACACACAGAAAGCACTAAAGTTCGGGAAGATGATGACCGAGCGAGGTCATACCATCATTCACTACGGACATGAGGACAGTGACCTGATCTGCTCAGAGCACGTGACGGTGCTGTCGCGTGAGGATTATGAGAAGACGTATGGAGACCACGACTGGCATTCAAAGTTCTTCAAGTTCGACATGAACGACCATGCCTACCGGACGTTCTTCAAGAATGCGATCGAAGAGGTCGGAAAGCGTAAGCAGAAGAACGATTTTATTCTGCCGTTCTGGGGTGGAGGCGGGCGACCCGTATGCGATGCCCACCCGGATATGATCTGCGTTGAGCCGGGTATCGGGTATTCAAGTGGTCACTGGGCGCAGTGGAAAGTGTTCGAGAGCTATGCCCTGTATCACGCATACCTTGGGCTGGCCAAGGTCAGGAACGCCTGCGCCATGAACTGGTATGAAGTGGTGATCCCCAACTATTTTGACCTGTCAGAATTTGAGTTCAAGGAACAGAAGCAGGACTATTTCCTTTACCTGGGGCGTGTCTACAAGGGCAAGGGCGTGCACATTGCGATTGAGACCTGCAAGGCAATCGGCGTCAAGCTGATCGTTGCCGGTCAAGGATCCATGGACGAGTTCAAGTATCTCGACACCGCGCATGTCGACTACGTCGGCTATGCAGATCTCGAAAAGCGCAAGGAACTGATGTCGAATGCCAAAGGCGTGTTTTTGCCTTCACAGTATGTGGAGCCATTCGGAGGCGTGCAGATTGAGGCGTTGCTCTCGGGAACCCCAACAATCACGACCGACTGGGGCGCTTTTTCAGAGAACAACATCCACGGCGTCACCGGTTACCGGTGCCGGACCTTCAACGACTTCGTGCTCGCAGCAAAGCACATCGATCGGATCAGCCCGCACGTGTGCCGGAAGCATGGAGAAAACTTCTCGCTAGAGTCGATCGCGCCAAAGTATGAGAAATACTTCCAGGACGTGCTCAACGTCTACACGAACAAAGGGTGGTATCAGGAATCGGACGACCTTGACTTCCTGAAGCCTCACACGGCCAGGAGCTCCGGGACCTTGCCGTAGAACTCGGTGAACACCCGGTTCATGGTTGACCGGTCCACCTTCAGCCCGGCCTCCTTCATCTCCGTGTTCAGGTTCAGCAGACCCAGCTCGATCTGTAGATTGACTGGATCGAGATCCAGGTCCTCCCACAGAGCGCGCGGGAACAGCAAGGTGTTGGCCTGGCAATCGATCGTGACCAGGCGGGGAATGACGTCTTCCTTGACCTCGAGCAGCTTGTCGATCGAGGCCCAGCGGCTGCCGGCCTGGGGCCAGGCGGCCCAGAAGTCCTTGCGAATCAAGCTGGCCCCTTCCTCGGCGATCGCCGACAGCTGGTCGACCGAGCGGCGCTCCTTGTAGCTGACTGGTTCGCCAGCAATGAGTCGACGGGCGACTTCTGCCAGCAGAGATGGTAGCACATGCGCCGCGGTCTGGATCTCGGCCTGGCTGAACTTGGACATGTCCAGGCCGTGATCCGTAAGGTAGGCGCCTGCCATCCTTACTTTAGTAGCCTGCAGCTCATTTAATAGAGCCATGAGGCACGGCATGCCGCGATTCATATCGAAGTTCCGGGTCGTGAACTGGGTTAGCCGCATGACTGA
>JACCDQ010600463.1_pt1 | contig 12419 bp, 14 predicted proteins | sample 7446031 | NCBI WGS metagenome assembly JACCDQ01 (sample SAMN15323442, study PRJNA562643) | freshwater metagenome | isolation source: river surface water | place: USA:Blue River Watershed | collected 2017-08-17
AAAGACGATTGGCTCTATAGCGAATCGGGTTTATGAAAATCCACTTTTCAATAAGGGCGTGCGAGGCTCGAGCAGGGCTAAAGCGCGTTCCCGATACGGGAAATGAACCAATTCACCTACCCCGCCAGTTCCCTCACGCCCTCTAACCCTTCGCCTTTCGTTCCACCAGCCGCGCCGCCCGCGCCAGCCGTGGCTTCTGAACGGACCTGCTCCTGGTGTGGAATGCAGGTGAGCGACCGCAGCCCTTCGCCGTGCCAGAAAGAACGTTGCGGCGCCTGGGGCGCCGCATCCTGACCTATCGCCCGGCTCGCGTCGGAGCCGGCGCCCTCATCGCGTGATGAGGATGATTTCCTTCGGGCTCTTGGCCTGAATGGCGACAACGACCTTCGCCAAAGTCTCGTAGGAGACTTCCTTGTCGACCGACAGCTCCACTGTCGTTGTTGGCGTGATGCGCACGGCCAGTCCAGTCAAATCCGTGGGAGAGTCTTTCACCTGAATCCGACCGTCTTTGAGCACAGAAACAGCCAGAGACTGCATGGGCGTTGGCGCCCCCGCAAGGTCGGTGACCGGAAGGTCGACAGGCAGCCGCTTGACGAACATCGGCATCGCCAGCATCAGCACCACGAGCAGGATGAGCAGAACGTCAACCAGCGGAGTGATGTTAATGGAGGCGAGCGGGCGTCGGTTCGAGTTCTTGGTGCTGACGTGCATGGTGCTGTCCAAAGTGTTCGTTGAATGCTGCGAGGACTTCCGGGAAAAGACTGCGCTCGGCAAGCTCGCCACAGACACGTGCGAGGCAATGCGCCAGATAGCTTTTCGACTGCAGCGCGGTCAGGCGAGCCCGCATTTGCTGGCTGGCCAGGTCATAGGCTGCGTCTTCACTCATCGGCTCTGCGCATGCAAAGGGGGCTGCGTCCCAATCAAGCCAAAGGTCCAGCGTGGCGAGCAGTTCCTCCATCGCCTGCTCACGGCGCAGGTCGCAGAAGAAGTTGAGAACGTGCCCGGAACAGGCAACCGGAGGCAGAACCACCGTATGGATGTACGTGCTGGACATGTCAGAAGCCCAGCTTGCGGCGGTGCCGGTTCTCAATGACCTGCAGCCGGCGCTGGAAAAAGGCGTGGGAAACCGCAGCGGGAACTGCCGAGGCCAAGCCCACCAACGTGGAGTTGAGCGCAGTGGCAATCGGGCCGCTGACCAAGGACATGTCCGCAACGCCCATGCCCATGTTGCGCAGCGCTTCGATGATGTGCATCACCGTGCCAACAAGGCCCACAAAGGGCGCTGCGGAAGCGATGACGGCAAGAGCCGTGAGCCAGCTTTCGAGCTCTTCCACGCCCGCATCCAGTTCGGCTGGCGTCTCGCCGAGGCGTTCCCCCAAGGGGCTTTTGCCGAGCCAATGCGGCCGCAGAAGGTCCAGGGCCTTGTAAAGGATGAGGGTCAGAGTGCCCGCCAAGAGCAGGTACAGGCCGATGTCGAGAAAGTAGGCAAGTGTTTTCATGATGAACGGTTGATTCAAGGAAGGAGAGAACCTTTGGCGGGGTCACGGCCCGCGTGGTCGATGCGGAGCTCCAGCCAGCGCTTGGTGCCTGGTTCCATCGGGGGGTCCAACTGAGACCAGCGCTGCCCTCGATAGCCAAGGGCCATGCCGATGTCTCCAAGCGCGAAGCGCGACGGCACCACGATGAGCGTTTCTTCGACGACACCTTGGTCGTTCACGAGAACACCCAGCACCAGGATGTCGCCGCCAGGCTTCTCCACAGCAGCCAGCTGGAACGTTCCCGGCACAGGCTCGGCGCCTGGCATGGGAGGCGCTTCTGAGCCAGGAATTCGCGGCAATTCGGTGACCGGTGGCTGGGCCACAGGGCCTGCGAACACCGGCTGCTCGAGCTTGGGGAGTTCTGCTGCGGGCACCGGAGGCACAACGACGGGCTCTGCTGCAGGCTTGGCGAGCGGTGCGGTTTGCTTGACCGTGCTTTTTTGCGGCGCTGCCTTCTCCGTGCGAAGCGGCAAGATGTGCGGTGTCTGAGGCAGCGGGGGCAGCGGCGCAGCTGCGGCGGCGGGGGCAGCCGGGGCAGAACGCACCGACATCCGTGCTTTGCTCATCGACAGCTTGAGCTGAGGAGGCGGCGGTTGCAGGGCGCTGTGAAGGGCCCACGCAGCGACCGCACCCATCACCCAGCACGTCGCAACGGTCGAGGCGTGCCGAAGCGGGCCTCGCACTCGACTCATCCTTGGCCCTTTCGCTGACGCAGGAACAGGGCGGCCGCCAAGAGGGCTACCAGAACACCAGCGCCATACTTGATGGCCATCTCGCGGTGCTGCTTGAACATCGCGATGTAGCTGTCCAGATTTCGCCAGTCGAAGGCGGCAGGCACAGGCTCGGATTGAGCTTGCACTTTGGGCGCGGCAACGGTCAGCTCCTTGAGCGGGTCCACGCCAGCAGCCGCAGCCTCTGCCATCGTGGCGTAGGCTTTCACCGGACCGATGACGGCAGAGGCAGACGCTTGCGGCGCAACAGCGCTGCGGGGGTCGGCTGCTTTCGCCGCAGGCTCCGGCGAGTTGGCCCCGCCGGCGGCGGGGATGGGAGGCAGGTTCGGCGGGAGCGGCTGCGCACCGCCTCCCGTGGGGCCCGGCTTGGAAGAGTCAAACCGGGAAGGACGCTGAATGTCGGTCGCAATCATGCCGCGAGCGCCCTGCTCCCGGGGCGCCGGGTAGCTCAACTGAATCTCTTTATCGGTGCCTTCTTTTGCAGGCACGGCTTCAGCCGCCTGGGCAGAGCCAGCCACGGCCGCGAGGGACAAGAGGAAGTAGTGGAGCAATTTCATCGGGAGAACCAGAGGTTTTCCGGTATAGCGGGCGCGTTTAGACAAGTTCCGGCGAAGAAAAACCCGCCTGTCGTTAAACAGGCGGGAAATCAGGATGTCAGCGGTTTAGCGGTAGACCCGCTCGGTGCTGCCGCGACGGTCCGTGAACCGGATGTGCGCGTCCAGCTTGTCCACCGGGACCGAAAACTGACGCTTGTTGAACACGTCGTTTTTCAGCCAGGCCAGTTCCTCGTCCATCGCTTCTGCCGGCACATCGATGTACCAGGCCTTCTCAGTGCCGGGCTTGGCACCATCGCTCCAGCGGTACCCGCGGGCCTTGAGCAGGTCCTTCGCCTCGAACGGAGAGCCAGTGGCCCAGATTCGGCGCGACTCCTGTTGGTAGGCCTGAAGGATGAACCGCATGGCGGAGTAGCCTTCGAGCTCCTCCAGCGGTTGCTTCAGCGCATACAGCAGCGCCAGGCAGTCCATCTCCGCGCGATGGGCGTCGTAGAAGAAGCCCATTCGGAACGCGATGAACTCGAGCTTCGCGCTGGAGATGCCTGCCGCAGACCAGTCCATCTGATGGAGCGAACAAGCCCAGGCCTTTGCCTTGAAAAACGGGAAGCGCCGCTCGCAGTACGGACGGTCGAAGCCGGCATTGTGGGCGATGACGAAGTCCGCCATTTCCACCAGTGCCTGCACACGAGCATCGTCGATGCGCTGGCCGGCGACCATCTCGTCGGTGATGCCGTTGACCTTGGTTGCGGCTTCCGGAATGGGCATGCCAGGGTCTTCCAGGGCTCCGTAGGAGTCGACCACGCCATAGACGTCGCCGGTTTCCTTGTTGTAGGCGAAAACGACCAGACCAATCTCGATGATGCGGTCGGTCTCCTCGCGGCCCGTCGTTTCGGTGTCGAGCACCACGGCGATGCCAGCGTCTTCCGGGACGTTGACCGGTTCCAGCACGGCGGGGTCGAACTTGCGCAGCACGCGGTACAGCGGGCTTTGCTCCAGCTCTCGCGCCATTGCGGCCAGGTCTTGGGTAGAGGGTTGTGTCATGTCAATGTCCTGCAAGCAGGTTCCTTCAAGAAGATGTACTCAGGGCGTATAGCTCGTACGCGACATTGACTAAAACTGTGCGCCAGCGCACAGCGATACTAACTGCTTCGTTGAACGATGCTGTCGGTTGTGCCATGATTCGTTCCGTGCTGAACAAGGAACCTCTCATGAACACGCTGACCGCTGACCTCCGCCAATCCGCCCAAGCTTGCTTGCCCTCCCTGAAGGGTGAACATCACCATCTGTGGGTGTTCGACGGCGACCTCGCCGAATTCGAGGAGGCTCACCGGTTGACGCAAGCGGGGCAGCAAGCGTGGGAAAACACCGCTTTCGCCGAACTGGACCACCCTTGTGCTGCCCCCGTGGGCCCGCACCAGGACAGCGCGACCCGCACTGCCCGGTGCTGGGGTCTCGCCGTCACCGAGCGGGAAGATGGGTTCGAGCTGAAAGGTGCCGCTGTCGCCCAGGGCTCGTTCCGTGCCGGCTGGCACGAATCGCTGGACGGTCTCTTCCTGGTGATTGGCGTCGAACTGCCCCAGTGCCTGGCGCTGGAGGGTCAGGTGGACGCTCTCATGCAAGAACAGCTCAAGGTACGCTGCCTGCGCCAGTTTGAGCAGCAGCTGCCGCTGCTGATGGCCCAGATTGACGGCGTCGAAGAGGCCCAGTCCATCGAGATGGAGTTCTTTGGAGCCTGGGACGAGAGCATGGAGCTGCTCAAGCGCCGTCTGGGTCAGAAGGCGGTCCTTGCCTGGCTGGAGCGCCGGACTGCAACTTGCGAGTTGGCACTGGCTGCCTAAAGCTCAGCACCGCGACCGCGGTGCGGACACCCCTCAAAGCCGGGACCTCCCGGCTTTTTGCATTTAGAACGGCATCAAAGACGAGCAGAGCCCGTGGCTCATCCTTTTCAGCCGAACTCAAATTCTGCAGCGGTGCCCCTGCCAGGCGTTGCTATACGCACCAGGACATTTCAGACAACAAAGGAGTTCATTTTGAAGCTTGGTAATGGTGGCATGGGTACCGTGGTCTCGAGCGAAGGCGTTCAAACCACGAGCGCGTTCAACATCGCTCGCACCCCGCACATGTTCAACATCCTGTCCAGTGGTCTGTACTCGGACAAGATTGCTGCGGTGCTGCGCGAGATTGGCTGCAACGCCATGGACGCGCACATCATGGGAGGCAACGCCGACCAACCGTTCCAGGTCAAGCTGCCGACGGCACTGGACCGCTCCTTCTACGTGAGGGACTGGGGCCCTGGCCTGGACGACCGCGAACTGCGTGAGCTGTACACCACCTACGGGTGGTCGAGCAAGCAGAACAATGACGACGTGACGGGTGCCTTCGGCCTCGGCTCCAAGTCGCCCTTCGCGTACACCCTGCAGAACGAAGACGATGCAGACGGATTCACGGTGGAGTCGGCAAAGAATGGTCGCAAGGCCATCTACACCTGCTACATCGACGAAAACGGTGCGCCGGCCATCAGCCGGATGCACGAAGGCCCTGCCGACGCCGACTGGCCCCACGGCGTGAAGGTGACGTTCCCGGTCCAAAGCCGTGACATCAACGAGTTCCATGAAAAGGCTCGTGACATCTTCCGCTGGTTCAAGGTCAAGCCGGAAATCCTCGGCCTGAATGGCAAGCTGGAAGACGTGGACTTCAAGTTCCGCGGCTCCTTCTTCGCCATGCAGCCCTCGGACCCGTCGACGTACCCGGACCGCAGCCCCTGCGTCATCATGGGCAACGTCCGCTATCCGCTGAACGCATCGCGCATCCGCGACCTCACCAAGGCCGAAGAAGCGCTGCTGCGCGCCAACATCCACATGTGGGTACCGATGGGCACCGTCATGATGACGCCCTCGCGCGAAGAGCTCGAATACACCGAGCGCACCCGCCGTGGCATCAAGGAGTGGCTTGGCAAGGCCGTGGCGGAGGTGGCCAATCGCATTCGCGAGGATGTGATGACGCCGGAAGCGACGATGTGGGCCTGGTACAAGAAGATTCAGGCGTACTACGACCGCCTGCCTTCGGGTGTGCAGTGGGGCATCGAAGAGCTGCTGAAGCACGCCGGTGTCACGCAGGAAGAAATCAACAACGTCACGAAGACCGTCAAGGAAAAGACGGCCAAGGTGCCGCACTGGGTCGGAGACGGCCTGGCCGGACCGCAGGCTGTTTACGCCAAGGACGCCAACGGGATGACGCAACGCGATGCGGCGGGCAACCCCGTCATCGCGGCCGGTTTCGACCCGCGTGGTTGCCGCGTGTGGCTGTACCAAGTGGGCGAAGGCCGCGGGGGTAACACCACCGTGCGCCGCCGTGAAGTGATTCACGGCCAGGTCCGCAGCGGCAGCGAATACACCGCGGTGCACCTGCCCTTCCTGTCGGAAGTGCGCGTGTACCACGCCGACGGCAAGCAGGCTGATGCACGAGTTCGTGCGTTGGTGCGCGAGTCCTCCGAAGTGTCGATGGCCATCCTGGTCGCGCCCTGCAAGGGCTCTACCGCCGACTTCGCGAAGCAATACGCGGAACGGCTGACGGGCATCCAGGGCCTCCATGGCCTGCCGCTGTTCGGTGTCTCCTCTCTGGAAGTGCCGGCCGAGGTGGAACTGGAGAAGCAGCGCCGCAAGATGGCCAAGGAGCAAGGACCGCGCGTCACGTTCGCCGACACGGAAATCAAGTACATGGGCCTCAACGGCAACGTTGTGGACACCACGCTGGGTGACCTGGAGGACACGGACCTGTTCTATCTCTGCGTGAGCAAGATGGACTACATGACGCGAGCCAAGTTCCGCAACCACACGGAAGAGCGCGACTACTCCTTCGACGGCTACTACCGTTCGGAGGTGATGCGTGCGTTCAACACCGTCGTCGAAGCGCTGGGCCTGCCCGTGACCGGTTGTGTGCTCATCAACACCGAAGCCCAGGCTCGTCGCCTGAAGCTGGCGGACCAAGGGTTCAAGCCGTTCCTGCCGTACATGGCTTCGGAGCTGAAGAAGGCGGACAACTGGACCAAGCTGACTTCGGGCATCGACCGCTCGCCGCGAGTGAACCTCACGGACATGTGGCGTGCCGACGACTACGGGTGGCTGGGCATCCTCGGCCATCACGCTGCAAAGGTGTCGCCGTTCTGGCAGAAGTTCGTGGCGGCGTTCGCCGACTCGAGCATTCCGCTGGAAGTGCTGGACTTCGTGGAGAAGTCCCACGTGACGGCCGGCGGAGACGACCAGAGCTCGGACATGCTCAGCGCGCTGCACATGCTGTGCAACAAGTTCTACGGTGCCAACCTCTCGGTGGGTTCGGTGGAGCGCATGGGCTACCACGAAGTTCGCAAGATGTTCCTCGAGAAGTACCCCTCCTTCGAGGCACTGAACGACAGTCGCATGTGCTCCTGGATGGAGAACGAGCAGGACAAGGCCCTGACCGTGATGGCCACGCTGATGGAGATGGACGGAGCGCGTAACAACGCCGCTTCGACCACGGCCCTGAAGCTGGTCGCCTAAACATTCGCCCCGGACATCGTTCCGGGGCTTTTCTTTAGATTGCGACTTTTAGAGAAGCGGTCTATAATCGCTTCATCCCAGTTGCTACACGTTCAGTGGCGTCCCACTTGGGCGCTGCCAGGCACATTAAAGGAGCTCAATAGATGAATCACATTCTCACCGCCGGCGGCATTCACATGGTCATCAACGGCAAGCCGGTCACGGTTGCCAAGTCTGACAAGTACTTCAGCGAAGTCGTCGAGGCGCTCAAGCGCAAGGCGACCGGCGAAGAAATCCTGGACATCCTGGAAGCTGAAAAGCGCAAGATGGAACAGGCTGTGGAAGTCGCCCCCGGCATCGAGATGAAGGGTGGCCAGCTGTACTACCAAGGCGAACCGGTTGCCGGCGTCCTGGGCGAGCGCATGCTGCAGATGGTGGAGGAAGGCTTCGACCTGACTCCGATGGTCGCGTTCCTGAAGAACCTGATGGACAACCCCGCCAAGCGCGTGGTCGACCACCTGTACGCCTTCCTGGACCACGGCAAGAACCCCATCACCGACGACGGCTGCTTCCTGGCCTACAAGGCGGTCCGCGAGGACTTCAAGGACATCCACAGCGGCAACTTCGACAACTCGGTGGGCCAGGTCCTGAGCATGCCGCGCAACCGCGTGGACGAGGACCCGAACAACACCTGCAGCTACGGCTTCCATGTGTGCTCGTTCGACTACCTGCCGCACTTCGCGAACGCCAACGGCCACGTGATGGTGTGCAAGGTGAACCCGGCGGACGTGGTCGCGATTCCTCGTGACTACAACAACACGAAGATGCGCGTGTGCCGCTACGAAGTCATCGCTGAGTTCGAGGACTACTACGGCAAGAAGCAGGACTCTCTGTCGAACACGTCGGTGGCCAACACCGCCGGCCGTACGTTCCTGGTCCAGGTCGACCGTGACGGCATGGGTTCGTGGGAAGACGAGAGCGACTTCGACCGTCTGGCCGAAGCCGCCGAGCGCATGGAAGAGCTGCTGGATGACAGCGGCATCGCCAGCGTTCGCATCCGCAACGTGGTCACCGGTTCGGTCATCGACGAGCAGGACAACGAAGACTTCGACGACTCCTCCAGCTCGCTGGACGACGACGGCGAAATCACGTACGACATCATCGGCGTGAGCAACGGCCAGACCACCGTGCTGGAGTCGGACTTCGACGACGCATCCGATGCGATGCGCGAAGCCATCGACTACGACGGCTACGACGAGGTCCGTGTCGTTGACAGCAACGGCGTCATCGTCAAGACCATCAAGTAATCGAAATCTCTGATTTCTCCCGCCCCCTCAGCTTCAACGCCGAGGGGGCGTTTTCTTTGTTCGTCGGGTGTTGTGCGTCCTGGTCGCAAGTTCACAGTAGAAAGGTACTCTCTCCTCAATTTCTGGGAACGGGTGGCTCTTCGCACCTCTCTGGGTCGGCTTCCTACACTGGTTTTAGGCCAACTGGAGAAAATCCATGATGAAGAAGTTCTTCTTTGCTGTCGCCCTGTTTTCTGCCTTCGCCGCCCACGCCGAACAGGTCATGTCCCAAACCCGTCACGTCGGAAACCTCGTCCAGAGCCGCACGCTGTCCCAACAGGGTGTGCTGACCGAGTCGACCTGCGCGCGTGAAGTCCGAGGCGACGTCGTCCTGCAGGACTGCGTGAGCCAGTCGACCAAGTTGACGCGCACCCAGGCGAAAGCCATTGCCGGTGAAATGCAAAGCGCGGCAGCAGCGCTGAACCTGGCTGCTGCACTGAGCATGGCCCAGAGCTCGAACAGCGCCAGCCGCGATTCCCGTCGCGACTCGCAGGCTGCACAACGCTCGGCCAAGGAAGCCTGGGCAACCCAGGCCAGCTTCTCCGAAGCTGCTTCTCAGTCCATGATGAGTTCCAACCAGGAAAGCCTGCGCTAAACCGCGCAGTCATTCAGAAGCCGCGTTCTTTCGGACCGCGGCTTCTTTCTTTTTGTTGGCTGACATCGCGACCTGGTCAGTCTGACGACCAATTTTGGCCAGGCACCGTCCACGAACACCGTGCCCGCCGGGTTCACCGCGGGCCTGTACTAAAGCAAGGGGAGCCTGGCTCCCCTCTTTTGCCGACGCCAAATGAAATCCCGCCGTAACGGCGGGATTCGACACTCAGTCTTCCAAAGCCGGCGCCTTGCCGTTGGTTCGTTCGCGGTACCCGCGCCAGAAATCTCGGAAGATGGCCTGTTCCGTGGCTACCCGCTCCTCTACCGGGCAGGCAAATCGCACCGTCATGATGTGGTGCTTGCCGTCCACAGAAGCCCAGAGCACCTTGGGCTTGGATGAGGGCAGGTCGATGAATGCGGAGTCTTCGATGAGCTTGAGATGCCGGTCTGCGACTTCACGCCAAGGAGCCGTGGCGTTTTCGGCGGCTGTCAGCGCGGACGCGTCGGCCTTGTCGATGTCAATGTCGAACGGCACCGCGATTTTGTAAAGGTCGACCATGTATGCGCCGGTTGCCGACACATTGCGCACGGGGTGGCTCAGCACCGCGCTGTTGGGTAGAACGATGGTCTTTCCAGTGAGCTGGTGCACTGCACCCGTTTCTGCCAAGGTGGTCGCGAAGCCGTCGATGTCGATGACCTTGCCGGCAAAGCCGTTGATTTCGATGAAGTCCCCGATACGGTAGGGACGGGTGAACGTGATGAGCCCGTAGCCCATGAAGCACATCAGAAACTCCTTGCTGACCAGCAAGATGGCGCCGGCAAAGGCGGCGACAGACAAGGCGAAGCCGGCCAGCTTGGAGGCCCAAATGGTGATGACCGCCAGGGTCGCCACAATCCAGATGATGTTCTTGGCCAGAACGAGGCGTTCACGTTTGACTTCTGGGGCGTGAGAAGACACTCGCCGATTCAAGAAGTGCTGCCACAGTCGCGCAACCACGAGACTGAAGACGACGACAAGCACCGTCGCGCTGACTCGTCCGAGTTCGCTGGTGAAGAAGTGCTTGACGCTATGGTAGAGAGAGGTCCAATCGAACATTAAGAACAGGTGTGAAAGAAGTCCAGGTCGTATAGACCCAGGGACTGAAAAATCCGTTTGTCGGCGTCCGCTGCTTGTTGCACTGCTGCAAGAGCCTTGTCCGCCGAAACCCGGAAGTACTCTTTTTGCGCGTGTAACCCGGCTTGGGTCAACAAGGCGTGAGCCTGCAGCTCGACCCAGTGTCGGTCTGCCACGCGCAAACTTGCGTCGACCACAAACGGCTCCAGCACAGACTCGTTGTTCAGGCCCTTGAGCCGTTGCTCGAGGGACTGGCGGGTCTTGCCGACCTTGACAAGGCCAGGATGGGCAGGAGAAGAGACGACGTACACCGTGCCTGAAGTGCGGCGGAAGTGAGCCTGCAAGCCTTCGAAGGCGAAATCCGTCCAATCGTCTCCAAGGACATCGTCGCGCATGGCAGACAACAGGTCGCGTTTGCCTTGCCGCGCGAGACGGCACAGCATTCGTGCGTGGCGAGTGCCTTCCCCTTTTTCAAACGCCTCACGGAGGGCGCGCAGGGAGAGGGTGTGGACATAGCTCATTCCATCTTTAGGAAGCGCCTTTAGCCCACAATATGAAAAGCCCGCAGCAAATGCTGCGGGCCATCAATCAGAGGTCCAGGTGAAGGTTCCTGGCCTTGGTTGCCTGGTCATGTCGAAGCAAGATTTGCTGCTCGGCACGCGCCAGGAGTCGCTTCAGGGCCCGGACTTCAGCGAGTCCAAGGTCCAGAACCTTGTCCTGAATTCCCAGGGATACCGTGAACTCCGAGGCGTTCTCCAACGCCAAGGTGTCTACGGGCTCTTCTTCCACGTAGACAGGCACTCCTTGACAGAGCACCTGCCCCAGGCGTAATGGTTTCATCGAATCTCTTTCCAGAGGACGGGGCCCTGCTGACGCTGGGTGTAGTCCACGATACGAACAAATGAGATGTCTCCCCGGTCCAAGAGGACCAGTGCAGACGTTTTCGCGGCGTCCCGGCTGGCGTGCCAGCTGTAACGAACGACCAGGTTGCCCGCTGCGTCGTAGCCCTCGGATTCCCAGTCGCCGCGGGACGAACGAGCCTTGAGAACCATCATCCCGAGTTCGTCGATGACTCGCGAACTTCCGTAGGCGCTGTCCTCGGCCATGACCGATTCGGCGAGAGCCTTGGCTGCCTCGAAGGAAGGAACCTCGGTCTCCACCGCAGCACTGCCGCTCCAGTCGCCCGTGCTGAAGAACAGCACCTTGAACTTGCCCGACATTTCCAGCGGGCTGGGCGGGAGGTCTGCAGGTCCTTGCTCCACCTTTTCGAAAGCACTGTTCAGCGCCTTTTCAAGGTCGAGTTTGACGATGCGTGCCTGAGTCGGCTTCGCCTGCCTGATGAAGTCATGCGCCATCACCAGGCCGTCTTGCTGATTCGGGGCCTCAACCTCGAACTCGATGACGACTTCTGCGGTCGTCACGAAAGTGGCCTTGTACGTACTCATCTTTTTCTCTCTTCAAAAACCTAAATCGACTCCCCCGTATAGACACTAAACCCTGGACTAAAAGCACCCTGCTACACCCGACATGAACATCACGCGCCACCTGATTGCACTGGCCCTCGTGCTGGGCACGGCTGCGCTCAGCCCTGCTGGCGCTCAGGCTCCTGCGCCAGGGGTGCTGGGCGGGCTTCGCGCCCCAACCCTGTTTGCACCTGAGTGCATGGCCATTCCTTACGCGCCGATTGAGGTCTACGACAGCCCGGGTGGCTTGCGTGTGGGGCACCTGGTGCTCGACCATCCTGAATACGCGCGAAAGACGACGTCCAACTGCTCGTTCCGGCCGGTGGCGCACTTCCGCCCCGAAGGGCGCCAGAACATGCTGCCGCTGCACTTGATAGCGGTGGGCTACGAAGAGCCTGCTCTCGCGGTCTTCAAGGTGCAGGAGTTCGGGCAGCGGCTGTGGGTCCAGGGCCGTACTCAGCTCGGCCACTTCTGGGTGCCCGTTGAAGGGGGCAGGCAGTACGTCAGCTACGAGTCGGACCTGCGCCAAGGGCTCGAGCGGCTGGCAGAGACCTGTGACCAATTG
>JACCDQ012140263.1_pt1 | contig 12419 bp, 13 predicted proteins | sample 7446031 | NCBI WGS metagenome assembly JACCDQ01 (sample SAMN15323442, study PRJNA562643) | freshwater metagenome | isolation source: river surface water | place: USA:Blue River Watershed | collected 2017-08-17
AAAGGTCGACGACAAGGCGGTAGAGCTGCGCCAGGGCTCCAAGACCTACTCAGCGACCCTGGTCAACACCAAGGGACTGCGCCGGCCGTACGAAGGCGCACGCTTCAGCGTGGCTCTGGACACGGATGGCAAGGTGTCGATGTGCCCTATGTCAGCCCACGCCCTGCCCTGCTACGACCTCGACGGTGCACCGAATCTGCGAACAACGCTGAGCCGCCAGCCCACCGTCGAGGAGATGGAGCACCAGCGCATGGAGCGCGAACGGCAAGACCAGTTCCAGAGCTGACCCCGCCCACCAACGAAAGAGCCCGGCCTCTTGCAAGGACGCAAGGACCGGGCTTCGTTTTGTCGGAGACGGCTCAGGGCAGCGTGGCTTCGAGCTGCTGCAGCTGAGCCATCAGCTCGCGCAGCGCCTTCTTCTCCAGCGGAACGTCGACGTAGCAAGTCGGCGTCACCTTGCGGCGTGAGTTCACGGGCTTCAGCCGCAGCACGCCCGTTTTGCCCGCAGCTTCCACGACATGGCCCTCGAGGCCCGACATGATGATGGTGCCTGACGTGCCGTAGGCCTGCGGCCGCACGCTCGTGCGGTCCACTGGCGGGTACTCGACCTTGAAGGGAGCGACCGACACCGGTCAGACCTCCTTCAGTGCGGCCGCGAGGTGCGCCAGCGCAGCGTCCAGGTCGTCGAACAGGGCCGAGGACCGCGCCAGCATCAGGTTCATCGGCTGGCTGAACTGCTCAATCATCATGCCGTGCGTCGCGTCGAAAGCCGGGCCGCCGGCGGTGGGCTGGACCCCGCAGTGCGCGATGACGCGCGACTCGAACGTCGACATGTCGGGCAGCAGACCTGCGACAGGCTTGCCCAGGGCGACCGCGAAGCCGATTTCGAACACCGTGCCGCTGTCGGGCTCCAGGGCGTTGCGGAAGGGTTGCAGGTTGGCCAGAACCGCGTCGCATTCGCGGATGTAGTCCACGTTCGCCTGGTAAATGCGCTCAGACACTTCGTCGCCGGTGCCTTTCAGGCCACGGGACAGGCCGCCGTCGGACGGCCGAACGCCCTGTAGACCATGCTTGGCGCACAGCGCTTCCAGAGCGTCGAAGTGGGCGTCTGCGTCCGGGAAGAAGACATCCGGACCAGCGAGGTAGACTTTTTTCATCAAGGGGTCAGTACTGCAAGGGTGTTAGGTTCTATCGACCATAGAGAGACTCAGTTTAGCTACACAAGGAACATTTTAGGACAATGGAGGACTCTTGGATACCTTTGAAGACGAACTAAAGACGCTCCAGTCGCTGCTAAAGGGCCCGCTGACACCGGTCGTCCCCAATCAGCCCAAGTCGGTGATGCAGGAACACCCGGCTTTCGCCGACCTGCTTGACCCGCGCGGGTTGCTCCTCGATGGCATCGCGGCTCGCCACGTGCACATCGCCGAGTACGGCTTCGTCGTGCTGACGCGCGAGACGGTGCAGGCGCTAGCCCGCTTCATCGGCTCCCGCAAATGCCTGGACGCCGCGGCCGGAACGGGCTGGCTCAGCCACGTGCTCGCTGAAGAAGGCGTCAACATCACTGCCTCCGACCTCGGCGGCGAAAGCCCGGGCCGCTATCGCATGCGCAAGCTCTGGCGGCGCGACCACGAAGGCGACAGCTTGCCGCTGCTGCCGGGTGACTACGAGGTGGTCATCCTGTGCTGGCCTCCCTACCAGCGCTCGTTCGGCTACGACGTCATCAGCCGCATGAAGCCTGGCCAAGTGCTCGTGTTCCAGGGTGAAGCCGCTGGCGGCTGCACAGCCGACGACGCGTTCTTCGCACAGCTCGAGGATGAGACGCTGTGGTCGAAAGATGAAGCCGCCACGCAGCAGCTCAACCAGGACCACCTGAGGTTTGCCACCATTCACGACCGATGGTCGGTCTGGCGAAAACACTGACTCTTTCAAGCCCGGTTGCATGACCGGGCTTTTTTCTTTCAAGCTCAAGCGTGGGGTTGGCTATACGAAGCAGGACATCACCGGAGTATTGGAATGCCCCTGAATCAACTATCGGCCAGTGAACTCGACCTCATCATCCAGGAGTGCGCGCTAGCCGTCGGCCCGCTCGAGTTCGTTCCCGGCAACGACCGCTACGGCGAGTTCGAGAAGACTCACCTGCCGACAAGCGATATGCAAGCGCTGAGCCTGGCGCTGGTCCAAGAGGCTCTGAGCGGCTCTCTCAGAGGGCGCAGCATCAACTACACGCGCACGCTGGTCACCTCGGACCGTTCACGCAACGGTGCCCAGAACGACGACGGGCGCCTGGCCAACCTTGTGTATGCGCAGCTCTGTGCCAACGGCATTGAGCCGGTCAACGTTCGCGTCAGCACCCAGTTTGACCTCTCCCTCGGCATGCTCGTCACGTTCAGTGTGAACGGCATCGTCATCAGGCCCTGAACCTGCTTCTGAAGGCTACTCGCACGAGTAGCCTTTTTCTTTGGCCCCTCGCGTCGGACGACTCGAACCGGCTCTTCTGAGCGCACTGGAGACCAAGGCTGCGCGGCCTCGTTTTGCCTACACGTCACGACCCGGCCCACCTCGGCGCCGACCCCCTTTGACGTCAATGACATCCTCCACCGCTCACGCTCAATCCGCCTCTTCTCACTGGGACAACATCCAAGTCTTCCCCGACCCTGCCGAGCACGTCACCAAGCACGTGTTCGTGAAGCCCGACTGTGCGGTCGAATCGGTCCTCTACCGCTACCCTGAGTACGAAGAACGAACGGTCATCTGCTGCTCGACCATGAGCGGCTGTCCCATCGGCTGCCGCTTCTGCGGCACGGGTGACTACTTCGTGCGCAACCTCACCGCCGACGAAATCGTGAGCCAGCCCCAGCACCTTCTGGAGACCGCCATCGGCGGCCTGGACCCCGCCCGCATCAAGAAGCTGCAAATCATGGTGATGAGCATGGGCGAGCCGGTCATGAACAAGGCGCTCTACGAGGCCTTCCGCCGGCTGCACGCGATGTACCCGCAGGCCTCTCTGCTCATCAGCACCAGCGCTCCGGACGTCGACTACGGCTGGGTGCTCGAAATGAGCAAGGAGATTCCCGCGGTCGGCCTGCAGTTTTCAGTCCATGAGTCGACGGATGCCGCGCGCGACGCGCTCATCCCGTTCAAGAAGAAGCTCACGCTGCAAGGCATCGCGGACACCGGTCTTGCCTGGCACCAGGCCACCGGCCGCCGACCCTTCTTCAACTACTGCGCGCACGACGCCAACGTGTCGGGCCTCGACGCCGACCGCATCCTCGCGCTCTACGACCCGGCCATCTGGGAAGCCACGGTCTCCGTCATCTGCGAGCGCAACGAATTCGAGAAGGCCAAGAACCAGCACCAGCGCGACCTGGCCACCGAGTTTGCCAGCAAGCTGGTCGAGCGGGGATACAACGTGCGCGTGTTCGACCCGGCCGGCATGGACACCATCGGGGGAGGCTGTGGCCAGCTCTGGTTCGTGCAGGAATGGATGCGCGAGCACCCGGGTGTGGCCCGGCCCAGCGTGGGCCACGGCCTGCCATCGCTGCACACACCCCGCGGCTGTTCCGGGGACAACTGGCAGCCGGTGAAAGTCGTTCGCTGAGGCGAGACAGAGCACCGTCTGTTTAGAATTCGACGGTGGCCTCTTTAGGACGCTACCGTCTTGTGTTACAATCCCTTCGTAGGGAATGCGCAGGCTGATGCGCAAAAGAGCAAGTGGCGAGTCAACGAGAGGGCCCTCTCGTCTGAGTGCTTGGCGCGATGAATCAAATCTTGTTCTTTGGTAGGCGGTTCGATTCCGTCTTTGACTGGCGCTCGACGGAGGTTCGATTCCTCCGCACATCGTGGGCCATGTGGGAATTCAGTACCCACCCCTACAGCTATTCACGCTCGTGACGCCGGCGCTCTGCGGGTCACGCCGAAAAAGAAAAAGCCCACCAGGCGATGTGCCGGTGGGCTTTTTTGTTGGTGAGCACTCAACGAGGCGCTCGCGGAGCAACCTAGGACCAGAGCCGGCTGTGCTTGGGCACAGACTGCAGCAAGAACTCTTGCTGGTCGGCCAGGATGACCCGGTTGTCCAAAATGAACTTCTCGTGCAGGTTCGGCACGTACGGCACGTACAGCAGAGGCATCTTCGCCTCCTCCGGCGTCCGGCAGTCCTTGCGGTTGTTGCAGGGCTTGCAGGCCGCGACCAGGTTCATGTAGTCGGTTGCACCGCCGCGAGACTCCGGTGTCACGTGGTCCAGCGTCAGGTCCTTCTCCTTGCAGACCTCGCCGCAGTAAGCGCACATGAGGCGGTCACGGCGCAGCAAGACGCTGCGGCTGAACGCGGGGGACTTGTGGGCCTTCTGGAAGTGAATCGGGCAGCGCACGCTGATGATGGGCTTGAGCTCCAGGACGGACTGCTCGCCCGAGCGTGCGTTGACACCCCCGCGCAGACGCATGCACGTCTCGCCGAGGTCCCAGGCCACCAGGCCCTTCGCAACGTAGTAGGCGGCCTTTTCGACGTTCAGCCACTCACTGGGATGGCCGGCAGCGTCGAGTGCCAAGACTTGGACCATGACGGTCTCCTTTCATTGAAGTGATGAACGGCTTGAAAGCCGGGACTCGAAGCGTGTAGGTAGACACGCTTCACGATTGGTGCGCCGCCTGGGGGTCGAACCCAGATTGGGATTGCTCCCTCGGATTAAGAGTCCGGTGCATAACCGTTCTGCCAACGACGCGTGAAAAAGAGTGGTGGGCCGCCAGGGAGTCGAACCCTGCTGGTACGGATTAAGAGTCCGCTACATCACCGCTCTGTCAACGGCCCGTGATGCTGGTTAAAGATGGTGGGGGCACTGGGACTCGAACCCAGGACCTACCGATTAAAAGTCGGTTGCTGCTAACCATCTGAGCTATACCCCCGCAAAGAAGCGCCGCATTGAGCACTTCCGAAACCTGGCACGTCGGGAGGGACTCGAACCCCCATAAGACTTTCGTCCACGGTTTTGGAGACCGTTGTCTTGCCATTAAACGACCGACGTATTGAAAGACTGGTGCCGCCCGTCGGATTCGAACCGACGACCTACCGCTTACGAAGCGGTTGCTCTACCAGCTGAGCTAGAGCGGCATTTGCAATCAAGCTGCTTAGGGGTGACCGAGGGGACTCGAACCCCCGACCACTGGAATCACAATCCAGGGCTCTACCAATTGAGCTACGGTCACCCCTAAGAAGCCGTCCTGCTTCTCGCAAATAACACTTGGCGAAGAGAGAGGGATTCGAACCCTCGCGCCTCCTTTCAGAGACGAACGCCTTAGCAGGGCGCCACCTTAAACCACTCAGACATCTCTTCGCCAAGCGCTCTTGCTTGGACTTTCTTTCGCGCGCAAACTGCTTAGGGGTGACCGGTCGGATTCGAACCGACGATAGGAGGGTCACAACCTCCACCCTTAGGCCGCTAGGGGACGGCCACACCTAAGCAGTCTTTGCGTAAATCTGGTAGGTCCTGACGGTCTCGAACCGCCGGCCTGCTCCGTGTGATGGAGCCGCTCTACCAACTGAGCTAAGGACCCATTTATCTTGGAGGGCATTTGATGAATCGGCCGCCTCCTGCCGATATCCGCACTTCAATTGAAGTGTGCAGATGCTTGGTACCCGGTGCTGGAATTGAACCAGCGGCCTACGCCATGTCAAGACGGTGCTCTACCACTGAGCTAACCGGGTATACATTGAACAATACTTGGTCGGGACGGTGAGATTCGAACTCACGGCCTCATGCACCCCATGCATGCGCGCTACCAAGCTGCGCTACGCCCCGAAGAAACCTTGGTGCCCGGTACTGGGATTGAACCAGTGACCTCTGCCTTATCAAGACATTGCTCTACCGCTGAGCTAACCGGGCGATATTTGTAGATGCTGTGTCAGCCAGCCGAGATTCGAACTCGGGGCCTCGTGTCCCCCAGACACGCGCGCTAACCAGATTGCGCTACAGGCTGACACAGCACCCACTCATTGAATGGTCTCCGATGACGGATTCGAACCGCCGGCAGCCTGCTCCCAAAGCAGGTGCTCTACCTGGCTGAGCTAATCGGAGGGAGTATTTGCTTGGTCGGGATAACTGGATTCGAACCAGTGGCCTCCTACTCCCGAAGCAGGCGCACTACCAAGCTGTGCTATATCCCGACCAAACAAACACATTGGGTATTCACTCTGTCTAGACGGCTGGATTTGAACCAGCGACATCTCGCGTCCGAGGCGAGTACGCTACCAGGCTGCGCTACGCCTAGACAGAATGAACAGCAGTTAGTTGGCTCCCCGGGCAGGGCTCGAACCTGCGACGTCTTGATTAACAGTCAAGCACTCTACCAACTGAGCTACCGGGGAATAGAAAAGGAAATCTGGTGGATAGGGGGACACTCGAAGTCCCACTCTCGTCGTTATGAGCGACGCGCTACTTCCTCTTAAGCTACCTATCCATTTGGTTGCGTGAGGCTGGATTCGAACCAGCGACCTTGGGCTTATGAGGCCCCTGCTCTACCGGACTGAGCTACCCCGCAACTGGGATGAGCGTTTTGGTGTTGCAGTTTCTGCATCACACGTTGCCTTTCAGGCAACACCTTCGAGACGCACAACTCGAGGTGAGGATTGCCGCTGCAGGTACGGTTGCGGCGACCGGACGACTTCTCGACACCTGCTGTGAGTCGTCAGACCCTTGACGAACATCGTCGGGTTATGGCTCCGGGGGCTGGGTTCGAACCAGCGTACCGTTCTAGACGGGCTACAACGCATTAACAGTGCGTCCTCATACCAACTTGAGCACCCCGGAATAGTCGATGACGCTGGCCCCGCGAGGCGAGAATCATCGCTGTTGTTGTCAATTGCTTTGTGGACGCGACAGGAGTTGAACCTGTACAGTCTTATTTGTGTGCGGGAGGGTTACAGCCTCTTGAGCTCGCCAATGCTCAGCACGTCCACAAAGCAATCGAACCGAATCGTTCACAGACAATTCAATTGCTTAGCATGTTTTTAAAGAACTCCAGGCGGACCTGGTTGTGGCATTCCACGTCAAAGCTCACGAGTTTGGGGCTGCAGACCGATGTGGGTGGTCCTTCGCCGCAAAGCGCATGGGCTTTGAGGTAAACCGGGTGCGATGACGCTGGAGTTCGCCTGTGGGTGCACAGGGAGCTCGGCACGAAATCGGCCAAACCCGACGGATGTGAGAGCCTGGAAACTGCGGCTTTCTGCCAGTTGCCCGAAGTCTTCGGAGCCGAGAGGTCTTTGGGGGTTTAGTTCAGGCTACTGGGCTTTTTGGGGCCCATCGTGGCATGAATCATCGGATTCTTATGCCACATCGCCGTCGGTCGTTTGGCGTTGACCACCCCGGTGGGATTGGGATGGTTCGCATAGACCGTAGGGACGAAGCCAACCACGCCGACTGGATTCAGTCGGGCCATCTTGGCAATGCTGTTTGCTGCTTGCATGTCAGGCTCCGTGGTTAGTTCACTGCAGGTCGCTTGAGCGAGGACCTACGATTCGCATGTGTGTCAGGGTAAAGTGACGAAGTTTTATATTTTCGCCGACGTCACGTTTATCAACTGATGAATGTCAGTGTATCAAGGGGTCAACGCGGCTGTCAACACCTGGTCGCAAAAATTTCGCGTGGCTCAGGACCTGTCGAAAATTCGCCACACCCAGAACAACGCCAAGCCCCAGAACAGCAGCACGAGCTTCAGGTCGTGGCGCCCACTGGTCCACCAGTTTAGGGAGTGTCGGGCTGTGGGGCGTATGAGGGGGATGCCTCGCGGGTTGGGCCAGTCCATGAGCAGATGCGACAGCGCTCCCCAGACGAAGGCCATGGCCGGTGCGCCGAGCATTGGCAGCGTTTCCCAGTGCGCGTTCAAGGTGAAGAAGGCCAGCACCCACAACGGCACCCAATGCGTCCAGGTGCGATGCGCGATGACTCGGCGGTTTTCCCCGTACGGCAGCTCCAGCCAATCCGGGGCCGAGCCGCCCACAAAGCCAGCGGCAGCGCCTGCGGCCCACTCCAGCGGGGTGTTGAGGTCGAGCCAGCACATGGCCATGAGACCAAACGCGGCACCTACCCATCGATGACTTGGACCCTTCACGAAAACCCCGGAGCGCCCGATGCGGGCTTGTCCACGGTCTAGCCATCGCGGAACGAAAAAAGCCGAGGTGGGGCACACCTCGGCTCGAAAGAACATGTTTTTAGACGGGCTGGACCGTCTTGGCCTCTTGGGCTTCCTCGGCAGCGAGCAGCTGACGCACATGCTCCAGATGCTCATCGGACTGAGGAACGCCGCCGGCGTTGACTTCCAGGAAGATGCGCAGGAGGTCAGCCCGGGTGTAGCGGCCCTCGTCGATGCGGGCAATCTGCACCACGCGGTCATCCAGGCGGTTGCGGTCGCGCTGCGACAGCTCGTGCCAGTAGACGCCGCGCCAGGCGATTTCCGAGCGCACGAACAGGTTCAGGCAGTTCAGCCGTTGCTTGCCGTCGAGCACTTGGTCAGGCAGCGGGTACTTGCGGTCGACGATGATGAACCGGCCCAGGTCGCGGCCGCTCATCAGGGTGTCCAGGTATCGCTGCTGGTCCTCCTCGGTCCACACGTAGTCGCGCTGGTAATCGGGTGTGGAGTCCAGGCCTCGGACCACGTCCGAAAGCAGGCTCGACAGGTGCCCCGACGAGAAGCCACCGGTAAGCAGCGAGTCCCGGCTGAGGATGACGTCGTTGCGACGCGTCTTCTTGGGGATGAGCTTAATCCAGTGCTCCGCACGGTAGGACGTGCCGTGGTCCAGGTCTTTTCCGTACGAGTGGCGGATGTCTCGGAAGGAGTAGACGATGACACGCCCTTCGTCCTTCACCGCCACCGCGACCACCTGCTTGAGGTTGCCGAGCTCGAGCTCGTCACCGACCTGGATGCGGCGCGAAGCCGGAGGGTCTGCCGGGTACTCGGGGTACAGGCTGACATGGCGTCGGTAGGCCTGGTAGGCCTCCTCGATGCGTTCGTCGAGCGTGAGCTCACGCTTGAGGGCAGCCTCGACCTGAGCCTGGGTTGCCTTGCCCCAGCGCACCACGCCCTCCAGGGGCTTGGGAGTCTTGGCGACGGTCGGGTCATCGCTGGTGTGAATCCACCAGCGCTTGCCTTCCTTCTTGTCGTATTCGCGCCATTCGGCGACCACGCCATCGGCGTCTTCGTCGTCAGCGGCGGTGCAGGCAAGGTAGAAGCCCTGTCGGGCTGGTGCCTTGTCTTTCTGTTGGGTCCAATCGGTGATGTGACGCATGTGTTCTTGAGATAAGTGGCCTGTGGAGGGTGTAGCGAACCAGGAGGGCACCGCGGAATGGCGGCTGCGACACCCACTTGGGCTGAGCCTGCGCTACACCCATCAGGACCACCAACTTGGAGCCCCATGAGAACCCTGAGCATTTCGCTGGACTACCTGCCCCTGGCCAAGCTGATACAGCTCGTCGAGCCGCCCTACAGGGAGGCCTGCGAGCGCATCCTGCAAGACCATCGGGCGCTCTTTGAGCGCACCCGCGGGTCGACGCACAACCACCAGACCTGGGACGGCGGCTACATCGACCACGTCACCGATGGCATGAACTACGCCCGCCACCTGTATGCCCTGGACGCGGCGCTTGGCCGTCCGCTGAACTTCAGCCTCTCTGACGCGCTGCTCATCTTCTTCCTGCATGACCTGGAAAAGCCGTGGCGCATCCTGGTGCAGGCCGACGGACAGGCCGTGAACCGAGAAGGGCTGGACACCAAGGCCGCCTTCAAGGCCTTTCGAGAAGAGAAGCTGGCCGAGTACGGGATGACCCTGACGCCGGCGCTGCTCAACGGCCTGACCTACGTCGAGGGCGAGCTGTCGGACTACTCCAGCCAGCGGCGGGTGATGAACGAACTGGCGGCTTTCTGCCACAAGGTCGACGTCTGGTCGGCACGGCAGTGCTTCGACTACCCGAAGGCTGAAGGGGACGAGTGGGACGGAGCGGGTCGCTTCCGGACCTGAAGACGTTGCCTTGATTACAGAAGGCCGGTTGCGATGCAACCGGCCTTTTCAACCTTTGGCGGGGTCCTGAGTGCAACATGTCAGAACCAAATCCTGGTGAGCAAAGAAGAAGCCCTCACCTATGAAGTGAGGGCTTCGAATAAAGTTGCTGCTGGCAGCTGTCAGGGGGTAGAGCTGACGCGGCCACCCGTCCGATACGGCTGCAGCAAAGCGGCATAGCGCTCGCTTTGCCGCTGCGACATCCTCGGAAAGAAGGCGTCGACCAGGGCTTTGCACGCAGCAGGGTCCTGAGGAAACATGGCCTGCAGCACCGGCGTCTTCGTGCGAGCCTGGGCATAGCGCTCGCGAAGAATCTCCATGCCCGGGTCTTCGAGCACTTCGCGGGCCGTCTCCAGCACACGAGTGATTTCGTAGTCCTTGGCCTCGCCGACCAGACCCACTTCCTGCAGGCAGGCCTTGAGGACCTCTTCGTAGATGTCGTCCGCGGCTCGCAGCAGGTCTTCGTAGACCTCGTGGCTGGGCAGAGAAGGCACATCCTTCAGCGCGAGGATGAACTCCTCGCTGAAGAAGTAGCCTTGGTTGGGCTCGTCCTCGCTCGGAGGAAGGTCGTCATACCGTTCGCCGGCATACGCGTCCTTCAGCACGAACTTGACTTCGTCCCACTCATCCACCAAGCCCAGGCCGTAGCCGTCGTAGACCGCTGGGTAGGGCTCTTCGTGGCGGGTGAGCACCACGATTTCAGCCAGGCGTGCGGCAGTTCGCATCGTGTGCGGGCTGCCATAGAGCACCGGCAGGTGCGTCTTGGCGCAGCACTTGGAAAACAGACCCATTCTCAGCCTCCGACCTTCAGGAGCTCGGTGACGGATGCGGCATAGCCCTCCTCCGCCTCGATGATGTTGAACTTCTTGGGGTGCAGCAGCGGGTAGACGCTGTGCGTGGCGACGATGACTTGCATCTGCGAGCAATCGGCTTGCGCCACCGCTTGCCACAGCTGCATCTCGGCCCGTGCATCCAGGGACTGCTCCGGCTCGTCCATCAGGACCACCGGGGTGCCCCCGGCTCCTTCCGGGAACATCTTCTTCAGAACTTCGGCCTGGTACTCGTAGGAGCCGGTCCACTGGGCGCGGTTGAGCTCCCGCGGAGCCCGGCCGAAGCGCCAGTTCACCTGAGCAAACCCTTGCGGAAGCGCCTCGCCTCGCAGTGCCTTGAGCAGCTCGTCGAGCAGCGCCTGGCTTTGCTGGCCCGACGACTTGTTCTCGACCAGGCGCGCCTGGGCCTTGGCTTGTTCGAAGTACCCGACCATCATGGCGTGGGTGTAGTCGCTCTCGTTGCCCGGGATGTGGCCCGGTCGGTAGTACAGCGCAGGCCCGCCGTCCATCTGGCAGTCCAGACCCTGCAGGTAGGTCCAATCGTTGCCCCAGCGCGAGGCGTTGGTCCAGAAGTCTTCGCTGTCGCGGCCCGTGACGTACTTGTCGTCAAGGGTGCTGCGCCCCATGAAGTAGGCCAGGTGCCGCAGCGCCAGGCTTTGCATCAGGGCAGACTTGCCCGAGCCGTTCGGCCCGACGATGACGTTGGGCTTGGTCTTGGAGAACTTCAGCTTGCCACCGTGTCGCTGCATGAGCGACGAGGTCTCCAGGTACGGAATGCCTTTGAAGGCTTTGATTGCGAGCTTTTCAATCATGTTTGTCCTATTTAGAGTCCTGCTCTGTGTAGGACATCTGTCGCGCACCGCTCAGGCAGCGTCGTCGCGACGGATTTTAGCACCGTCTCGAGAGCCCCGGCTAAACAACTGCCAGAGTGATGACGGACGCAACTTTAGCGTTTTTCGGGCCAAGGGCACCAGAAGGTTTCGCCGATGCAGGTCCAGGTGTTGAGGTCCAGCACCCGAGCAGCTCTCAGATTGCTGCGAGGAGCAGCCACCCCTTTGTCTACGAAGAAGACGGTCCCATGTGGGCCCGAGTAGGGCGTACCGATAGAAGGGACAGAATCGATTTGCTTCGTGATGAGCCAGTATTGGTGAGCATGCGGGAGGTCGGTCTTGATGGCCTTCTTGTCAGGGCTGCTGAACCAGTCCCCAACACGCGTAGCCCATCCCCGTGAGGAGCGGTATTCGTCCTGGATGCGTTCGACGTCAGCGGCCGACAGCCGTTTGAGCACTCCGCGCTTCTCGAGCAGCTCCACCTCGCTTTGCGAGGGCGGCTTCAAGGGAGCCTGAATCGAGGCCTCGACAGACACCTGCGCGGCAACTTCGGCCCCTGGTTGGACCACCAGATACTCGTTGCCCGCCAGCTTCAAGAGTTGTCGAGGCTCATCGCGCTTCAGCCATTGGAGCAGGAACGAGGAATCGCCCTGAGGCTGACCTTCCCAGGTGAAGTCGCCCACCGTCGACTCGGTCAGAACCCGTACGCCCTTG
>JACCDQ010188558.1_pt1 | contig 12415 bp, 10 predicted proteins | sample 7446031 | NCBI WGS metagenome assembly JACCDQ01 (sample SAMN15323442, study PRJNA562643) | freshwater metagenome | isolation source: river surface water | place: USA:Blue River Watershed | collected 2017-08-17
CTGATGCTCTTATCGGGTTCGTCATCACTGACATCGCGCATATCGCGCCCCCATGCAAGTTCATATAACGATGCACCCGTTGCATCGCCAAGTGCGCGAATCAAAGTCGAGCGCGGAGTATTAGCAATATCTCCGATGGTGTGGAGCCCTAATCGATCGAGCGCCTCACCGGTCTTTGGTCCGACGCCCCACATCGCGCCGACTGGAAGCGGATGAAGGAATTCGAGAAGTCGTTCATCAAGAATTTCAAGCATCCCATTGGGCTTGCAATGTTGTGATGCAAGTTTGGCAATGAACTTATTCGATGCGATTCCGACAGAACATGAGATGCCTTCTTGCCTTTGAACTTCTTCACGTATCTTCTGTGCAATCTCACGACCTGTGCCGAGTAATTTGAGCGCACCTGTGACATCGAGAAATGCTTCATCTAATGAGATGGGCTCGACCTTCGGTGTATAGGTAGAGAAAATCTTCATCACGCGATCTGATATCTCTGCGTAGCGATGGTGCTCGGGTGCTATAAAGATTGCATGTGGCGCCATACGTTGTGCGCGACCGACCGGCATCGCTGCCCGGATTCCAAATTTACGTGCCTCGTAATTTGCAGAGAGCACTACCCCTCGAGCGCCTGCACCGACAACGACCGCTTTACCTTTGAGTTCGGGATGGTCGAGCTCTGCAACAGATGCATAGAAGGCATCCATATCGACATGCAGAATCGTGCTCATATCGCCACACTACCTTTCTTGAGATTCCATTCTTGATAGGCGCTACGTAGATCCCAGACACCTGTTGCGCGTAATGAGATTCCGCGTTCGCCGGTGCGACGAGTAGTGCCACGTACTAAGAAGAGTGAAGTGGCATAGAGAGTCTGCGCATACTGCCCCGAGCGCGATTGCAGAACATCGGGAAAGAAGGTGGCATCGCTACATCCGTAGCCATCATCGAGTGAGAGGAAGAGGACGCGCTTACCTGAACGTACCGGTGGTGATTGCAGCGCGACCTTTACTCCTGCAACAAGGACTTCGCTATTGCTGCGCAAGCCCAATAAATCACAGGAGCGCGTTGCTCCGATGGCATTAAGAAATTGCGCATAAGGAGAGAGGATGTGTTCGCTGAGATCCATACCTAACCGCGATAGTTCGTTATGCATCTTCTCATCTGTAGTCATTGCAGGTAGCCCGCTCGCCTCAAGAAGTGGAGGTGCAAGCCCTAAAGACATCTGCGCGCTAGAGAGCGATGGTGCTGATGTTTTCTGCAAGTCGGCAAGATGCAAGAGTAAATCTCGATGAGTGATCTCATCGCTGTCGTTGATGTGCACTGCATCGAAGGCGCCGGTAAGAATCAGCGTTTCAATTGTCGGAGCCGATGCACCTGACCTGCGATAGAAATCTGCAAGGTCGATATATGGCTGACCTGCCTCAATAGTGGCAATCTCTTTCTCGCCAGCGCCGCTCACTGCACTGAGTGCAATACGAATTGCAGCCTTATCCCCCGCATCTTCAACACGATAATCACTGCGCGAATAATTGATATCAAGGGGCGCAAGTGGCACACCCATCTGACGCGCTTCATCAATCATTAGACGTTTGGGATACATGCCGGGATCGTGTGTCAGAACGCCTGAGATAAATGCAGCAGGGTAATGGGTTTTCAGCCATGCCGATTGATATGTCGGCAGAGCGAAGGCTGCAGCATGTGCTTTGCAGAAACCGAAAGAGGCGAAGGCGCGCAGAACATCCCAGATTGTTGTAATCGTTGCGAGCTCGTAACCGTTCTCGGTCGCAGCAGGAAAGAACCAATCGCAGACTTTCTGTTGGCCTTCTTTACTGCCGAGCGCGCGACGTTTTTCATCGGCTGCAGCAAGTGAGATACCTGTCATGACAGAGATGATTGAAATGACTTGTTCGTGAAAGACAACAACACCTTCGGTCTGCGCCAAGATCGGAGCAAGTGTGGGATGAATTAATTGCGGTGCAGTAAATCCACCACGGGCCTCTAAGAAGGGGCGGATCATGTCGCTTTTGACTGGCCCTGGGCGAAAGAGCGAGATATCGATAATCAAATCGCTAAAGGTACGCGGCTGTAGCTTGCCGACGAGTTCGCGCTGGCCTGGACTCTCGATTTGAAAGAGGCCCAGTGTCTGTGTCGATTGAATCAACTTATATGTATCGGGATCATCGAGCGGCACTGCATCGATATCAAAGTCAGGATCTGCGGTACGTCTAATCTCTTCAACAGCATGCGCAATGGCAGATTGCATTCGCACACCCAGAACATCGAGTTTGAGTAGGCCAATATCTTCGACATCATCTTTATCGAATTCGAGCATCGGATACCCACCTGCGTTGATTTGCAACGGTGTGCGATCGAGCAAAGTCGCATCCGATAGAGCAATTGCACAGGGGTGCATCGCAAGATGGCGCGGCAAACCATCAAGACGCGATGCCATTGCAATTGTCATCGCCATCAACGGGGTATTGGTATTGAGGGATTTGAGTTCGGGTAACGATGCAAGCGCTGCCTCGATATTTGCAGCACGTACATGAGGCATTGATTTTGCTAACAGGTCGATCTCGGCGGCAGGCAATCCCAGTGCTGCACCTGCATCGCGAATCGCATGGCGGGCGCGGTATGTCTCGACCATGGCAACGGTGGCACATCGCGAGATTGCACCCGGTGCCGCAAAATCAGCTGCACCGTAGCGAGCAAAGGTTGCATCATAAATTTCAAGGCGGCGTGCGGATTCAACATCGATATCGATATCAGGCAGGGCGCGACGAAGCGGTGAACAGAAACGCTCCATTAAAAGCCCATGTGCAATCGGATCGACGCCAGAGATTCCGAGAAGATGACAGATTAATGAACCAGCACCAGAACCACGGGCTGCAACACGGATTCCTTTTTCACGTGCGATATCGACGATATCGGCAACTGTAAGAAAGTAAGACTCAAAACCGAGAGTTGCTACCGTTGCGAGTTCGTCATCAAGACGCGCACGTGCCGCACGAATATCTTCAGAATCCGTGTAGCGCCAGTGCAGCCCGGCTTCACTGCGATCGCGTAACACCCGTCGCATATCAGCAGCATTCGTAGCACCAACAACATCTGCTTCAGGAAGATGCACATCGCCTAAGCCAATATCGCGCTGTGGTGATAGCAGTGAGCGCTCGGCCCATTCGCGCGTTGTTTTGAGCAATAAACGTGGGGAACCTTCACCGGCAGCTTGTGCAATCTCTGTAGCAAGGCGATGCATCTCATCGGAGCCTTTCAGAAAGCCTTCCGCATTACGACGTTCGAGGTGGCGACGATCGAGCGGCACTAATTGGCGGGCACAATCGAGAACATCTGCTACTGGTCCATCGCTGCGATCGCGCATCCGCACTGCATTGGTGATGACTGCATCGATATCGTGTTCGCGAGCGAAGACCAGTGATCTGGCAGCATGCGCAGTAGAGCGTGGACCGTTGCCTGCGACGAGATGGGATACACATTCGATTGCTTGATCGGCAAAGAATGGTCGCGTCTTATTAAAAATATCCATCGCGATATCAAAACGATGAAGACCAATTGCCTGCGATACTGGGGATTCAGGGCCATGCAATAAGTAGAGAGCGCTGCTGTGCTGTGAGAATTTTTCGAGAATATCCATCGTGATGACAGGAATGCGATCGGGTGAGTGAAATGTGATCCCGCGATAGAGGTGCATCAGGTTGCGGTATCCCCCATCGCTGCCAGCAAGAATGGTGACGCGAGGAAAATTCTTTCTATCTGATGCGATGCCCACAGATTCAGAATTAACGAGATCAATCTGAAGATTGATACCGATGATGGGTGCGATTCCGTATTGGAGTGCGCTCTTTGCAAAACGAATCGTGCCCGCAAAAGAATCGCGATCGGTCAGTGCAAGAGCGGGCATCTCAAATTCGGCAGCGCGTTCAATTAAGTCGTGCGGCATGGTGGTGCCATACTTAAAGGAGTAAGCACTTGTTGTGCGTAGGTGAATAAAGCTCATAAGAAGTTAACGAGTTAAATCGTTGTGACGATCCACTGTCCTGTTGTCTCATCGCGTTCGAGTTGGAATGTTGTGAGCGCACCGATAGGTGCAGCCTCTACTCGCCAGAGAGCGCGTGCTTGATCATCGGGGCGATACTTTCCATCACTGACGCGGTTCCACCATCCACCGCTCTCGCACCATCGCGAGAGGACTGCATGGATGCGGAAACGCTTTCCGCGGAATGTGAATTCGATAGGAGTAGTAGGTCCATCGATAAGGACTTCTCCTGCGGGGATGACTTCGCTCGCCACGTGAGGCTCCTTTGCTCTAGCTTGGATATTCGAACAGATGTTCGAAAAATAGCCCACCCCACCGACAAGGGCAACGCTGGAGCCTCCCTTGAGAGTTGTCCGCTTTGCCCGCCCGGAGTTGAGCGTGACAAGGCGTGGCGCCTAGCTCAGCTATAGCATCCCCCTAGATTTCGCTCCGTGAAAACCACTTACACCCTCAAGCGCGCACTTGTTGCCGCATCTGCTGTTGCAGCCCTTGCTGTAACAGTCATTACTCCAATCGCACAGGCTGTTACCTATTCAGCCCCATCTGCTCCGACAAAGGTCGTAGCAAATGAAGGAACAAATGGAATCACTGTCAGCTGGACACCATCTGCTGCAACAACTCCAGAGATCACTTCCTACATCGTCTCTGCCGGACCTGGATCATGTCCGGTAATCGTTCCTGCAACTGCAAAGTCAGTTGTGACAATTCCTGTTCTTGAAGGACAGAAGACATTTACGCCAGTTGTTCAGGCTGTCAATGCATACGGAATCTCTGCAGCTGCAAAGGCAAATAAGAGCTTCGATGCAACAAAGTTGACTCTTGCGACAGTGAACGCTGATTACAAGTCTCTTCAGTTCTTGCAGCTATCTGACCTCCACGGTGCAATTGACGTATCGTCAACAAGCATTGGTGCAGCAGGACTTGTTGCGGCATGGAACAACGATCGCCTTCTTAACCCAAACACAGTTGCGGTTACTTCAGGTGACAACATCGGTGCTGCTCCACAGATCTCTTCTGCATTCGAAGAGCTTCCAACAATCGAAGCGCTCAACCTCATGAAGGTTGATGCATCAACATTTGGTAACCACGAGCACGATCGCGATATTGCACATGTTCAGAAAGTTATCGGCGCATCTGATTTCCAGTGGGTGGTTTCAAACTACAGCTCACTCAAGGATCTTGTTTCAGGATCTAAGGCAGTAAAGCCATACACAATCGTCACACGTGGCGGAGTCAAGATCGGCATCGTAGGCTCAAATACAGAGTCAACAGTCGAGCAGGTATTCCCAGGCAACCTCAAGGGCGCTTCCGGAACAATCGCAATCGATCCAGGTGTTACAGGTATCAACAAGGCGATTGCTGATGCACGTGCAGCAGGTGCACAGGTTGTTATCGCGCTTGTTCACCAGGGATGGACAGAGAACCTTGATGGCGTTGCTCAAGGCCGCCTTCCAGATCTCGCATCACAAATCAAGGGCGCAAACGTAATCTTCGGTGGTCACAGCCACCTTGTTTACTCAACAGCTCTTCCAGCTGCATCACTTCGTTCATCTGCAACTTTGGTTGCTGAAGTTCGTAACGCGGGCGTTGAGTACACACGTACAACACTCTGCCTCAACACAAAGACAGGTCGCGTTAAGGGATCAGCAGTTGAGTACATCTCAAAGGCTGATGCTGCGAAGCTCACACCGGATGCAACAGCAGCTGCCCTTGTGAAGAAGTACAAGGATCAGTTGGCACCAAAGCTTGATGTCAAGATCGGTACAGTCTCTGCAGTATTCCCACGTGGAGGATCACCAGCAGTCGAGCGTTCAGGTGAAACACCACTTGGAAACTTCACAGCTGATGCGATCCGCGCGAAGTACAAGACTGACTTTGTATTCCTTAACGGTGGAGGTATCCGCGATACATTCCCTGCTAAGACATACACACCATTGGATAAGACGCTTGTTCGCCCAGCAACTTCAGCAGCTGGTCCATACGATGTAACAGTCGGCGATGCAATGACAGTCTTCCCATTCGGTAACTCTGTCTCAACAACAACAATCACAGGTACATTGCTCTGGAAGGCGCTTGAAAATGGCGTCGGTGGTGCATACCCTGCAGATGGTCGCTTCCCACAAATCTCAGGATTTAAGTTCTCATTCGATAGCAGCAAGCCACTCGGCTCACGCGTCGTGTCAGTAACTACTCTTGACGGCAAGGCAATCGCAAAGGATTCAACTGTCTACACAGTTGCAACTTTGGATTATGTGGTTCAAGGCGGAGATGGCTATGTCGGCGTCTTCTCGCCTGCGACAGCAAAGGTTCGTGATCTCTTGGTCGATGTCTTCATCGAAGCTGTGAAGGCAGCAAAGACAATCACAGTTCCAGTAGCTGATGGACGTACAACAAAGGTCGGCTAATCGCCTGCTTGAGTTAAAGGAAAAGGGTCGCACTGTTACGGTGCGGCCCTTTTCTTATGCATAGATGGCGTGTCGTTTTTGGAATATAGTTGAAATTTCAACTAAGGCACGTACCATTAATCCGTACTCAGCAGATAATGCTGGGCAAACACACTAGGAGAATGAATTGAACGCACTACTTATTATCGGCCGTATCTTCTTTGGCGCACTCTGGATCGGCGCTGGCTTTGCACACTTTAAGAACCTCGAAGCAATGACAGGTTATGCAAAGTACAAGAAGCTTCCTGCTGCAAAGCTCGGAGTTATCGGTTCTGGCCTTACATTCCTTATCGGTGGCATCCTCGTTGTTCTTGGAACATGGGTTGACCTCGGTGCTCTCTTGATCGCAATCACAGTGATCCTTGCTGCACTTATCTTCCACCAGTACTGGAAAGAGACAGATGCAAATACAAAGATGCAGGAGACAATGGCATTCAATAAGGACCTCGCACTCGGTGGCGCAGCCCTTATTCTCTTTGCTCTCGTTGCCGGTGGCCTCGTAACAGACTTCGGTCCAAGTGTCGGAACACTCGCACTCTTTGGTTAGAAATAGAGTTCGATAAGAAAGCCTCCTGAGAAATCAGGGGGCTTTCTTATTTCTCTGACACTATTGCCACATGGAGATTATCGCCGCACTGTTAGCAGGCTCATTTATCGGCGCTGTACTCGGCTTTATCGGTGCAGGTGGCGCAATGCTCACTGTTCCGATTCTGATCTACATCTTTAACTTCACTCCCCATCATGCAACTACCGCTTCTCTAGCGGTTGTCTTTCTTGCAGCATCTTCAGGAGTTGCAGCAAAAATACGGAGTAATGAAGTTCTCTACCGTGATGCACTCGTAATTTGGTCGATTGGACTCGTAACCAATCTTGGCTTTTCTTCGGTTTCAGATCAGTTCTCAGAGAAGTTTATTACAACTGGTTTTGCAATTGTCCTTATCGCAGCAGGAATCTCATCGCTTCGTCCGCCACTCAGTGAAATTCATAAGCGGATGCCATTGAGGTCTCTGATCTTCTTTGCACTCCTTATTGGATCAGTAACAGGAATCTTCGGAATCGGCGGTGGCTTTCTTGCAATTCCAGTGCTGGTTCTCTTCTTTGGGACTCCAGTCAACGTGGCAGCAGGGACTTCGATGCTCATCATCTCCCTCAACTCGCTCACCGCATTTTTTGGCCACTATCGAATGTGGAGCGAGGTCGATTGGCATATCCCGACCGCAATCGCTATCACAGCTGTGATTGTGGCCAATCTTGCCTCTCGTGCCGGAGCCTTTGCTAAGCCCGTTGTGATGCGCAGAGCGTTCGCTGCACTTCTGCTTACTGTCTCACTCTTTACTCTTCTGCAGACTTGGTTCGGCTAATCCTCATTAATTGAGCGGGACATATATCCTGCAAGAATCATCATTCCAATCGGATATGCCATCGCCCATGAGAGCGATGTAGCTTGAGCTAATAACCCTGTAATCGTTGGACCGATAAAGAATCCTGCAATTCCGATTACTCCCACACGTGAAATTGCAACAGCTGGCGCAATTCCCTTGAGGCGACTTGCAGCCAAGATAAAAGCTGGAAACATCGGGCCAATACCAAGACCTGCAAAAATGAATCCGATATTAGCGATGATAAGTGCGGGAATCGTGGCAACGCTAGAGAGCGGAATTGCGATAGCCAGACAGATTGCCCAACCCCCGCCACCATATAGGCCGCCATATCGAACAGTCTTTCGTGCGCCAAATCTCTCGAGCGCCTTATCGCCGAGAAAACGACTTGTAATCATTGCAAGCGCGAAAGATGCGAACGCTGTGGCATAAACACCTTTCGAGATATTCATGTTATCTCGAAGGAGGATTGCCCCCCAATCGCTTGCGGCGCCTTCAGCAACCATTCCCGCGATAAGTCCTAGACCAATCGCCCAGAGTGGAAGAACAGATTTTCCGAAAAATGGAATCTTCGCCTCAGTGACCTCTTCACCATCACCCGCATGCTCATCTTCTGTCGGACTTAAGAGATAGAGATTTGCTGGGATAAAAGCGACGAACGAAATTACCGCGACAGCTAAGAGATTCTCTTTCGGTGTGAGGAAAGAGATCATCACGCCACCAAAAACCGTTGTGACGAAAGACCCAAGGCTCCACATTCCATGGAATGAGGACATCCACTTCTGATTCAGGATTTTTTCAACAACAACGGCTTGAGTGTTGACGGACATATCTGTGAGGGCATATCCAAATCCCATCAACATCAGCGCAAAGAAGAGCTCTGCTGCAGTCTTGGAAAAAGCCATTGCGACAAGACCTGCCGGCAAGAGAAACGAAGAGATATTGACAACGGGGCGAGAGCCAAATGTGTGGATTGCTCGTCCTGCAATCTGTGCACCTAAGACAGCACCAACGGTTGATCCGAGAAAGACAAAACCGAATTCGCCATTACTTAAGCCCACTGCATCTTTAATTTCTGGGATGCGAGCTACCCATGCCATTGATGCGATTCCCATGATAAAGAAGGATGCCCAGAGGGAGTTGCGTGCTCGAATGCCGCGCTTGAAAGCTGTAGTCACTAGAGAAACCTATCCCCTAACCTTCTCTCTTATGGAGCACATCCTCGAGAAGTCGGCGGTAAAGAGAGTCGCCGCAGCAATGCAGGAACTCTCTATTGCTGGACCCATCACCGTTCTAGGCGAAACAGCTCGCACTGCCCAAGATGCAGCATCCGCTTTAGGAATTGAAGTAGGGCAAATCGCTTCGTCCTTAATCTTTCAAACTCCCGAGGAAGAAGTCTTGCTTATCATCACAAGTGGTCGCCACCGTGTTGATACAGATCTTGTTGCGAAGAATCTGGGATACAGCGAACTCGGTCGCGTCGATGCAGCTTTTGTGAAGAATTTTTCCGGATTTTCTATCGGCGGAGTCAGTCCCATTGGTTGGACCAATAAACCAGACATTATCCTGATTGATGAAGCTCTCAATGAATACGAAGTAGTGTGGGCAGCAGCAGGCCACCCACATGGAGTTTTTCCAACAACTTTTGCCGAATTGCAAAAGGCAACGAGTGCTTCATCAGCGATTATTTCTCATGAATAAAACTATCGTCTACATATTTACAATAGAGAAAAGTTCTATACCTTTCGCCTTCTCTCAAATGGCATGGGGTCGACGAACTGCTCGCCAAATTCCAGGAGTCACCTTCGCCAAGTTAATGGGAACCGGAACAGGAAAAACTTTTACTCCAAGCGATGCCGATCTTAAACAGTGGGCCATCCTTTTTGTTGCAGATGATTTAAATACGATTGAGCAATCACGATTTATTCAGCGATGGAGAATACGGTCGCTCAAAGTGGATAAGTACGTTCTTAATCCAATTTCATCACATGGAAAATGGTCGAAGCGTGAACCATTTGCGATTTCCGGCCAGAAACATAGCGGTGGTCCTGTCGTTGCGATTACGCGTGCACGTTTGAAATGGTCGCAATCTCTTCGATTCTGGCGCTCAATCCCCCCTGTGGTCGTTGATCTCCATCAATCCCCCGGGCTGCTCTTCTCCATTGGAATTGGCGAGGCACCGATCGGATTGCAGGGGACATTCTCGCTTTGGCAATCGGCAGAAGCCTTGCGTGATTTCGCATACAAGAACGCCCCTCACCGTGCGGTAATTGAAGATACCAAGCGCTTTGATTGGTATAGCGAAGAGCTCTTTGCCCGCTTTGACCTCGTCAATACGGCAGACTTCCCTCATGTCAATTAGGCACTACACCCCGCGCAGAAGGCGGCATGGGATTTCGCAACGCGCTCGTATCACTTTAGGTGCCGCACTTGCGCTAACGATTGCCCTCCAGATTGCTTATCCGCTGACTAATGGTTCGCTACTGCAGTACATCACCATCGCAACCGTTTATGTCGGTGCGCTCTCCATGGTTCTCCATGCCTATCTTTCTTATGGCATCAAGTACGCCTCACGTTATCTTCTTATCGTTGCGCTCTTCGGATACTTCATCGAACTTCTCGGCGTACATAGCGGTTGGCCATTTGGAATTTATAGTTACGACTCATCCTTGGGTTTTGCGATAGCTGGTGTTCCGATTGTTGTCCCCTTTGCTTGGGTGATGATGGTGCATCCTGCACTCGTTGCAGCTCGTCGAGTGACTTCGAAGTGGACATTTCTCTACGGCGGAGCGCTTCTGGCTGGTTGGGATTTATTCCTTGATCCTCAGATGGTTGCTGCAGGTCGCTGGACATGGGAGGTAACAGGTTCACATATTCCATTTGTGCCTGATGTGCCACTCTCTAACTTCTTTGGTTGGCTACTTGCGGGATGCGCAATCATTTCGCTTTTGAATGTTGCGCTGCCTTTTGAGCGCAGAAAAGAAAGTGCGAGCTTGCGCGCAGTCACCCTTCTTCTTACATGGGTTCTCTTCTCAGGATTTATCGGAAATCTCTTCTTCTTCGATCGACCAGGGCTAGCTTTTCTTGGAGCGCTGGTCTTTGGTGCTTTTGCAACTCCCTTTATCTATAAGAACTGGCTTGGCGAAGCTTAAGCACAATGATTTTCTCGCTCTTTCTCCTCAACTCGCTCTTGCTAACGCTATCGCTCGTTAATTTTGCAACCATTCGAAAGCCTCTGCCTGCATCAAGTTTCACAGAATCAATTAATGTGCTTTTGCCAGTGCGCAACGAGGAAGAGAACATCGAGCGAGTGATCTCTCAGCTGGCATCACAAGAAGGTTTAGTGAATTACAAAGTCATTGTGATCGACGATAACTCTGAAGATCGCACTTTTGAAATCGCCTCATCATTGGCATCAGACCGAGTCACTGTTATTCAAGCGCCGTCACCACAACCTGGATGGCTCGGAAAAGTCAGCGCGCTCAACTTCGCTTTCACATCAATAGAGAAATCAGATATCACTATCTCTGTTGATGCAGATGTGCATTTCGCACCTGATGCCCTATCTCGTGCAGCGAGAACTCTCCTGGTGCATAACTTGGATTTCATCTCACCATATCCTCGCCAAATAGCACTCACCTGGGCAGAGCGTCTTACTCAACCACTTTTGCAATGGTCGTGGATGAGCACCTTGATTCTGCGTGGTGCTGAGAAGTGGCCCCTCGCATCGACAGTGGTCTGCAATGGGCAATTCTTAGTAATGAAGACTTCGTCACTCAGCGCCGTGGGTGGATTCGCATCCGTGGCGCACAAAGTTCTAGATGACATCGAGCTTGGTCGCTCCTTTGTCTCGGGTGGATTTAAAGGTGCAGTCATTGATGGCTCTTCCATCGCATCAACGCGAATGTATTCATCTATGAAAGAAATCCGAGCTGGGTATGGCAAGTCATTGCATGCAGCATTTGGTTCGCCTATCGGTTCAGTAATTGCTGCGCTCTTTATGGTCTTTACTGGGGTTCTTCCATTTATTTACTCTCTTAATGGCAATCTCCTAGCAATTGCAGCGCTAGTTGCGATTATCGGAAGTCGATTAATCTCCGCAGCCGCGTCTTCTTCGCGCATGCGTGATTCATTTCTCCATCCTGCATCGGCCGCATTCTTTATCTATCTGCTTTACTTCTCGTGGAGTAATCGCGGTAAAACTCAGTGGAAGGGGCGCACTCTATGACCGGCCAGGTCGGAAAAGTGAAAGAGCCCAAGAAGATTGTCGTCATTGGTGCAGGTATTGGTGGCATGTGTGCCGCAGCTCGCCTGGCGCGAGCAGGTCACGATGTCTCTATCTATGAAGCATCCGATCGCACGGGTGGAAAGTGCCGCACTGAGTGGATCGGCCGTTATGCATTTGATACAGGGCCATCGCTACTGACAATCCCAGCTGTGTACCGAGACTTCTTTCAGCGCACTGGAAAACATATGGGTCAGGTAATGGAGATTGAAGCCGTTGACCCATCATTTGACTATCGATTCCATGATGGAAA
>JACCDQ010274487.1_pt1 | contig 12410 bp, 12 predicted proteins | sample 7446031 | NCBI WGS metagenome assembly JACCDQ01 (sample SAMN15323442, study PRJNA562643) | freshwater metagenome | isolation source: river surface water | place: USA:Blue River Watershed | collected 2017-08-17
CGCGGGCTTTGAACACTTTGATCTGCTCACCGTGACGAACCAACAAGCATGCACCTTCAGCGCCCAAGGTGAGCGCCATCCACTGAGCATGGCCCAAACGCATGAGGTGCTCAGCCTGCGCCATGGGCGTCTGGCCAGGCAGCTGCAAATGGGCCAAGTCTTCGTCGCTGGCTTTGAGCACGTCGGCCATTTGGGACATGACCAACACATGCGCGCGGTATTTGGACAAGTCTGGCATCACTGAAGGACGCAAATTGACGTCCACCACAATCCATCGACCGGCTGCTTTCTGCGCCTTCAACCAGGGCAAATAATGGTCAGCATCAGCTGGGTCTAGGGCTAAGCAGCCCGTGCAGGCCACTTCTAACTGCGATTGAGCCGCACAAGCGGCATTCAGAGAGGCTGCCGTTATTTGTCGATCGGCCACACCTTCGCGGTAGAAAGCGTAATCGGGGTGACCGGCCTCATTCACAGCCACCACGGCCAGTGAAGTGGTCTGAGGCACCGCTTGGGGCTGAGCCAGTTGCACGCCCTCCACTTCCAGGGCCTCTGCCAATTGGCGACCAAAACGATCACTGGACAAGGGGTTTTGGTACAAAGTGGGCACGTTTTGTCTGGCCAAAGCGCGAGACAAATTGAACACAGCGCCCCCCAAACAAGGCAAGAAGCTGCCATCTTTTTGAGAAACTAAGTCGATCAGGGCCTCGCCTGCAGTGACAACACGAGGCGCGCGGTGATGGGCTGGGGAAGCGAGTGGAGTCGAAGTCATGCTTGAATTTTAGCGACCACGGGCACGCCAGGCCCCCCAAAGGGCGAACAAACCGGGTACGAAAATCATGGCCCAAATAATTTGACTGAGGTGCGCCTGCACAAATGCAGTTTCACCAAACAAATAGCCTGCCAAAGTGAGCCCGCAAACCCAAATCAGGCCGCCCATCACGTTGTACATCAAAAACTTGGCGGGGGTCATGTCCGCAACGCCTGCCACAAAGGGGACAAAGGTCCGAATGAAAGGCATGAAGCGGGCCAAAACAATGGTGATGCCGCCATAGGTTTCATAAAAGTTGTGGGCCTTGTCAAAAGCCGCACGGTTGAAAAACCGAGAGTTTTCCCATTGAAAGACCTTGGGCCCAAAGTGGCGCCCAATGCGGTAATTGACTTGATCGCCCAAGATGGCAGCCACCACCAGCAGGCCCATGACCAGCGGCAAGTTCAGCAATCCCGTGCCACAGAGGGTGCCGACCACAAACAGCAAGGAATCGCCAGGCAGAAATGGCATGACCACCAAGCCTGTTTCGACAAACACAATCAGAAACAGCAAGGCATAGATCCAGGCCCCGTAATTGGCGACAAAAGCTTCCAAATAACGGTCGACATGGAGGACAAAGTCCATGAGTTGTAACAAAGTATCCATCCCCCGATTATCGCTGTCTTCCTGCGCAACTTTGGGTGACAGGATCCCCCTGCCTAGAGCCCCTACAATTTGAGGATGACGCAAGCTCCCACCCGAAGAACCATTCGAGAACTCCCTGATGTGCTGATCAGCCAGATCGCAGCAGGTGAGGTCATTGAACGCCCAGCCTCCGTGGTGCGCGAATTGGTCGACAACGCACTCGACGCGGGCGCTCGTCACATCACCTTGCGTTTGCTGGGAGGCGGTATTCGGCTGATCTCAGTGGAAGACGATGGTTGCGGCATCCCCAACGAAGAATTGGCCGTGGCGCTCAAGCGGCATGCCACCAGCAAAATTGTCAGTCTGGAAGATTTGGAATCCGTCGCCACCATGGGTTTCAGGGGCGAAGCCCTGGCTGCCGTCAACTCAGTGTCCGAGATGAGCTTGCTGTCTCGCACCGAAGGGGCCCCCTCGGCCTTCATCTTGGATGGTCAAACCGGCGAGGTCAAACCCGCCGCTCGCGCTGTGGGCACCACCGTTGAAGTGAAAGAGTTGTTTTTTTCTACGCCTGCGCGCCGCCATTTTTTAAAGTCTGAGAACACCGAACTGGCCCACTGCATTGAAGCCGTCAGGCGCCATGCACTGGCCCGCCCCGAGGTGAGTTTTTCAATTTGGCACGAAGGCAAAATTGTGGAGCAATGGCGAAGCCACCCAGGCGAAGCCGGCTGGAACCAAAGACTGGCCGACGTTTTGGGTGAAGACTTTGTCGCGTCGTCCGTCAACATCGATTTCAGATCTGGCCCCGTTCATGTGCGGGGTCGTGCGGGCATTCCTGATGCCGCCAGGTCGAGAGCGGATCAACAATTTGCCTATGTCAATGGCCGATTTGTCCGCGACAAAGTGATCACGCATGGCGCACGCAGCGCTTACGAAGATGTGCTGCATGGCCATCGTCAACCGGTGTATGTGCTCTATGTGCAAATGGATCCAACGCGTGTCGATGTCAACGTACACCCCACCAAAATTGAAGTGCGCTTCAGAGACAGTCGCGAAGTGCACCAAGCCATGCGACACGCCATTGAAAGTGCCTTGGCCGTCCCTCGCGCGCAGTTACTGTCAACTCAGGACACGAGACCTGCAAGTCCCGCATTGAACTCCGGATTTGCTGGCTCATTCCTCACCCCCACTGAGGGTGCGCGTCCCGCGCAAAACACTTGGACACAACGTGGCATGGCCTTTGGCGCAGGCCGCACGGCAGATGATCCGGCCAGAGCGATGGCAGATCTCAAAGCCATGTGGGGCCAAACGACTCAAGCAGAAGAATCTGCGCCAGCTTTTGCATCATTCAATACGGGTGTATCAGAACAGACTAGTCCTGTGTCGCCATCGACTTCAGAGGCCAGCCATGAGTGGCCTTTAGGCCGAGCCATTGCGCAACTTCAAGGCGTCTACATCCTGGCAGAAAACGGCCAAGGCTTGGTGGTGGTCGACATGCATGCTGCGCACGAACGCATTGTGTACGAGCGTTTAAAACAGCAACTCGACACCACGCGCATCAGCAGCCAACCTTTGCTCATTCCCGCTTCATTTACAGCCACGCCACAAGAAATTGCCACAGCAGAAAACTGCTCAGAAGTCTTGCAACAATTGGGCTTGGAAGTGTCGGCCCTGTCGGCCAAATCATTGGCGGTGCGTGCAGTGCCCAGTTCACTTGCGCAAGGCGATGCCGTGGAGTTGGCCAGAAGTGTTCTGGCGGAGTTAGCGCAACACGATGCCGCCACAGTGGTGCAGCGCGCTCAAAATGAAATCCTGGCCACTATGGCTTGTCATGGTGCTGTTCGTGCCAACCGAAAACTCACGCTCGATGAAATGAATGCCTTGTTGCGTCAAATGGAAGCGACCGAGCGTTCAGACCAGTGCAACCATGGCCGACCTACTTGGCGCCAAGTGAGCCTGCGCGAATTGGATGCTTTGTTTCTAAGGGGTCGTTGATGACCCAACAGGCATCGCTTTCTTCCCGCAGTCAAGCCATGACCGTGTTGCTCCTAGCGTTGCTGCTGGGTTTGCAACCTGTCACCACCGATCTGTACTTGCCCGCCCTGCCCGCCTTAACCCAAGGCTTTGGCGCTAGCATGGTGCAAGCCCAACTCACCTTAACGGCCCTCTTATTAGCCTTTGGCACATCCCAATTGTTTTGGGGCCCCTTGTCTGACAAATGGGGGCGCCGGCCCGTCTTGTTGGGCGGTATTGCTGTCTATGTCGGCGCTGCTATCGCCTGTGCTTTAGCACCTGGCATCGAGACTTTGATTGCAGCTCGCACGCTGCAAGGCGTGGCCATGGGCGCATGCGTGATGGCTGCGCGCGCAGTGATTCGAGATTTGTATGAGCCGGTGCAAGGCGCCAAAGTGATGTCGCAAGCACTGTCGGGCCTCGGCGCCATTGCCTGCACTTGTGTGCCCGTGGGTGGATTTTTGACAGACCTGCTCGGTTGGCGCTGGGCCTTGACCAGCTTGGTCGTTTTTGCCGCAGCGACAGGTGCCTTGATTTACTTCTTTTTCGAAGAGAGCTTGGTTCAACGTAACCCCAAAGCACTTCAAGCCAAAGTCTTGTGGGCTTCGATCAAACACATTGTTCGCCACCCCACCTTTCAAGCCTACAGCGCCTTGTCAACAGCCTCTTTCGCAGGTCTCTTCACCTTCTTGGCCACGTCGTCTTTTGTGTTTACGCAAAGCATGGGGCTGAGCAAAACGGTGTATGGCCTGTTGATGTTTTCGATGTCACTTTCCTACATCATTGGCACCTTCATCTGTCGGTGGTTATTGCTGCGCATCAGTGTCCAAACCTGTGTCTTCGCCGCCAGCTGGATCAGTTTGTTGGCCGGTTTGATCATAGTTTTCGTGGCTTATGTTGGCCCAGGTCAAGCTTGGTTTGGCGCCTGGGCGGTCATGGTGCCGGTGAATATTTTTCTGTTGGCGCATGGCGTTCACCAACCCTGCGGTCAAAGTGGTTGCATCGCGCCCTTTCCTGAAATGGCCGGTACGGCTTCGGCTTTGAATGGTTTCTCCATGATGTTGGTGGCGTTTGGCATGGGCACTTGGATCGGCACCCACATGTCCGATCCGCTTTTGGCCATGGCGCATGGCATGATGTTGTGGTCTGCGTGCTTGGCTTTGATTGGCACTTTTGCCGTACGCAAAATTCCTTTGCTTCAAACCAAACCACAAGCTCACGCGGCAAAGGTCATGACGGCACCATGAAGTCGCGAGCGATTGCAATTGCGGGTCCCACCGCCAGTGGCAAAACAGGCTTGGCACTGGCCATTGCCGCACACTTGCAAGCGCGCGGCGGTGCCGAAATCATCAGTGTCGACTCAGCCTTGGTCTACAAAGGCATGGACATTGGCACTGCCAAACCCACGCTTGAAGAGTTGGCAACTGTCCCACATCATTTGATCGACATTCGCGATCCTCTCACGGCCTACAGCGCCGCCGAATTTGCGCGCGATGCCATGGCCTGTGTCAGCGATATTTCTAGTCGCGGCAAAGTGCCTTTGTTGGTGGGCGGCACGATGTTGTATTTCAAAGCATTGTTGGAGGGCCTGAACGACATGCCCTCGGCAGACCCAGACGTTCGGGCGCTCATTCAATCTGAGGCGGCGGCAGTGGGCTGGCCAGCGATGCACCAGCAACTGATGGCCATCGACCCCGTCACTGCATCACGTTTGGCGCCCGCTGACAGCCAGCGCATATCGCGCGCTTTAGAGGTTTTCAGAGTTTCGGGTCAACCCATGTCTAGCTTTCAACGCAAGCTAGACAGCAACGCAGCAGCCGATCAAAGCAGCGAGAGTTTAGATTCGACGCACGCCCTGAACTTTCACAACGTGCCCATGCTCAGCTTAGAGCCAGCGGACCGCAAATGGTTGCACCAGCGCATTGAACAGCGTTTTGATGACATGTTGGTGCATGGTTTTATTGAAGAAGTGAAAGCTTTGCGCGCTCGAGGCGATTTGCAAATTGACTTGCCATCCATGCGCTGCGTGGGCTACCGGCAAGCCTGGGAAGCACTCGATGGCAGCATGCCCATGAGCGAACTGCGCGACCGCGGTGTGTTTGCCACCCGTCAATTGGCCAAGCGACAACTGACGTGGCTCAGGAGCATGCCGCTGAGGCATGTGATCCAAGCAGATGCAAGCGATGTGTTGCCACAAGCCCTCCAATGGGTTGATGCGCAACTGAGTTGATCACACCCACTGCGCTTTGCCGCGCAAAGCTTTGGTCTGCCCTCTTTTCACTTTGCTGTCGACGCGCTTCACTTGTGAGCTGCGGGTGGGCCGCGTTGCTTTGCGAGGCTTTTGAACGACCGCTGCCATTTCTAATAAATCGTGCAGACGCAACAAGGCGGCCATGCGGTTCATGTCTTGACTTCGATGCTCTTGTGATTTGATCACCACCACGCCGCCCTGCGTGATGCGGTGATCACGCATCTTCAGCAGTCTTTCTTTCAAGGCCAACGACAAACTAGAGGCTCGAATGTCAAAGCGCAACTGAATGGCGCTAGACACCTTGTTCACATTTTGACCCCCTGGTCCTTGTGACCGAATGGCCGTGAGTTCGACCTCATCGGCAGGAATGTGAAATATTGTCATGACAAACCCTGAATATGTTGCATCTAATGGTTTTGCACCTTGGGCATTGATTGTGCCTCGCTTAAACTGGACACTTAACTACCCCAAGGTGTCCCTATGGCCAAAGGTCAACAAAAATCAAACAAAGAATCCAAAAAACCAAAAAAGGATACCTCTCCTCCTAAAACGATTGCGGTCGACACAGAGCGTCCCGTCCAGAAAACCACGGCCATCATTCCCCGTGGCAAAAAACCTGTCTGACGCTCAAGGGTTGTCAGGCAACTTTCAACACCTGGTCTGGGCCTCAATTGACCCTTTGAAAGAAGGTCTCGAACATGAATGCATCGCAAATCGTCCTCAGTTTGGTCTTGGCGACCATGGTGTTTTCAGTCGCACTCGAATTGCGACTCGACGATTTCAAACGGGTGGCCCAAGCCCCCAAAGCCGTCATCTGCGGTCTGATTCCGCAGTTTATTTTGCTGCCTGTAGGCACCTGGGCTGCTACGCTGCTACTCGATCTACCGCCCAACATTGAAGCCGCCATGATTTTGGTAGCCGCTTGTCCGGGCGGTAGCTTGAGCAATGTCGTCACACACATGGGCCGGGGCAACACCGCTTTGTCGGTCAGCATTTCTGCGGTGGCCAGCATCATTGCGCTCTTTGCCACCCCTTTCAACTTCAGCTGGATGATGGCCGCCAATCCAGAAACAGCCTCTTGGCTGAAAGAGTTATCCATTGACGCCTCTGGCATTTGGATCAGTTTGTTTTTAATCTTGGGCGTGCCGCTCACGCTGGGTTTGTTGGCATCGCATCGACTGCCCCATTTAACCGAGCGCATTCGCAAACCTCTCGGCAATTTTTCATTGATCGCCTTGCTGCTGTTCATCGTGGCAGGCCTGATCAAAGAACGTCAATTGCTCACCCTTGGCTTGCTGCCTACTTTGTTGTTGGTGGTGTTGCATAACGCCAGTGGTTTGTTTTTTGGTTGGCTCACCAGTGTGGTGATGGGCGTGAGTGAACGTGATCGCCGCGCCGTCATGATTGAAGGCGGCATGCAAAACTCTGGTTTGGCCTTGGGCATCATTGCCGTTCAATTCAACAGCGACTTAGGCATGGTCACCTTGGCCAGCCTCTGGGGTATTTGGCACATTGTGAGCGGCATGTCACTGGCCTACTTGTGGAGAAGAAAAGATGCTCGATTGTCTGATTAAGAATGGCTTGGTGGTGGATGGCACGGGCCAAAAACCTTTCATTGCAGATGTTGGCATTCAAGCGGGACGCATTGCGCAGATAGGCAGCATCAGCGAGCCGGCCCAAGAAACCATCGATGCCACAGGCTTGTGGATCACTCCGGGCTTTGTTGACTTGCACACCCACTATGACGGACAAGTGACTTGGGATGAGTGTTTCACCCCCAGCGTTTACCACGGCGTCACCACCGTTGTGTTGGGCAACTGCGGTGTGGGTTTTGCCCCGAAGCGTCCGGGTGCTGAAGACGATTTGGTCAAACTCATGGAAGGCGTGGAAGACATTCCTGGCGCTGCTTTGCACGAGGGCATTGTGTGGAACTGGGAGAGTTTTCCGCAGTACATGGATGCCTTGGCCGCCACACCCCACAGTCTCGATTTTTTGGTGCAAGTGCCGCACGATCCGCTGCGCATGTACGTCATGAAAGAGCGCGCTTTAGCGCATGAAGCCGCTACGCCTCAAGACATTGCACAAATGCGCAGCTTGTTGCGTGAAGCGCTAGAAGCAGGCGCTGCTGGCTTTAGCACGGGCCGCAGTGACAACCATCGCACTTCCGAAGGCAAAGACACACCCGCCGCCAATGCCACCCATGCCGAACTGACAGGTTTGGCACAAGCCTTCGAAGGCCTGTCACACGGCGTGGTTCAAATGGTGAGCGACTACAACCTCTTGAACGGCCCTGCAGAATTTGATGCCGAATTTGATTTGGTGGAAGCCATGGCACAAGCCAGTGGCAAATCACTTTCGCTCACTTGGTTGCAACGTGATCCTGGCGGCGAGCAGTATTTGCGCATTCAAGAGCGTGTTGAACAAGCCGTGGCCAAAGGTCTGCCCCTCTTCATGCAAACCGGTGCCCGCGGCATTGGCGTGCTCAATGGCCTCGATGCTAGCTTCCACCCTTTCATGGGTTTTCCTTCTTACAAAGAAGTGGCGCATCTGCCTTTGGCCGAGCGTGCTGCCGCCCTGCGCGATCCTCAGCGCAAAGCCCGCATCCTGTCAGAAAAATCGGAACGCTTAGCAGGCGATGGCAGCTCTATCCCACCGTTGGTGGATATTTTGTTAGCCAAGATCGACATGATCAGCGGCCGTATGTTCCCGCTTGAAGCCACGCTGAACTACGAACCTTCTGTGATGGAAAGTTTCTTGGTGCGTGCTAAGCAAAAAGGTGTCACTCCCCTAGAAGTAATTTACGATCACCTGAGTCAGGGCAATGGCGAAGGCTTGATTTACTTCCCCATCTTCAATTACAACGAAGGCAATCTAGACACGGTTCGCAAGATGCTCGCACATCCGCGTGCCTTGAGCGGCCTGAGCGATGCGGGAGCCCACGTGGGCACGGTGTGCGACGCCAGCTTCACCACCTTCATGTTGACGCATTGGGTACAAGGCCGTGGCAAAGACACGCTGCCCCTCGAAACCGTCATTGAAATGCTCACACGCCGCAATGCCAGTTACTTGGGACTTCAGGACCGTGGTGTGATCGCCGTTGGCATGCGCGCCGACATCAATGCCATTGACCCCTCACAACTCAGTGTGGGTCTGCCTCAATTGGTTCGCGATTTGCCGGCGGGCGGCAAACGATTTTTGCAAAAGGCAAAAGGCTATGTGACCACTTGGGTGGCGGGTCAACCCGTTCATCGTGATGGGCAATTGACAGCCGCCCGACCCGGCCAATTGGTCCGCATGGGTCAATGAGTGTTGGGCTGTTGAATTAATCGTTGCGCCATGCGGGCAAGGTCCAATCGTTCCAAATGGCCAACACCCTAAACACCACGGTGATCAAGGCACACACCGTCATGCAAAACCAAGGCTCTGCGTCGACGGCCGCCAACACAATGTAGAGGACACCGCCGGCGACCGAGCACAAGGCATAGGGTCGGTGGTCTTTGAAAGACACAGGGATTTCGTTGCACACAATGTCTCGCAACACACCGCCAAAAATACCCGTGATGGTTCCCATCAAAATGGCCACCGTGGGCGACATGCCCAGCGCTAGCGACTGGGCCACCCCCGAGGCTGTGAACAGCCCCAGGCCCAGCGTATCGGGCCACTGAATGGTTTTTTCGGTCAACTCAAAGTGGCGCTGACGCATGAAGGTGATGGACAAAATGCACAAGGCCAACACCGCCCACATGACAATTTCATTTTCAACCCAGAAGAAGGGGCGCTGATCTAGCAAAATATCGCGCAAGGTGCCGCCGCCAAAGGCCGCCAAAAAGCCCACCACACAAACCCCCACCACGTCCATGCGTTTGCGCGCTGCCTCCATAATCCCTGACAATGCAAATGCCAAAGTGGCCAGCAACTCAATGCTGGGCAACAAGGTGGAGCCCCATGTTTCAAAACTGTTCATAGGTCGATACTTTAATCTAAGTGCCTGAATGGTTGAACGCATCGAACAATCTCAAGAGTAGCCCCATGATTCGCACCACGCAAAGACTTTCCGCTGTTGAAACGCCCATCATCCCCACCATTGCGGCCTTGGTCAGAAACAACCCTGGCACCATTTCATTGGGACAAGGCGTGGTCAACTATGGCCCGCCTGCAGAAGCCATTGCAGCCCTGCCCAGCATGATGGGCGACGGTAGTTTGCACAAGTACTTGGGGGTCAGTGGACACCCAGGCTTGGTCGAAGCCATTCAAGCCAAGTTGGCTGAAGAGAACCAGGTGCATTTGGGTTCTGACGCCATGCTGATGGTGACAGCAGGCAGCAACATGGCATTTTTAAATTCAGTCTTGGCCGTGGCCGATCCAGGCGATGAATTCATTTTGCCCATGCCCTATTACTTCAACCAAGAGATGGCCATTCGCATGTGTGGCTGCGTGCCGGTTCCGGTGCCAACCCATGACGATTTCAGCCTCAATGTTGAATCGATGGCCGCAGCCATCACGCCCCGCACGCGTGCCATTTTGACGGTGTCACCCAATAACCCAACAGGTGCTGTTTACTCAGAAGCGTCGCTAAGAGCCATCAATGCCTTGTGCGCGCAGCATGGTCTTTATCACTTCAGCGATGAGGCCTATGAATACTTCACGTATGAAGGTGTGAAGCACTTCTCGCCTGCCAGCATTCCTGGCGCCATGAAGCACACTTTGTCTTTTTATTCCATGTCCAAAAATTACGGCATGGCCAGCTGGCGTGTGGGCTATGTGGTGTTTCCGGCTGACCTGTTTGACGCCATGAACAAAGTGCAAGACACCAATCTCATTTGTGCGCCTATGCCGTCTCAATTGTTAGCCTTACAAGCCTTGAAAAAAGGACGCAACTGGGTGGCACCCAAGGTTGAAGCCTTGAGTCAAGTGCGTCAAACGGTTTACCAAGCGCTAGAAGGTTTGGGTGACTTGGTGCAATTTCCCAAAACGCAAGGTGCGTTTTATGTGCTGATGAAATTGCCTGGCTTGGCCAATGGCATTGAGCCCATTGCGTTCAATCGCCACATGACCGAGAAATTCAAAGTTGCCACCATCCCAGGATTTGCATTTGGTTTAACGCAATCGCATCAGGCCAATTACCAACGCTTGTCGTATGGCGCCTTAGAGGCTGCCAGTGTGGCGGAAGGTGTGCAACGTTATGTGGCGACTGTTCAAGATTGGTATCGCACTTATTGAAGCTCGCCCTTCAAAGCATCTGGCACGGGCAGCGGCATCACTTCGATGCCCTCCTCTAGCAGCTCTTGCGTTTCTTCCACCGAGGCTTGACCTCTGATGTTGCGCTCCTCCGATTCACCGTAGTGCATCTTGCGCGCTTCTTCCGCAAAGTTTTGCCCCACATCTTCGGTGTTGGCAATCACGTGCTTGACCATTTTCATCCAAGCCTCTTGCACCATTTGCACGGCTTCAGGATGAGCTTGAGCAAGGTTCTCTGCGGCTTCTGCCACTTGCGGTGAAATGGCAGGAACGGACGCTGCGGGCGCGTGCGTGCTATCGCCCTTTGGCGCAGCGCCCTCTTGCGCATCCGACTTAGCCTGACGCGGTTCAGGCGCACCCAAATTCAATCGAGGTGCCGATGGCAGTTTGCGTACCTCTGTGTTTGCACACATTGGACAAGCCACCAAGCCCTTTTCCCGTTGAGATTGGTAATCTTCTTCCGAGCCAAACCAGCCCTCAAAGGTGTGCATGCCCGCGCACTGAAGGTTGAGAACTTTCATACAGCAGGTACCCAATTCAAGGCATGCTGACCCGACAAATAGTTTTGCAACCAGAACATGCCCGACAAAGTCTTGGCATCTGTGACTTTGCCATTCAAGCAATCTTGCTGCAAAGCTTCAGGCGTTTGCAAAAAGACTTCTAAAAACTCACCAGGATCCAAGTTTTGTTCGCCCAAACTCAAGCCTTTGGCAAACCACACTTCAATGAATTCCGTGGAATAAGAAATGACGGGGTGAATCACCCCAGCTCTGGCCCATTCTTCGGCGCGATAGCCAGTCTCTTCGAACAACTCGCGTTGCGCGCATTGAAGGGTGGATTCGTTAGGGTCTAATTTGCCCGCAGGAAACTCGACCATCACCTGCTGAACGGGGTAACGGTACTGCCGCTCCATGACCAACTGCAAAGGCTGACCTGGCTGCTCTAACAAAGGAATGATCATCACAGCGCCCGGATGGGTGACGTATTCCCGAGTGGCTTCGGAGCCATCGGGTAAACGAACCGTGTCGCGAAAGGCGTGGAGAAAATGCCCGCTGAAGAGCGTTTGGCTCTTCAGCTTGGTTTCAATCAGATGTGCATCCGACTGATCGGCCATGCTCAGTTGGCCAACATCTGGGCCACTGAGCGAGCGCACAGTGACATCAAAGCGCCAGGCACAATGCCCAAGACCAAGACGAGCAATCCATTGATAGACAAGACCGCGCGCACGTCGGTGTCGGCGGTGACGGTGGTCGCTGTGACGGCTTCGTCAAAGTACATCACTTTGACAACGCGCAAATAGTAGAAAGCGCCCACCAAAGACATAGCCACGGCAAACACGGCCAAGGCAATATCGGCGGTTTGACCAGAAGCGACCAAAGCTTGCAAGACCGACAACTTGGCATAGAAGCCCACCATGGGTGGAATACCTGCCAAGGAGAACATGCAGATGGCCATCACGCCAGCGTACAAAGGACTGCGGTTGTTCAGACCCGCCAAGTCGGTGATCTCTTCACTTTC
>JACCDQ010520454.1_pt1 | contig 12410 bp, 8 predicted proteins | sample 7446031 | NCBI WGS metagenome assembly JACCDQ01 (sample SAMN15323442, study PRJNA562643) | freshwater metagenome | isolation source: river surface water | place: USA:Blue River Watershed | collected 2017-08-17
CCATACATGCCATCACCTGCTTTAAAGCTAAATTGTTGAGGATCATGATCATGACCTTGACGTGCTCTGACCCAACCACGTTGAGAAATAATCACCGTCACTGGCTCATCAATCACCTTCGCTTCAGCGACTGCTTTTTTCTCTTCCTGAATCACTGTGCGACGATCATCACCAAATGTCTTCATGTCTGCTTCGATTTCCTTGACGATGCGCTTGCGCATATTGGCATCACTGCCCAATAGACTCTCAAGATCATCTTTCTCAGATTTCAATTCTTTCAGTTCTTGCTCAATCTTGATCGCTTCAAGACGTGCCAACTGGCGCAAACGAATTTCAAGAATATCCTCAGCTTGGCGCTCACTTAACTTGAACGCTGTGATCAAATCAGCCTTAGGCTCATCACTGCCACGAATGATCTTGATGACCTTATCGATATTGAGAAGGATGAGCTGACGCCCTTCCAAAATATGCATACGATCATTGACTTTACCTAAACGATGCTGAGTTCTGCGAGTTACAGTAGCCACACGGAACTCGATCCATTCACGCAAGACTTCAGTTAAGCCTTTTTGACGAGGACGTCCGTCATTACCAATCATCACCAAGTTGATCGGTGCATTGGACTCGAGTGAGGTATGCGCCAACAAAGTCGTGATGAATTCATTGACATCAATATTTTTAGTCTTAGGCTCAAATACCAAACGAACTGGAGCATCTTTGCTGGATTCATCTCGAACAGAATCAAGCAAAGACAAAATGGTTTGCTTTAAATTATTTTGTTCGGAAGTAAGTGTCTTCTTCCCTACTTTTACTTTCGGGTTAGTCAGCTCTTCAATCTCTTGCAAAACTTTTTGCGTTGAAGTACCTGGCGGCATTTCCGTGACCACCAACTTCCACTGACCACGCGCCATATCTTCAATGATCCAACGAGCCCTGACTTTGAGACTGCCGCGACCGGACTGATAAATTTGTGAAATCTCAGCTGCTGAAGAAATAATCTGCGCACCACCTGGGAAATCAGGTCCTGGCACATGCGTCATGAGTTCTTCATGTGATAACTTTGGATTTTTCATGAGGGCTATTGCAGCACCCGCAATTTCTCTTAGGTTATGAGATGGGACTTCTGTAGCCATACCCACTGCAATACCAGAGGCGCCATTTAGCAATACAAATGGCAAACGAGCTGGCAATAAGCGCGGCTCTTGCATCGAACCGTCATAGTTAGGAATGAAATCAACCGTACCTTCATCAATCTCATCTAATAACAAGCTCGCAATTTTGGTTAAACGAGCTTCGGTATAACGCATCGCCGCTGCGCCATCGCCGTCTCGTGAACCGAAGTTACCTTGACCATCAATTAATGGGTAACGTAATGAAAAGTCTTGCGCCAAACGCACCAATGCGTCATAAGCTGATTGGTCCCCGTGCGGGTGGAATTTACCTAAAACATCACCCACTACACGCGCACTTTTCACAGGCTTAGCATCAGCACGTAAATTCATCTCATTCATTGCAAACAAGATGCGGCGTTGTACTGGTTTTTGACCATCCGCGACTTCTGGTAAAGCACGACCTTTCACCACACTGATGGCGTAATCCAAATAGGCACGCTCTGCATAAGTAGCAAGCGTTAATGAATCGACATCGGCGGTATTCGGCACGATTCTTCTAGCTTCAGCCTGACTCGCTGTTTGAGCCTGTTCTTCGCTATCGGCAGCATCATCCATATCCGCAAATAGATCAGGTTCTTGATTCGGGTTATTTTTCTTTTTTGTCATTCTTTAATTCTTTGTCGTTTAGAAGATTAAATATCTGCTTCAACTTCGTTGCCGCGCTCTTCTAGCCATGTCTTACGAGCACCAGACTCTGATTTACCCATCAACATATCCATGGTTTTTACCGTTTCAGATTCACTAATGGCGCCCTCTGAAACTGGCAATAAACGACGAGTATCAGGATTTAAAGTCGTGTCCCAGAGTTGCTCAGCATTCATTTCACCAAGACCCTTAAAGCGACTAATCTGCCAACTACCTTCACGTAAGCCGTCCTTGCGTAGTTTGTCTTCAATAGCGCGCAATTCTCCTTCATCCAAGGCATAGAGCTTTTGCGCTGGTTTTTTGCCACGCGCTGGAGCATCTACACGGAACAAAGGTGGACGTGCGATGTAAACATGTCCTCTTTCCATGAGTTTCGGGAAATGCTTATAGAAAAGCGTTAAAAGCAATACCTGAATATGCGCACCATCCACGTCCGCATCTGACAAGATACAAATCTTGCCGTAACGAAGATTGGATAAATCCGGCTCATCATTGGCACCATGAGGATCAACGCCAATCGCTACCGCAATATCGTGAACCTCATTATTGGCAAATAAGCGATCACGCTCAGCCTCCCAGGTATTAAGAACCTTACCGCGTAGAGGCAAGATCGCTTGATACTCTTTATTACGACCCATCTTGGCTGAACCACCCGCTGAATCACCCTCCACCAAGAAGAGTTCATTCATCGCGATATCTTCACTCTCGCAATCAGTCAGCTTACCTGGCAAGACAGCCACACCAGAAGATTTTTTCTTTTCAACTTTTTGGCCTGCACGAGTTCGTGCTTGAGCTTGTTTAATAACTAATTCAGCTAATTTGCGACCATAGTCCACATGCTGATTCAGCCACAAATCTAAGGCTGACTTCACAAAACCAGAAACCAAACGCACGGCATCTCGAGAATTCAAACGCTCTTTAATCTGACCTTGGAATTGCGGATCTAACACTTTGGCTGAAAGCACAAAGGATGCTCTGGCAAAAACGTCTTCCGGCATCAATTTGACGCCCTTGGGTTGCAATGCATGAATATCAATGAATGATTTCACAGCATTGAATAAACCTTCACGCAGACCACTTTCGTGAGTTCCACCTGCTGGAGTAGGAATCAAGTTCACATAACTCTCACGAACAGGAGAACCTTCTTCGGTCCAAGCGACTACCCAACTAGCGCCTTCACCTTCAGCAAAGGTATCTTCACCAGGACGATTAGGATCAGCAAAATGTTCCCCATCAAAGGCAGGAATCACCACCGGACTATGACCGCCTTGAGCCATGGCTTCATCTAAGTAGCCTTTAAGACCCTGAGCATATAACCATGATTGAGGCTCTCCGCCCTTTTCTTGGATTAAGGTGACTTTGACGCCAGGAAGCAAGACTGCTTTGGAACGCAATAAGCGTTGTAACTCTGCCAATGGAATTTGGGCGCTATCAAAATACTTAGCATCAGGCCAAGCCCTCACGCGCGTGCCATTGGGACGATCACCCATCGGGGCAATCTTTGTTTTGAGTGGTTCCACCACAAACCCAGCTTCAAAAGCCAAGGTCGATATTTGTTTATCACGCCAAACGGTCACTTCCATGCGCTTTGAGAGCGCATTGGTGACAGACACACCCACCCCGTGCAAACCGCCTGAGAAGGCATAAGCACCACCGGAGCCTTTTTCGAACTTACCGCCAGCATGCAGTTGAGTAAAGACGAGTTCTACAACCGGTCTTTTCTCTTCTGGGTGCATACCCACTGGAATACCACGTCCATCGTCTTCCACGCTCACACTGCCATCTGTATGGAGGGTCACAACGATATGCTTACCGTAGCCTCCCAAGGCTTCATCGGAAGCGTTATCGATAACCTCTTGAATCATATGCAAAGGGTTATCGGTCCGGGTATACATACCTGGACGCTGTTTGACGGGTTCAAGGCCCTTTAGGACTTTGATGGACGATTCGCTGTATTGATCTGATTTTTTTGTAGCCATGGCGAAGAATTGTATCCACATGCGAAAATGAGATCCATGGGAGCACTTAATCATCTTCGCGTTTTAGACCTCAGTCGAGTCTTGGCAGGACCCTGGTCTGGGCAGAACCTAGCAGACCTAGGAGCCGATGTAATCAAGGTTGAGAGGCCAAAAACGGGGGATGATACCCGTCAGTGGGGCCCTCCTTTTTTGAAGGATTCTAAGGGTCAAGAAACAACAGAATCTGCCTTCTATTTAGCGATCAATCGCAATAAAAGGTCCATGACTTTGGATATTTCGACCCCAGAAGGGCAAGAAATTGTCAAAAAACTGGTCGCCGACAGCGACATCGTGATTGAAAACTATAAAGTGGGTCAATTAAAGAAATATGGTCTTGATTATCAAAGCCTTAGCGCTATCAAGCCGGATTTAATTTACTGCTCTATCACGGGCTTTGGTCAAACAGGACCTTATGCACACCGAGCTGGTTATGACTTTGTAGTCCAAGGCATGGGTGGTTTTATGAGTGTCACTGGGGAAAAAGACGATCTTCCAGGTGGCGGACCTCAAAAATCAGGTGTCGCCATTGCTGACCTATTTACTGGCATGTATGCCACCTCAGCTATTTTGGCAGCAGTGATCCATCGCGATAGAACGGGCGAAGGACAATATATTGATTTAGCGCTCTTGGATGTCCAAATCGCCACGATGGCTAATGTGGCCAGTAATTACCTCACCAGCGGGGAATCTCCTCATCGCTGGGGTAATGCGAGCCCCAATATCGTCCCCTACCAAACTTTTAAAGCGGCTGATGGCTGGATCATTGTGGCTGCTGGCAATGATGGTCAATTTAGACATTTTGTTGAAACTGGCGCTTGCCCTGAATTAGCAGATAACCCCAAGTTCGCCACCAACCCAGAACGCATTCGACATCGCGATGAACTCATTCCGCTATTGCAGGCGATGACACTGAAGAAAACTAAAAAAGAATGGATAGAAGCGCTTGATCATGCAGGTGTGCCTTGTGGTCCGATTAATAACTTCCAAGAAGTTTTTGAAAACGAGCAAGTCATTGCACGTGACATCAAAATGGAGATGCCTCACCCGTTAGCGGGATCAGTGCCTTTAGTGCGTAGCCCCATGAGAATGAGCGCGACACCCGTTGTAGAAAATAGACCTCCTCCACTTTTAGGACAACACACCGAAGAGATCCTCAAAGAACGCCTAGGCTTAACTAATGAGCAGATCAAAGATTTAATCAATAAAGGCATCCTTTGAAAACGAACACTTCGTCCTTAAGTCTCACTCGAGTTTTATTGGCGGGTGGTTTCATACTCACGCTAGCGATGGGTATCCGACATGGCTTTGGTTTGTTTAACTTACCCGTCACGCAAGCCAATGGCTGGGCAAGAGAAACCTTTGCCCTAGCGATTGCCCTACAAAATCTTGTTTGGGGACTGACCCAACCCATCTTTGGTGGCTTAGCCGATCGCTTTGGTGGTTACAAGATTTTGCTCTTGGGGGCTGTTCTTTATACCCTTGGATTACTAGGTTCGAGCTTATCAACTTCAAGCTTGAGTTTTGTCATGACAACAGGTGTTGTTTTAGGCTTGGCGCTTGCATGTACAACATATAGCGTGGTCTACGGAATTATTGGACGCAACTGCTCAGCGAGCGAGCGCGTATGGGCGATGGGTATTGCGGCAGCGATGGGTTCATTTGGTCAGTTCTTGATGATCCCAGTCGAACAAGAATTAATCACCAACTTTGGTATTCAGAATGCCTTATTTATTTTGGCGATGCTCACCTGCTCGATGCTGCCATTTGCTTGGGTTCTAAGAGAAAAAAATTTCTCACCTGTGGATACAGGTTCTCAGCAAACAATGAGCCATGCAATTAAAGAAGCCTTCACTCAAAGAAGTTTTCAATTGCTGATTGCGGGCTATTTTGTGTGTGGCTTTCAGGTGGTGTTTATCGGTGCCCACCTAGCACCTTACTTAAAAGATATGTCAGCGATTTACCCAGATGTTGGTCGTCCAGAGGTGGCAACGATTGCGCTGGCACTGGTTGGCTTATTTAATATTTTTGGCACCTACTACGCAGGTAAATTAGGTCAACGCTTACCTAAACACATGCTTTTAGCAGGTATTTATGGTTCTCGCGCTGTGGTGATCGGCGCCTTTATTTTGTTGCCCCTGAGCCCTTTAACAGCTTATGTGTTTGCTGCATTCATGGGCTTTTTATGGCTTTCTACCGTTCCTCTGACCAATGGAATCGTGGCACATATTTTTGGTGTGAAATACCTCTCCATGCTTTCAGGGTTTGCTTTCCTCTCCCATCAAGTGGGGGGATTTATGGGTGCCTATTTAGGCGGATACCTATTTGATCTCACTGGTTCTTATCAATTGGTTTGGGTGATTGCTATCGCCTTGAGCGTGATTGCAGCTCTTGCGAATTTACCAATTAAAGAAAAAGAGTTAATGAGACAGGCTAACCCCTCCACCAGCCCCGCTCAATAAATGATGAAGCAACTACTCCAGCATCCTTGGTTTACCAAACTCTTGATAGGGTTAATCTTGGCTTTGATATTTATGGCTTATTTAAGACCAGAAATGATGGTGGATGTTGCCAATACTGTTCTCACACTCTGCGGATGGTAAGCTAGCGCCCTATCTTTAATCTCGCCATAGTACAGTGGATAGTACAACTGCCTCCTAAGCGGTAGACACAGGTTCGATTCCTGTTGGCGGGACCAATCAAATTTGCTCGAGCTTTTTAGCCACCATCTCGATATACATTCTTAGCTCGTAAACATTCACGGCATACTTTTTAGGTACGCGTAACCTCGCAGCCTGCTCGTAGATCTGATCGAGTTCTTGACGCCAGTTATAAGCTTTATCTTTTTGTAATTTATCTTCCAACTGTCTTAAGCGCTTGTATAAAGCTGATGTTCTTGCTTCTACCCTTAAGCGAATGAGCATCGGTAGATAGTTGAACAATGGTAGCAAAATGGCTAACAGTGGCAAACCTATCCTGATCGCTCGATCAATCCAAACAACACTCCAGAATGGTAAGTGACGGTGTAAAAATGAAGGGCCTGTTTTTAAATAATGTTTGGCATCTTCATTATGTGGCCAGGCAAATCCAAGAGCTGAAGGAAACTCCCCTTCTTTTTGTAATAAACCCAATTGGGTAATGGCAGATTCAGCACTTCTCATGAGTGGCGTAATTAAAGCAGGATGAATCTCATCACTCACCACCAAAGCTGTGGGCGTTGCCAAAATAGTTAAATCGCGCTTAGGGATATCTTCAGCTAAGTTAATAACACCTCGAGGAACAGAGACCTTTTTCAAAAAAGGTAAACGAATGGCATAAGCATCAGCCTGATCAAAGCTCATGACCGCTAACTCTGGAGCTCGCAAATATTCCAGAATGATGGGAGCCTGTGGTGCACTAATCAGAATAGCTACATCGAGTTGATGGGCTTTCAGTGCTTTGAGAGTATCAACCGCATTCAAATCTTTAAAAATGATTCCCGTATCACTCTTGTTGATGTCAATGCCATTAAGACCCAGCAACTGTTGGCTAAGGGCTCTTGTGCCACTACCTACTGGTCCCACAGAAACACGTTGACCTTGTAGTTCTGTTAATTTGGTCATCGGAGTTTTAAAAGCTTGGCGACGATAAAAAACCCATACTTGCTCATCAAAAACGGCTGATAAGGCTGAAATCTGAGAATGCTGAGCAGGCTGACCAACACCGCCTTGTAATAGAGCAATTTGTACACCTGATGACGGCTGACTGAGGCGTTCAATATTTTCAACGCTACCTGCAGAACTTAAGACTTCTAACTGAATCCCCTCTTTAGCTAACTCTTTGGATAGCTGCTCGCCAAAGCGGTAATAAAGTCCACGCTCAATACCGGTGGTCATCACTAATTTTTTAGGGGGTGTGGGTACTAAAAACCAAATCGATAATCCGATCAGAGCAACACACAATAAAGGCCATACATATAACCAAGGTGGCTCAATCAAACGCTGAGGAAATCGAAATTTGATCGTCATATTTTTAAACTACCTTTTCAAAGAAACGCCCAGGAGAATACCTTCATCCTCTATGCGAGACACTTGTGGAGCGCCTACCGTTACCCTAGCTGCTAATTCTGGAGATTTCTTTAAGAAAACAGCACGGGCGTTTTGAGCACGTTGCGTAGCCAAAGCTGCTAATTGAGCATCAGTGATGACATAACTCTTGATTAACTCATCTCGCAAGAGAGTCCAGCGCTCTGGTGTATTCGGCAACATCAATAATCGTCTAGCTAATTGAATACGCCCTACTTGTGAGCCATACGCGGATCTTAAGCCACTCTGAATCCTTGGATCAGCTAGGCTAGGTAGAGGTAGCGGTTCATCTTCACTCAACTTAAAACCTGCTGCCACCAAAATGGCACGATCAGCTCTGACTCTTGATAATTCAGATCGATCGGCCTCGGGGTCATAAGTGCCATAGAACTCTAGCTGGGCAGTTGGTCTCTTTTGCAAGACAAGAGCTAGTTTTTCTAAACGCTCCCGTTGAGGTGGCGTAATCACGCTTTCACCTAAATTGAAATAAACCCCATCAATATCATCACCACCTAATAAAGCGCCGATCGCTTTAAATGGGGCACTCACAATATTACTCAATACATTAGAGATCGCCTGCCAGACTAAGTGCCCCATACTAAATTCTGGAGCATCCACATTCCCCTTCACAGGAATGTTGACATCAATCATCCCATCTGAATCCTCCAATAAGCCAATCGCCAATCGAATCGGTAACTTCTTGCCTTGAAAATCTTCGATTTCTGGACCTAACTTAATTTGGTTAATCACAAAATGATTTTTACCCAATAGTCGACCATCTTTCGTGGTGTATTTGAGATCGACATCAATGCGTCCAGATTCAATCTCATATCCTGCAAATGATTTTGAATAAGAATTAATGCTATTTAGGGGAATATTCTTAAAGCTGATATTGATGTCATTGTTTCTTCGAGGATCATCAAAAGCCATTTGCCCTCTGGCACGCATGCTACCGCGACGATCCACCTGACCATCCAAAGCTATCAAAGCATATTGCCCTGGTGTATTACTCACCCCCAACAATGAACCATTCAAGCCTCGAATGCGAGTCGCAAACTTTGATTTCAGAGATAGGTCTTTGAAATACATACTGCCATTAGAGACTTTGACTGCTCTGATATCGACTTGAACTCTTGGAGATGCCGTAGCTTCAGATGGTGCTTGAACACTTGGGGTCTTTGTTTTACCCCCATCTTTGAGTCCTGCATTCTTGGCAAACATCCGACGGAAGTTAGAGAAACCATCTTCACCAATAGTAAATCTCACAGCCGGTTCACGAATAGCCAATTCACCAATCATGAATCGCCGTTTAGCCGCATCTAAAAAATTGAGCTCGAATTGCTGAAAACGAGCAGATCCCCAAGTCAGTAGAGCTTCTTTTTGACCAGGCTCAAAAATAGCTAATTCACCAAAATCAATATCACCTAATATGGACCAGCCCTTTTTGGCTGTTTTGATTTTCAATTGAGCACTCACCGTACCCTTTTCTGTCACCAATGTTTTATTGGATGGCAACAGTGCAATAAAAGGGGCTAGTGGTAATTGTTGAAAATCAATCGATCCATCAAGTTCAGAGCTTTTTAAAGAAACCTGAAATTGGCTTTTTAACAAGGCATCATTGATTTTCAGATCAAGACGAGCTTTGAGCATCTCCTTAGCGGACATCTCTAGATGACCATTAAGACTCAAACTCGATAACTTAAGGTGATTAACCGATCCTGTCACAGGAATATCCAAAGCACCTAAGTGAATACTGTAGTCACCCTGTGCGCCAGCTTGACCTTTCATGTCATAGTTGGCTAGATCATGTGCGCTCAGATTGATGTGGGGTAATTCATATGTTGTTTGAGTTAGTCGATCATCGACTTTTAAATAGGCTTTTTTTAGATGTAATTCTGAAACACTGACTTTCAGCGGTGAGCTAGCAACATCTTTATTTTTCTTTTGCTGCGCAATCGCCTGGAAAAACTCTACCCAATTCCATTGAGCGACACCCTTCGACGCGTTTGAACGACTTAAATTAACTTGCAACTCTTCAATTGAAATATCTGAAAAGTGAATACGCCCAATCGCTAAATGTATCGCCTCAGCATTAACAACGAGATGCTTAGCCTTTATCAGTGGCGTACCTTGTTGGGTCGCTAGCTCAAAACCCTCGATTTCTAACTTTAAAACCCAAGGCGAAACCGATAAGGATTGGTAATTAATTTGATAACCAATGCTTTGACCATAAGACTGGACTTGTGACTTAATAAAACTCGGCAAAAAAAGGATCATTGCCAACCAAGCCGTTAGCAATACCCCCATAAAAGGCAATAGAAAGCGATAAGCAAACTTTTTAAGTTCTAGCTTTTTAAGTTTCATAGAGGAATGATAAGTCGAATAGCTAGCCCCATAAAGCAAAAAGCCATCAGAAGATGGCTTTTTTATAAATTATTGGGGTTTATTTAGTCACAGGTGGAATGACTGTACTCCGTGGGGCTACTGTCAGCATGACACCTGTTTTGCCAATCAATGAACCTTCTTCGATTTCAACTGTGGCGGTTCGATCTTTTTTAATAAAAACCAAAATACTGTTTTTGGTTTTTGTTGAAGAAACTAATGTCCAACCTGCTTTTTGGAATTGATCTCTGAAGAATGTGAAAGTCTCTGTCGCATTTTGGGCTGAAGCAATCGCTACCCGACCTGCCCAACCATCACCAGAGCCCAGAATTAGAGATTTATCATGAACAATCGTTGCGCCACCCGGCAAAGGCATATCGCCTAGCAGTTTAGTTTGGATATCCTGAAAAGTATCACCATCTGCATTAGTTACAGGAGTTGTTGTGCAAGCGATCATGGCACCGCTTACCAAAAGCACACTCGCTAATTTTGATAACTTATTCATTGATTTTCATCCATAAAATCCACAGAGATAGCAATAGTGTAATCCCGTTAGCAAAGACAACAGGCCAAGCTTGAATCAAGCAACCATAAATCAACCAAAGAAAAACACCCGCACTAAAAATAGAATACATCCAAACAGAAATAGCTGAAGTATTTTTAGTTTTGTAAATACGAATTGCCTGAGGCAAAAAGGAACATGTGGTCAGCGTTGCCGCTAAATAACCCAAGATAGTTTCTAAACTCATCAAATTAATTTAATTAATGCCTGTCAATAGGTAGTACTCAAAATTTAGCACTATTTATTAGAATACTTATCCACAGAATATGTGGACTACTCACGTTCAAAAATTAAAAAATCCTTATGCCACAATGGTTGAGCTGGTCTGCTTAAAATTTAAGCAGTCAATAAAACAATTTCTCAATCTAAAAAAATATATTTTTTAAACCGCTTGACAGAGATATATCTGTCCATTTTTTTCTTCAATATCTAACTTAATCAGACTAGCACCACGAGGACATGGTCCGGAAATACACTCACCGGTATCTGGTAAATATTGCGCATCATGCGATGCACAAATGATCGCTGATTTATCTTGTGTAAAAAATTGACCCGGTTGCCAATCAAGCTCCATCGCTACATGAGCACACCGATTGAGATAGGCATGAGCCACACCATCATGACGAATCACAAATGCTGGCAAAGTTTCATCTACACGATGATCAATTCCACCCACTTTAGAGGCAATATCTGAAGTTCTAATCATGAAACGGAACCCATCACCTTGATCTTCAACTGCATCTGAAGAACAAATGGCATGACCGGCTTGAACCAAGGGTTCAAAATCATCCTGATCGCTGGATGCTTGTGAAGTAGAGGAATCTTGAGTCATAAAAGTAGTACTTAGATATGAAATTAGCCTATATCTTACTGTTTAGAAGATAATCTATCGATATTAAATAATCTAGATATGTCATTCATGTCACTAATTACTGCCACAACTCGAGCTGCATTAGAAGAACTACTAGAAACAGCCCTCAGACCAGCCCCAGATAACTGGTTAAAAATCCGTTTTGGTAGCGAGTTAATTGGACATGTTCAGCCTGACTATATCCCGACCATTGAAGCTTATATTGAACAGGCAGATACGCCTGCCTTGGTGCGTTTTGGCGACCATCTTCAACTAGAAAACCTGCCCCCTTTTCTACTTAGCCAACTATTGCAAGACTTAGCAGAGTTCTTAAAGAACCATCAAGCGGCTCCTGGCTGGAGAAATGAGCATTTCTCATGGCTAGACGCTATGGGGCATGAGCGTTTTCGGATGGAGCGAGCAGCTTTTAGATCTCTCGGCTTTCATAGTCGAGCCTGCCATATCAATGGCTATACTGCTCACCAAGAAATCTACTTAGGTCTTCGCAGCAACTCCAAAGCCACCGATCCCAATCTGCTAGATAACCTTGCTGCGGGTGGCATCAGCGCTGATGAAACCCGCCAACAATGCGTCATTAGAGAGTTATGGGAAGAAGCTGGCGTTCCTCTTAATATCGCAAGACTAGTTCAACCCATCGGGCATATTCATGTGAGAAGAATTGTGGAGCCCAAAGGACTTCATGATGAAAGCCTTTACACC
>JACCDQ011865974.1_pt1 | contig 12410 bp, 12 predicted proteins | sample 7446031 | NCBI WGS metagenome assembly JACCDQ01 (sample SAMN15323442, study PRJNA562643) | freshwater metagenome | isolation source: river surface water | place: USA:Blue River Watershed | collected 2017-08-17
GAGCGTGGCAAGAAAGTGCGTGAGCGCACCAAAGACACCTGGGGCCTGTGGCGCAAGAAGGTGCTGCAGCCCGAAAGCAATGTGCAGTTTGGCGAGGGCGGCGCGGGCACCTTCAGCGACGGCAAGCTCTACAGCCAGATCAAGGACCCGCGCCATCTGGGCCGCAAGGTGATGGATGAGTTCGTCAAGGCCGGTGCACCCGCCGACATTTTGTTTGCTGCGCACCCGCACATCGGCACCTTCAAACTGGTCAAGGTGGTCGAGCACATCCGCGAACAGATCACGGCTCTGGGCGGCGAGATCCGTTTCGAGCAGCGCGTGACCGATGTGTTGCGCTCACCCGCAGACGGCGGTCACCAAATCACCGGCCTGCACGTGCTGGACCAAACCACGGGCCAAAGCCACACGCTGGCTACACGCCATATGGTGCTGGCCCTGGGCCACAGCTCACGCGACACCTTTGTCATGCTGCACCAACGCGGCGTGGCGCTGCAGGCCAAAGCGTTTTCGATTGGCGTGCGCATCGAACACCCTCAAAGCGTGATCGACCAAGCCCGCTGGGGCCGTCACGCAGGCCACCCGCTGCTGGGCGCGGCCGACTACAAGCTGGTGCACCACGCGTCCAACGGACGTGCGGTCTACAGCTTTTGCATGTGTCCCGGCGGCACCGTGGTGGCCGCCACCAGCGAACCCGGCCGCGTAGTCACCAATGGCATGAGCCAATACTCACGCAACGAACGCAATGCCAACGCCGGCATGGTGGTGGGCATCGATCCGCCCGACTACCCGCTGGAGACCTCGGCGTGGCAAGCTGCTTTTGGCGAGACCCTTGGCGCGCAGCTGGCGCAAGAGGCGCAGGCCTTGGCCAGCCAACAGCCTCCTGTGCCGCACCCCTTGTCGGGCATCGTGCTGCAGCGCCAACTGGAGAGCCGTGCTTTTGAAGTGGGCGGCGGTACCTACGAAGCGCCCGGCCAGCTGGTGGGCGACTTTTTGGCACAACGCCCCTCCAGCAGCTGGGGCAGCGTGGTGCCCTCCTACAAGCCCGGTGTCAAGCTGGGCGACTTGGCCGATGTGTTGCCCAACTACGCGGTGGCAGCCATGCGCGACGCGCTGCCGGTCTTTGGCCGAAAGATCAAGGGCTACGACATGCCGGATGCGGTCATGACCGGCGTGGAAACACGCACCTCTTCCCCCCTGCGCATCCCGCGCGGTGATGATTTTCAAAGCCTCAACACCCGTGGTCTGTACCCTGCAGGCGAGGGCGCGAGCTACGCAGGCGGGATTTTGTCGGCCGGTGTGGACGGCATCAAAGTGGCTGAAGCGGTGGCACGTCAGCTGTGTGCTTGACCACGGCGTGACATCGACAAGCCACGGCGACCAGTCGCTCGGGATGCAGTTGCTCAATGTGCGCATCACGCCACGCCAAGGCACCTTGGCTTTCCAAGGTCTGCAAGGTGTTTTGGAAATCAGCCGCTGACGCCAGGATCGAGGCCGGCAAACAGGCCAGTGGCAACACCAAGTCATCCCCGCCATATTGCGCCAGACACATCAACAGCCAGCTGGCCAGGCGCTGCGTGGCATGGTGGTGCTGCACACAAAAAGCGGTCTGCGCCATTTGCTGAACCAGTCCATGCGTAGCCGCGGTGGTGTGCCACAACCATGCCGAATACTGCTGCGCATGGGCCCGGATGTCCGCCCAATCCAGACGGTAGGCGTAGCCAGGCACCATCACCCAGATTTGCATCTGTGCACCCCACAGGTCCGCAGGCCCTGCACAGGCATGACGCCCGACCACGGCCACATCTACCGCAGGGCGACTGGGACTGACTTGGGCCAAGGTCAACAAGGCATCTTCAGGAAAATACACATCACCCGACAAGGTCAAAGCGCCCTGCGGCAAGAAGACACGCTCCATTTCAAAGTCTGAAGCCCGGGGAATGTCCTGGAGTAACAGGTCCAGCAGCGAATTTTGAGTGCGCAATGTCAAAGCCTTGGAATCTTCTGCAACCGAAAAAATCGTCACTGCAAAGAATTTTGTGTTTTTAAGAACTGCATTATCTTATGTTCTGTATCGAACATATTTTCAGGAAATTCATGGTTATCTTCAGAATCATTGCGGCATATACTTGTTAGCGTTTCAAACTGTTTGATTTCTGCTGACTTTTGGGTATTTGCAGAAATGACACGCTACTCCACCGTACCGCCGGGTGCATTCTTGTGAAATTTTCAAGCAACGGTCTCATTCATCAGCTGTCCGAAGAAGATCGGGACCGCCTGCAAGAAATTTGTCTGCCAACAGCGCTGTCTGAAGGCCAAACCCTGTGCCTTGCAGGCTCGGCAGACGCGGATCAGGTCTATTTTTTGATCTCTGGCTGTGTCACGCTCTGGGTTGAGCCTGAAAAACAAAGCCGACTGGCTGTGGGCCTGCTGGGCTCAGAGGGGGCCGTTGGTTTGGGCGCAGTGCTGGGCCAAGCCAGCCCCCGTTTGCGCTACGAAGTCCAACGCGCAGGCAGCGCCTGGTGCACCTCCAGCACACAACTGCAAGCGCTGCTGCGCAAGCACCCCTCCATGCTGTGGGTGGTCGCCCGTTACCTTTGGCAAATGACCCATGACTTGGCCAACACGACGGGGTCGGTCCAATACGACGATGTGCAGACCCGCCTGGCCGCTTGGCTGGTGCTGTGTGCCCAGCGCTCAGGCTCACTGCAGCTGAACCTGACCCACGACCAGTTGGCCCGCATGCTGGGCGTGCGACGGGTCAGCGTGACCCTGGCCGCAGTCGCCCTCAAGGACATGGGTTTGCTCAATTACAAACGGGGATCGGTCGACATCCTCGATTTGGCGGCACTGAGTCAGCAAGCCCAAGCCAAGCCGCATAAATCGACCTGAGCGGCAACAGCGGCGTGGAGTTTTCGCCACAACGCACAAAATATGTGCGCCGCCCACACAACAATGTGCGACATCGAACAAATAAAAAGGGTAAACCCTGATAAATTTGAAAGATGTCAAATTCATAAAAAGTGCCTATGTCAAGGCAATTTCACAAAAACCATATTCTTGCTTTATTGCCCGCATCGACCTACAGCGCATGGGCACCCCATTTTGAAATCGTCGACCTGCCCATGGGCAAGGTGCTGTACGAACCGGGGGCCATCCTCGGGCACGTCTACTTTCCCACGACGGCCATCGTCTCGTGGATCTATGTGCTGAGCAACGGCGCCTCCACCGAAGTGGTCATGACCGGTCGGGAAGGGTTGATCGGCATGTACCAGCTCATGGGCGGGGGCAAAACCCACAACCGGGCCATTGTGCAAACCGCAGGGCAAGCCGTGCGCGTGCCTTTGAGTGTGGTGCTGGGCAGCTTCACCCAAGAGCAGCAGGTGCAGCGCCTGTTTTTGCTCTACACACAAGCCATGATCACGCAGATGGCCCAGATCGGCGTATGCCACCGGCACCACACGCTGGACCAGCAACTGTGCCGCATGCTCTTGCTCACACTGGACCGTTTGGAAGGCAACACCATCGTGATGACCCACGAGCTCATGTCCGAATTGCTCGGCGTGCGACGCGAAGGTGTGACGCTGGCGGCCAAACGCCTGATGGTGGACGGCGTGATCCAGTATGCACGCGGGCACATCTCCGTGCTGGACCGCGCTGAACTCGAAAACAGGGTCTGCGAATGCTACGGCGTGATTCACGAGGAATACGAACGCCTGTTGCAACACCCGGCCAGTGTGCTGCAGTACTGAAGCCTTACACCGACACCATCTGATTGCGGATGGCGTAGCGCGTCAAATCGGCCACCTTGTGCAAACCCACCTTGCGCATGATGTTGCGGCGGTGGACCTCCACAGTACTGGGGGCGATCTGCAAATTGCGGGCAATTTCCTTGGACGAATACCCATCGGCAATCAGACGCAACACCTGCTCCTCACGCCCGCCCAAATGCGAACGCACCGCGCTGTCCCCCGAGCGGGACTGGCGCACGCTTTCCATCATTTGGCTGGCGGCCGATTGACACAAAAAAGTGCGCCCCGCTGCGGCCGCGCGGATCGCCGACATCAGCTCATCGATGCTGCTGGTCGTGGACACATAGGCCTTGGCCCCCGCGTCCAGAATTTCAATGATGCCGTGGCGATCGGACTCGCTCGAATACGCCACGATGTGGCGCGGTGCCGAAGCATGCGAGAGCTTTTGCATCAGGTCTCGTTCCTGCACCCCGTTGGAATGGATGCCTATCAGCACCACATCGGGATGGGTTTCGTCACACAGCGCTTGAGTGCGTTCGGTGTTTTCCGAAATGCCCACCAAGTTCATGTCATGGTGGGTTCGCAATACGGCGGCAATCCCTTCGGAAACCACCTTGTGCTTGGAAGACAATAAAACGCGTATCGACATGTTCAATCCTTTCGCGATCCATCTTCAATCGGATATCCGTCCATCGCAACCAGGTAGAGCGTCCTTGTTATACGTTGCTTTTTCTGCATAGCTTTATATACAGCGGTCAGTATAAAAATTCCCACCCCTCTTGACTGTGCGGTGTAGCACATAGCAAGGCGATGTGCGCTGTTTACAACAGTGGTCACTGAAGCCCCGATGACGCCGCACTGCGCATCGACAAAGGGCCATCGATGGCCCCGATCTTTTCCGTGATCAGCAAGGCTTCTTTCAAATGTTCATGCGCGTTGAACGCATGGTGTTTGGACAACTTGACGTGGTGCAAAGCTGCCCTGAAGGCACCCGCCTCATGGTGGCGGCTGGCCTCTTTGTTGCGCTGATACGCATGCAACAACTCCTCCGACGCACGGCGAAAATGCTCGCTCACATGCTGCGCATAGGCCGACTCGATCAACTGGTTTTCATCGCTCATGGCAATTCCTTTCATGGTTTTCGACATGCCGCACTCCACGAGTGCGGCGCTCACATCAAGCCATGGTCCTGCATGAAACGCTGCAAGGACATGCGGCCTGGGCAATTGAGTTTTTGGTAAACATGGTGCAAATGCAGCTTGGCCGTGCCTTCGCTGATGAACAATTTGTTGGCGATTTTTTTGTTCGGCCAGCCCTCGGTCACCATGCGGGCCACCATCAACTCACGCGGTGTGAGCACATGCGAGGCCTGCGCATTTTTCTTTTGCTGCTCCAGCAACAAAGACATGGTTTTGACCGTCAGATCGCGGTCCAGCCATTGCCCACCGTCATGAACCGTCTTGATGCAACGTGACAAGACCTGCTTGGACTTTTCTTTGGACACCAAGCCTTGCACCCCCAGGTCAATGGCCTGCATGACCTCACCAATCGGCGCACCGGTGAAGACCACGGGCAAGGTCTGGATATCGGATGAACGCAGCTCCTGCAACAAGGACAAACCGCTTCTTTGCGTCAACGACAAATCCATGACCAGAATATGAGGCCGGTGATGCCGCACCGCCTGCAATGCGGCATCGCCATGGTGAACACAGGTCTTGACGGAAAACTCCGACGCGTCATGAAACACATGACTCAAACCATCCAACATGACGGGATAAGGGTCAGCCAGCACCAGCTCAATGCACATCGATTCATCCTTCACTCAGAAGTCCGCGAAAGGGCGGAAACCCAGGCGCTGCCTCGATGGGAGACAGTACCGACGATGCCATCAGCTTAGATTCAACACCCGTACAAAGTAATCCTCAGTATTGGGCAATGGCTTTACTTCCAAACCAGTACTGCAGACCCATGGCTTCAACGTCGCTGACGCCTTGCACGTTTTTCTGGTGCAGGCGCAGGGTGACCATTCAAGGCCATGCACGAACGGCGAAACGCCTGCAATTTTTTCTGTGCGCGACCCAACACCGAATCAGGCGCATAGGCCTTGGCGCTGGGCGCGCCAAAGTCCAGGCCGGTGAGCAAGGCCATGCCCTCACCCACCTCATCGGCGGTGTAAATGTGAAAGCGCCCCTGGGCCACCGCCTGCACCACCTGCGCGTCCAGCATGAGGTGACGCCGGTTGCGTGCCGGGATCAAAACACCCTGTTGCCCGTCCAGGCCCAGCAGCTCGCAGCTGCGGAAGTAGCCTTCGATCTTCTCGTTGATGCCCCCCACCGGCAAGATCTCGCCGTGCTGGTTGATCGCACCCGTGACCGCAATGCCTTGCCGCATCGGCACATCGGCCAGACTCGACAGCAAGGCATAAAACTCCGCGCACGACGCCGAATCGCCTTCAACGCCGCCGTACTCCTGTTCGAACACCACCGCCGCATTCAAGGCCAGCGGCGCGATGTGCGCGAACAAGGCCGACAAATGGCTGTGCAAGATCAACACCCCTTTGTCATGGATCGGCCCTGACAATTCGACCTCGCGCTCGATGTTGAGCAAGCCGTCTTCACCCGCATACGTGCGCGCCGTCACACGCACCGGAAAGCCAAAGCTGTAGTCCCCCAGGTCCACCACCGACAAGCCATTGAGCTGGGCCACGCGTTCTCCACCAACTTCGATCAGCCGCTCGCCATCGGCCAGTGTTTGCAGCAAACGTTGCTCGGGGTAATTGAGCCTGCGCTTGCGGGCACGCAAGGCCGCTTGTACATCGACCGCCTGCACCACAGCGGCCTTGCGGCGCTGCGCCACATCGCAGCTTTCCATCACCAGGGCTTCGGACAGCGCAAACAGCGCACTTTGCCGGCGCTGGTCCTGGGCCTGCCGATGCGACTCTTCGATGAGTGCCGCCACCGCCTCGGCCGCAAAATGCAGCAAGCCCTTGCGCTGGCACACCTGCGCCACAAAGACTGCCGTGGCCTGGGCCGACTCGGGCGTGGCCACGAAGCTCTCGGCAAAATCCACCTTGCAACGAAAGCGCCGCGCAAACTCCGGGTCTGCGGCCTGCACCGCGTAATACTCGTCCACCGAAGCGATCAAGACAATCTTCACCTGCACATCCACCGCCTCCGGCTCCAGCGAGACCGCCGCCACCGGCGCGTGCATCATGCCCGGCTCCTCGATCTGCAAACGCCCGCTGCGCACAAAGCGGCGCAGCTTTTCCCAGACCGGTTCATCAGCCAGCAGGTCGCGCAAATGCAGCATCAAAAAGCCCCCATGCGCCCGCAGCAAACTGCCCGCGCGGATGTGCGAGAAATCGGTCAACAAAGCCTCGCCATCGGAGGCGTATTCGATGCTGCCAAACAAATTGCGAAACAAGGGGTTGTCTTCCAGAATCACTGGCGCACCCTGCAGCCCGTGGTTGTCCACCGCCACGTTCACACGCAAGAGCAACAGCACCTGCTCCAACGCCTGCAAGCGCACCGCCTCGTCCTCGCCCGGCTGGAACAACTCCAGCTCCTCCAGCACCGCGTGCTGCACCTGCGCCAAAAATGGCCCCAGCCGCACATCGTCACGCAGCGAGACCTGCAAGCCATTGCGCACCAACTGCAACTCATGCTCCAGCAAGGGCTTGGTGGTCTGCCGGCGCAAGGCCGACAAACCCTCGTTCATGACCCGTTCCATGGCCTGCACTTTTTCCAGATAACGGCTGATCTCGCTGCGCAAGGCTTCTTCGGCCTGCTCGACCGCCACGCGTTGCGCCTGGGTCCGCGCCAGCGCTTGGCCCGCGGTCACCGGCTCACCCTTGTCGTTCTTGAGCGTGAACACCATGTGCCCCTCGTCGCGCATCAGGCCAAAGCTGTGGGCCTCGGCATACGCACTGAGCTCGGCATAGCCCCGGTCTTTTTCTTGCGTACAGGCTTGCTCAATGCGCTGGCTCTCGGCCTTGAAATCGTCTTGCGCCAATCGCTTGGGGATTTCGGCCTGCAAACGCTTGGCCAACTGGGTCATCAACTGGCGCAACTGCCGCCCTTGTCCGGCGGGCATGCGCAAAGCCAGGGGGCGTTCTTCTTCCTCAAAATTGTGCAGGTAACACAGGTCCGGCGGCACCGGTCTGTGCGCCGCCTGCGCCCGCATCATCTGGCCGAGCAAGGTGGTGCGGCCACTGCCCACCTCGCCGAGCACAAACAGGTTGTAGTCAGGCTGCGCCATCTCCATGCCAAAGCGGGCGGCCTCTTCGGCGCGGTCCTGGCCAATCCAGGGCAAGGGCAAATGTTGCAGCTGCGAGGTGTCGGCAAACCCCAGCGCAGCGGCATCCACACGCACACGCAGTTCAGCGGCGGTCAGCACCTCAATGGGCATGGACCGCGCTCAGGGCACCCAAAGCGGTCCCCAAATTTTGACGGGTCAAGGTGAACTCCTTGTCGGTGAACAGGTTGGGCACAAGCCCAGCCACACCATCACGGTAAAGATGGCCGTCACCGCTGTCGGTGCGACAGCTCACGGTTTGCACCCCAGGGTGCGACATGGCCGACAATCGCTGCACACCACTTTGACCGACACCGCCGTCATGAATCCGATTGAAAAACCCGCGCAACCGCGCAACCCCTTGCATGGCCTGACGCTGGAGATGATCGTCACACAACTGGCCGACCATTACGGCTGGCAAGCGCTGGGGCGCCTGATCCCGATCCGTTGCTTCACACACGAGCCCAGCGTGGGCTCCAGCCTGAAATTTTTGCGCCGCACGCCCTGGGCACGCGACAAGGTCGAAAGCCTCTACCTTTTCATGTTGCGCGAGATCAAACGCAGCAGCGCCCAAGCTGACTGACGCCCATTCGGTTCGCCACACCACAGACAGCGGCGCACACGGTTTTTACAGTGCATGTCTCTCTTCATCCATCACTGCAAAGGCTTTTCATGACCGAATTACTGACCGCCAAAGACACCGCTGCCAGCACCACGCCAGCATCCTGTGCGACATCGTGCGCCAGCGACAGCGCACAAGACATCAAGGCCACACTGAACAAGATGGTCGACCGTGTCAGCGACGCGCTGCAAGACCTGCCCCACACCGGCACCGACATGGCCACACAAGCGCGCCAAAAACTGTCGCAACAGACCCACCATGTCAGCGAGGTGGCGCAGCACTACATCCAGGACAAACCCTTCAAATCGGTCCTGCTCGCCGCAGGCACGGGGGCCGCCGTGGCGCTGGCCATGGATTGGTGGCTGCGTGCCCGCAAACACTGATCAAGTCTGCCCGCGTTGGTCAACCCGCGCATAAAAGCGCTTCTTGGCCAACTCGACCACCCCCACATACGCCAGCGTCAGACCGATCACCCCCAACATCAGGGGCGCGGGCAGTGGCACAAAGCCCAGCACCTCCACGCCCGGCACATACGGCAAGGCCAGGGCCACGACCAGCACCGCAGCAGTACTGCCCCACAACCAGTGCCCCGGACGACTTTGGTAAAAGGGTCTGCGTGTGCGCACCACCAAAGCGATCACCAACTCGGTCATCAAGGACTCGATGAACCAGCCCGTGCGAAACGCTTGCGGACCGGCCTGAAAAATCCAGAGCAAAACCGCAAAGGTCAGCAGATCAAACACGGAACTGATCAAGCCAAACACCACCATGTAATTGCGGATGAACAGCGTGTCCCAATGCCGAGGCCTGGCCACCCACTCGGCATCGACCCGATCGCTGGCGATGGCCGCAGCCGGAATGTCGGACAAGAAATTGTTGAGCAAGACCTGCGAAGCCAGCAGCGGCAAAAACGGCAAATAGAGGGACGCCACCCCCATGCTGAACATGTTGCCGAAGTTGGCACTGATGGTGGTCAAGATGTACTTCAAGGTGTTGGCAAACGTGACCCGCCCCTCGTCGATCCCCTGACTCAAAATGCCCAGGTCTTTGCTGAGCAGCACAAAGTCGGCCGCGTCCTTGGCCACGTCGACTGCCGTGTCCACCGAGATGCCCACATCGGCCGCCCGCAAGGCCAGTGCATCGTTGATGCCATCGCCCATGTAGCCGACCACGTGCCCGGTTTTTTGCAGCGCCAAAATGATGCGCTCTTTCTGGTTGGGGTCCACCTCGGCAAACACCGTGGCCTGCCGTGCCACATGCATCAGGGCTTCGTCGCCCATGTCGTTGAGTTCGCGCCCGGTGACGACACGCTCGCAAGCCAAACCCACGGACTGGGCCACATGGCGGGCCACCAAGGCGTTGTCGCCGGTGATGATCTTCAAGCCCACACCGCGCTGAGCCAAATCGGCAATGGTGGGCCGCACATCGGCCTTGGGCGGGTCCATGAACAGCAAGAAGCCATCGAAATTCAAATCACGCTCATCGCCTCGGCCATAGGGCTGCTGGCGCTCATCCACCGTCCGGGAGGCCACGCCCAGCACCCGGTAGCCCTGCGCACTCCAGGCTTCAAACAAGGCATGGATGCGTTCGCGCTGCGCTGCATCCAAGGGCAAGGCCTCAGGCCCACAGTGCGTGCAGATGGCCAGCACCTTGTCGAGCGCCCCTTTGGTGATCAGCCTACACCCGTCTCCCGGCGTCTGCACCACCACCGACAAACACTTGCGCACAAAATCATAGGGGATCTCATCGACCTTGCGCACAGCGCTCAGGTCGATCTGGGCCTTGGCTGCCGCCGCCAGCACCGCCTCGTCGAGCGGATTGGCCAGCCCCGACTGGAAGTGCGCGTTGAGCGCGGCGCTTTGCAAGACCGCCTCGCTGCTGTGCCCCCGCACGTCCAAAGCGCCATCGAGCTGCACCACCCCCAGCGTCAGCGTGCCGGTCTTGTCGGTGCACAGCACGTCCATGCCGCCGAGGTTTTCAATCGCATTGAGCTTGCGCACAATCACCCCCAACCTGGCCATGCGCTTGGCCCCGTGCGACAAGGTGATGCTCACAATCGCGGGCAACAACTCGGGCGTCAGCCCGACGGCCAACGCCAGCGCAAACAAGAGCGAGTCGATCGGTGGCTTGTGCATCAGCATGTTGATGGCCAAAACCACCACCACCATGACCAGCATGATGCGGGTGAGCAAAAAGCCAAAACGCTGCACACCCCGCTCGAACTCAGTGAGCGGCGGGCGCAAGGCCAGCTTGCCCGCGATCTGCCCAAACACCGTGGCCTTGCCGGTCTGCACCACCAGCATGCGGGCCGTGCCACTGCTCACGCTGGTGCCCATGAAGACGCAGTTGCTGCGCTCACTCAGGCTGGCATCGGCGCTGACTTGACCGGGCTTTTTCTCGACCGGAAAGGTCTCGCCGGTGAGCACCGCCTGGTTGATGAAAAAGTCCTTGGCCGACAGCACCACCCCATCGGCCGGGATCAAGCTGCCCGCCGACAAAAGCACCACATCACCTTGCACGATGGTCCCCGAGGACTGCACGCTCACCTGAGCATCGCGCAGCACATTCGAATGGATCAGCACCTGGCTGCGCAACTTGTCCATCGCGTTGCCGGCGATGAACTCCTGCGCAAAGCCCAGCAAGGTGCTGCCCAACACAATGGCCAGCACCACGCTGGCATCGATCCATTCGCCCGCCCCCAATGAAATGATGGCCGCCACGATCAGGATCACGACCAATGGGCTCTTGAACTGGCTGAACAACAAAGCCAGGGCGGAGGTGCGCGGCTGTGTGCTCAGGCTGTTGTGCGCATCACGCGCCAGGCGCAGGGCCGCTTGCGCCGCAGACAAACCGGCAGGCCCGGACTGCACTTGCTGCTGCAAGTCGTCCACCGTCCGGCTCCAATAGGCAGGCGTCAGCTCGGTCGCCCGAGCGCTGGCTGCGTCTGCCGATCGGGTTCGCAGTCTTGAAAAAAGCCAACAACGCATGTGCAGGATGTGCCCCACAGAAAGCCCAAGCTTGGGGCCTGCGCCCATCAGGCGGCTTGATGTGCATCAAGCAACGGTCGACTCAAAGAGATGTCTGTTCGCCTGGCAATGCCTTGGCCAGCATCGTGCCCCGGCACTTTTTGGCCCCGCAGCGGCAGGCATAGCGGGCCTTGAGGGCTTCGGTCATGGGCTCGTCACTGACGAGTCCGTAGTCAAAGGTCAACTCTTCGCCGCGAAACACCGGCCTGCGTGTCTTGATGAAGATGCGCCCTTTGACTTCGTCAGGCACGCAGTTGGGACGGCAGGAATGGTTGATCCATTTGGACGCATTGCCCTGGCGCACCGCGTCGATCACATCCCCGTTGTCCAGCTGAAAGTAAAACGTGTGGTTCGGGTCACTCGGGTCGTGCGGGTGACGCGCAATCGCCTCGGCCATCGAGATGCGCTCGCCCACGTACTCGATCACCGTCTCATCTGCGGCCATGTGGCGCAGGGCGAAAACGCCTTTGCCGTGGACACGGGAAGACTGAACCTCGATGTGAGGCTCGGCCTTCATTCCACGGTAACGCTCTTGGCCAGGTTGCGCGGCTTGTCCACACCCGTCCCCCGCGCACATGCCGTGTGATACGACAGAAGCTGCAGCGGCACCACGTGCAGGATGGGTGACAGCACGCCGTAGTGCTCGGGCATGCAGATCACGAAGACGTCGTCGGTGCGTTCTTTTTTTGGGTTGCCGTCGTACAGCACATAGTGAACGCC
>JACCDQ011781185.1_pt1 | contig 12403 bp, 13 predicted proteins | sample 7446031 | NCBI WGS metagenome assembly JACCDQ01 (sample SAMN15323442, study PRJNA562643) | freshwater metagenome | isolation source: river surface water | place: USA:Blue River Watershed | collected 2017-08-17
CCTTCTGGCACATGTCGCGCGCGATCGGCAGTCCGAAGCCGCCGCAGACCACGTCGCCGAGGAAGTCGAGCAGCACGTAGTCGAAGCCCCAGTCGTGGAAGCCGAGCTTCTCGAGCAGTTCAAAACCGTGAATGATGCCGCGGCCGCCGCAGCCGCGACCGACCTCGGGACCGCCCAGCTCCATCGCGTATACGCCGTCGCGCTTGAAGCAGACATCGCCGATCGCGACCGGCTCGCCGGCCAGCTTCTTCTTCGACGAGGTCTCGATAATGGTCGGGCAGGCGCGGCCGCCGAACAGCAGCGACGTGGTGTCGCTCTTCGGGTCGCAGCCGATCAGCAGCACCTTCTTGCCCTGCTGCGCCATCATGTACGACAGGTTGGCCAGCGTGAAGCTCTTGCCGATGCCGCCCTTGCCGTAGATCGCGATGATCTGCGTTTCCTTTTTTACTTCGCCGCTGTGCGCCGGCGCGGGTTCGACCGCGGCTTCGGCGCGCAGCCTTTCCTTCTGCATGAAGTGGACCGGTGCGGCCTGCAGGTTATCGGGCGTGCTCATGGTGAAGTTCTCCAGTCCAGGATCATCTTCAGGCAACCCGGATCGCTGAATGCGGTGCGGTAGGCCTGTTCGGCGTCAGCGGGGGTGCTGCGATGGGTGATCAGGCCGTCGAGCGACAGGCGGCCGCTCTCGGCAAGATCGCGCGCCATCAGCAGCTCGGGTGGCTTCCATTGCGCGGCGACGCGGATGCGTACCTCGCGCATGAAGGCCGGTGCAAAAGCGAAGCACATGGTCTCGTCATAGAAGCCGGCCAGCACAATGTCGCCGCCGGGCGCCGTGCACGCGATCAGGCGGTCGAGCACGGTCGAGTCGCCGCTGACGTCGCAGATGCTGCGGTAATTCGAACGCGTGTCTTCCGCCGGATCGATGACGGTGTAGCCATCGGCGCCGCTGCGGCGGGCCGGATTGGTTTCCCACACCACCGGGCTGGCGCCGCCCGTGACGGCGATGCGCGCGATCATGCGGCCGAGTACGCCATGGCCGACGATCAATTCAGGAGGTGTTGTCGTGCAGGCGGCATGCGCGTGATAAGCGGTGGCCGCCAGCGCCAGCAGCGTGCCGCGCTCGCCCAGTTGTTCAGAGATGCGCAGTGCGCGCAGCGCCGGTATCACCACGCGCGAAGCAGCGCCACCGAACAATCCCCGCACCTCGCCGTAGCAGGCCGCGCCCGGAACGAACACCAGTTCGCCGGCTTCGTAGTTGGTATTGGCGCCGGCCTGGCTGACCCGCCCGACCGACTCGTAGCCCGGCACCAGCGGATAGCCCATGCCCGGGAACGAAGGCATGCGGCCGGACCAGAGCAGCTTTTCGGTGCCGGTGGAAATGCCGGACCAGCCGATGTCGACCACCAGATCGTTCTCGCCCGGCTCGACGAGCGCAAGCTCGCGCACGCGCAACGTCATCGGTTGCTCGACGACGACCGCGTGCGTGTTCACGCGCGCCTCCGCAGGCATCGGTACTGCTCGGTTGTCTCCTGTCGCCTCTGGATCATGTCGTCCGCCCGGCTGGTTATTTTGTGTATTTTTGTATTTACACTTGCGTGTGTCAATCTTTAATTACATTCTTTTGCGTCAGCCGGAATGGACAGGCCGTTTCGCGACCAGCACCCGGACTTGCAGCGGAATACGCGTGCCGAGCTGGCGCACGCTGCTGAACCCTGCGGATCGCAGCAGCTGCGCGAGGTTTTCCGCGGTGCGCGCGCGGCCGCGTCCCATCGCCAGCAGGTAAAAGCCGAAATAGGCATCGCCCATCGCCTCGGCGCCCGGCGTGCCCGCCATCGGCTCGGCCAGCAGCAGGGTTCCGCCCGGCGGCAGCGCCTGCCACGCATTGCGCAGGATCGCCAGCGCACGCTGGTCGTCGTGGTCATGAATGACGCGCACCAGCGTGACGATGTCGGCACCCGCAGGCAGCGGGTCGGACAGAAAATTGCCGCCGACCGCGTGCGCGCGGCCGCTGAGGCCGGCCGCCGCGAAGCGCTCGTGCGCCCGCTCGGCGACCGCCGGCAGGTCAAACAGGGTCAGCTGCAATTGCGGCGCACGGGCCGCGACGCTGCACAGGAAGCGCCCCTCGCCGCCGCCGACGTCGAGCAGGCGGCGATGGCCGTCGAATGCATACGCGTCGAGGATCTCCGCCGCGACCAGCGGCTGCGACGCCGCCATCAGCTGCGAATAGCTGCCCACCTGTTCCGGCGCGAGCGTCGCGGCACGCGCGGGCGCATCGTCGGCGGTATACGGATAGAAGCCGGACAGCGCCGGCGGCGCGCCATTCCCGCGCAGCAGCGCGACCGGATCAGCCAGGTCGGCGTACAGCGTGTCGTGATGCAGGATCATCGCCTTCACCGCATCGTTGCCGACCAGCGGCGCGCCCAGCATGCCCAGGCCGTAGCGCGGCTTGCCGGCGGCATCGCTGCCGCGCACCTCGACCAGACGCAACGACGCAGCGGCCGCCAGCAGCCGCCCGGCCGCCTCGTCGCTCATGCCGAAGCGTTGCGCGAGCGCGCTCTGCGCTTGCGGGCCAGCCGAAAGAATCTCGAACAATTCCAGCTTCACGCAGGCCGACAGCACTTGCGAGTAGACAAAGCCGGCGACCAGGTCGAACAGATCGCGCGCACTGCGCTGCGCAATCGGGCGGGTCAGCAGGAAGCCGGACGCAAATCGGTGGAACGCAGGACTCGCCAGCAGCCGGTCACGCCATCCCAGCAGCCGCTCGGAGAAGGACATCGCCGCCGCGCTCATCGTGCTTTACACGGCAACGCGCGCGACAGAAGGCGCGAGCTTGCGGGTCAGCACCACCGGCACCAGCCGCTTCGCTTCCATGCGCACCAGCGTGCGCAGTTGCGCGGAACCGCGGCAACTCGGTATGGAGGTGCTCGCGTACGCAATCAGCCGGTCGAACAGCTGGATCGCGCCGCACAGCCCGAGTTCGGCGGCCGAGCTCGGTCGCCCGTGCGTTGCATCCTGACCGGCCGGTTTGCCGAGCGCTTCGGCGTCCATTGCAACGTCGCGAATGTCGTCGGCGACCTGATAGGCCTCGCCCAGGCATTCGCCGAGCGAGCGCCACGGGTCGGAGGCGACGCCGGCCGCCTGCGCGCCAGCCACGGTAGCCGCCACGAACAAGGCGCCGGTCTTGGCGCGCTGATATTCGGTGAGCGCGACACGCGGCTCACATTCCCACGCCTGTCCGGCAATGATGCCGGACGGTGCGGCGACGGCCGCTGACACCGTCTGCATCAGCAGCGGCAAGCGTTCCGGATGCGCGCTGCCACCCGACAGCAGCGCCTGGTAGGCAGCGACGATCAGCGCGTCGCCGGCCAGTACCGCAAGCCGTTCGCCATGCGCCGCGAATACCGAAGGCCGTCCGCGCCTTGTCAGCGCATTGTCGAAACAAGGCAGGTCGTCATGCACGAGCGATGCGCAGTGCATCAACTCGATCGCGGCGGCCGCGCCGGCCGCAAGCGCCAGATCGTCACCACCGCAGGCCTGCGCAACGGCCAGCGTCAGGTGCGGCCGGATGCGCGCGCCGCCGGGAAAGACGGCATCGTTCATGGCCGCTGCCAGCCGCGGCGGCCCGCCGGCACCCCGCTGCGCGACCAGCGCGCTTTCCAGCGCCGCCTCAATGCGTTCGGTGTTCTCCATCACGCCTCCATGCCGACCGCCCTCTGGCAGCCCTCATGTGTAAATTATGACTGTCAATCACTTATGTCAATCTTTATTTACACTTTGAAGAGTCGTGCGTGGATGACAGTGGCGCAAGGCCGATCAGCTGCAGCCGGGCTCGTCATCCTTGCGTTGCCGGCGGCGGCGCTGTTCGCGCCGCACGTCATGCAGCTGCCACAGCGCGAAGGCGAGCGGCAGTACGCCAAAGAAAACGATTTCGATCAAGAGGTACATGCAAGCCCTCAGGACGGCTACGCCGTCGCCAGCACCTGCCGAATCAGTGCGACGCACTGCGCCGGGTTTTCTTCATGCGCGAGATGTCCGAGCGCAGGCCACAGCTGCTGATGCGCCTGCGGCAGCAGCGCCGCCACCTGCGCGACCTGCGTGACCGGCACCGTGAGGTCATTGCCGGCGCCGACCAGCCACACCGGCAATTGCAGCCGCGGCAATTCGCGTTCCAGCGAACTCAACTCCCAGTGCGCCATCATCGCCAGCGCCGCGCGCACATGCGCGGGACATTGCATCAGCCGCGCATACAGCCGCATGCCGGTGTCATCCAGCACGGAGCCGGTACCGCGCATCATGCGGCTGACAAAGGCGTCATCCTGCGCCTGACGCGCAAACAGGCGTGCCGCCACGCCACCGGTGGCGAGCAACTTCGCCAGCGGCGAAAACAAGGCGCCGGCCAGACCGCCGAAACCGACGAATGCGCCGTTCAGGCTGACCAGCGCGGCCGGACGCACTCGGCCGTCCAGCACCATGCGCGCGCCGATCGCCGCGCCCGCCGAGTGGCCGACGATCAGCGTCGGCCGCAGCTGCATCGCGTCAAGCAATTGCTCGACGCGCCTGGCCATGCCGGGCAGCGACTGCTCGGACGACGGTACCGGCATCGCAGTGAATGCATGGCCGGGCAAGTCCGGCACCAGCACCCGGCAATCGCTGGCCAGTGCCGGCGCGACATCACGCCACGAATGACTGGACGATCCGGTGCCGTGCAACAGCAGCACCAGCGGCGCGTCGGCGCCAGCTTCGGTGAACTGCTGCACATGCCAGCGCAACCCGGACGCGTCGACGAAGCGGCTGTACGCCCGGTTCGGCCAGTCGCGGCCGTCGCGGTCCCAGTGCAGCCGCTCGTGCAATTCAGCGCGCTCCGGCGCGTGCATCGGCGCGCGCGCCTGCCTGTACCGCACTGACCGTCTGCGCGACCTGCGCCGCACCCGCATACGGCAACGGCAGGTAATGCGCGCGCATCGCCTGCGCCAGCTCGGCCGCTTCGCGCTGCGCCTTCGGCGCGGTATCGATCACCAGCAAGGTCGCGCCGAGCGCCGCCAGCAGCCGGCCCGAATGTAATGCGTCTTCCTGTGCGCGCTCGCGACCGCCGCTGCCGTCGCGCGCGACGTTGGCGCGGCCGTCGGTCAGCAGAACCACGGACGGCGACTGTCCTTTGCGGCGCAGCGCGTCGACCAGTGCCGCGGTGGCATCGAGCGCAGTCGCCAGCGGCGTGCCGCCGCCACCCGGCAGGCCGGACAGGCGGCGCTTCGCGCAGACCAGCGAGCGTGTCGGCGGCAACAGCAGTTCTGCCTGCCGGCCGCGGAAGGCAATCACCGCCACCTGGTCGCGTCGCACATAGCAGTCATTCAGCAGCAGTTCGACCGCCCCCTTGGCCTCGGCCAGCCGGTGCAGCGCCGACGAGCCGGATGCATCGACGACAAAGACCGTGGTGGTCGCCGTTTTCTGGCGGATGCGCGCGATGTGGAAATCATCGGATCGCACTTGCACGCGCGACGGCATTGCTGCCGCCGGATCGGCGCCGCGCAATCGCTGCCACGGCGCGGCCGCACGCAGGGTATCGACCAGATGCAGTCGCGCGCCGCGCAAGGTCGTGGCCCGGCGCGAACCGATCGGCCGTCCGCGCAAGCCGCTGTGCACGGCGGCACCCGACTTGCCAGCGTGTCCGCGCCGCGGAGCCAGGCCACCGAGCAGCGCGGCCAGCAGCCCGGCCGGTATCGCCGCCTGCGCGGCTTGCAGCACGCGTTCGTCCAGCTCGCTGGGCGTATTGTCCGGCGCGGCAGGCGCGTCGGTGTCAGATTCGGAGGACTGCGGCGCTGACGCTTCCGGCGGCGCTGGCTCGTCGGCCGCCGCTTCGTCTTCCTGCGCCGCCGGCAACCGGGTCGCACGCGGCGCGAGTACCAGCGATGCAGCGATGCGTGCGTCGTCGTCCGACGCATCGTCATTGCCATCAAGTGCGGCACTCGCACGGGCCGCCGCCAGCGCCAGCAAGGGCGCGCGCAAGGAGTCCACGCCGAGCGCCTGCGCGACGCCGCACAGCACCTCGGCCATGCGCTCCGGCACCTCGACCAGACCAACGCGCTCGCGCGCCGCATCAAGATCGGTGCTGCCGCTGGTCATCATCTGCAGGTCGTCATTCAGCGCCACCTTGGGCGACACGGAGCGCAGGTCGATATCAAACGCGAAGCGATCGCACAGCGACGCCGGCACGCCTTCGTCGTCGGGCAAGCCCTCATCGAGCGCGACCACGCCGAAGCGCGCCGGGCTGCGTTCGCGCAGGCCGTCGCGCTCCAGTGCCAGTTCGCGCCGGTCGAGCGCCTGCACGATATGCGCGGCCACGGACAAGGGCAGCCTTTCGGCCATCGCCAGCAGCAGCACGCCGCCATCGGCTTGCGCCAGCAGTCCGCGCTGGGCGACCGGCCGTGAAGCGGCCAGCGTGGCGGGCAGGTCGAGCCCGCCGAGCAGCCGTTCGTCGGTGACTGACAGCGGCACGCGCAGCCAGGGCCGCTGCGGCAGCAGGCCGCGCAGCAAGCCCAGCCATGCGTCGCGCACCGGGCCGGCATGCGCGCGTACGCGCACGCCGCCCAGTCCGACCGGATCAATCGCAAACAGCACCGCCACCTGCACGGCCTGCTGCCATGCGCGGTCGGACGGATCGGGCTCGCGGTCGGTCGGCGCCAGCATCAGGCAGGCTGCGCAAATACATCGTCGACCGCACGCGCGACGCGCGTACCGGAACCGGCGTCGTCGAGCGGATTGCGGCGCAGCCGGTGGCGCAGCGCGGCCGGCGCCATGCGGCGCAGGTGCGCGTCGGTCACGTCGGCGTCGCCGTCATACGCGGCCAGCGCGCGCGCGGCGCGGATCAGCGCGAGTTCGCCGCGCAGGCCGTCCGTGCCCAGCGTCATGCAAAGCTGCGCAGCACGCGCGAGCGCATCGTCGGACAGCGTGACTTCGGGCAGCCGCTTGCGCGCTGCGACCAGCCGGCGGCGGATCTTGTCATCCTCGCGCTGCCATTGCGCGATGAAGGCATCGGGAGCGCGCTCGAACGCATCGCGCCGCTTCACCACTTCGACACGCAGCTTCAGGTCGGTCGGCGTGCCGACATCGACCGCGAGACCGAAGCGGTCGAGCAGCTGCGGTCGCAGCTCGCCCTCTTCCGGATTGCCACTGCCGACGAGCACGAAGCGCGCCGGATGACAGATCGACAGACCTTCACGCTCGACCCGGTTCTCGCCGGAGGCGGCCACGTCGATCAGCAGATCGACCAGATGGTCTTCCAGCAGATTCACTTCGTCGATATACAAGAAGCCGCGGTTCGCACGTGCCAGCAGGCCGGGCTCGAAGGCCTTTACGCCCTGCGCCAGCGCACGCTCGAGATCGAGCGCGCCGACGACGCGGTCTTCGGTGGCGCCGAGCGGCAGGTCGACCACCGGCACCGGCTTCTGCACGGCCTTCGGCTTGCCGCTCGCCTTCAAGGGCGCACAGTGCTCGCAGGACGGCGTACCGGGCGCGGGGTCGCAGCCGTACACACAGGCATCGACCGCCTTGATCTGCGGCAGCAAGGCCGCCAGTGCACGCACCGCAGTCGACTTGCCGGTGCCGCGGTCGCCCAGCACCAGAACGCCGCCGATGCCGGGATCGACCGCCGCGACCAGGATCGCAAGCTTCATTTCTTCCTGCGCGACGATTGCGGAAAAGGGAAAGACGGCCATCGTAGGTTCTCCTGTGTGGTGGCGAGCGTTGGCAGGAACGCCCGTTCAATTTCTCCAGCGACTGCGCAAATCGACCAAGTGCGCGAGCCCGGCGGCGATCAGCAGCAACGCCAGCCAGTACCAGGGCGCCCCCAGCATCACGCTGCGCACCGCCAGCATCAGGCACAGGCCGGGCAGCAGCATCCATGCCAGCATGCCCGACGGCACGCCGCGTCCGCTGCGCTGCCACAGCAGCACCAGCGCAGCCCATTCCACCAGGGTCGCGATGATCACCAGGTCAATCAGGGCGGAGCCGCTGGTTGCATGTTCCATTGCATCGTCCCGTCGCTCGGCCGTCAGGCCTTCGCGCGCAGGCCCCATTTCCACAGCCAGCCGGTCGGCAGTGGCACGATCATGAACAGGTGCTCGATCACGGCCAGCGTCAGCAGCCCGGCCACCAGGCACAGGCTGGCGGCAGCAAAGCCGTCCGCCGGCTGCAGCGACACCGCCATCCACAAGGGCAAGGCCACGGCGGTGGCCGCCGACAGCGACACCGGCATCAGCCAGTTCCAGGCACGGCGCGTGAAATAGCTCTGCAGATAAGCAAGATGCGGCGGCAAAAAATTTTCCGACAGATTGCGCACGCCGAGGAACAGATTCAGCTTGGCCGACAGCCGCATGCTCCACAGCACCAGATACGTCCACCAGCCGGTCTGGTTCGGCTGGTTCCAGCCGGCGGCGAACACCAGCAGTGCCAGCACGACCAGCGCCAGCTCGTGATGCAGGATCGCTTCGGCGGCATGCCATGCGCGCTGCCAGCCGCGACTGTCCGGCGGGCACGGGGTGCGGCGTGCGCCGGTCACATAGCCGAGCAGGAAGGCAATTTCCTGCCAGCCCCAAACCAGCACGGCGCAGGTGAACGCGCAATACGCCGAGGCCACCGTGGTCTGCGCGGCCGACATCGCCAGCCCGACCAGCGCGAAGCCCAGCACCAGGGTCGAGCCGAGCATGGTCCAGCGAAAGCTGCTGCGCGGCAGCCGCCCGAGCCAAAGGATCGCGCCGGTGGAAAACCACCAGACGAAGATCGTGAACAGCACGGGCAGCAGGTATTGGGACATCGCGCGCTCGCCGTATTCCGCTGGATTGCGCTTACCAGCGCGGCTGCAGCCGCGTGGTGGCCGGCAGCGCGTTGGACAGCACGGGGATGAAATACATGCGCGCAAAAATCGCCGCACCGGCGACGTTCCACCACGCCCGCTTCACCGCGCCGGTGACCCCGCCCTGCTCCTTCGCTGCATTCGCACGTTCAACGCAGGCCGACAGACGTTCGAGGTTCGAAGCGAATGCCGGATGGTCGAGGTCCAGCACGACAGGGAATACCTGCTTGGTGATCTCGTTGCAGATGCGGAAGACGTCGAAGTCATATTCGGTGGGCTCCAGGCCCATCGCCTGCTTCAGTTCGGGACGCGTATGGTCGCGCACGTACATCGTCGCGTACACCGCCAGCAGGAAGAAGCGTATCCACAGCAGATTGTGACCGCGCAGCAGCTGCGGGTTGGCGCGCATGATCAGCGCAAACGACTCGCCGTGGCGGAACTCGTCATTGCACCAGCGCTGGAACCAGCGAAAGATGGGATGGAAGCGCTTGTCCGGATATTGCTCCAGCTGCCGGAAGATACGGATGTAGCGCGCATAGCCGATCTTCTCCGACAGATAAGTCGCATAGAAGATGTACTTTGGCTTGAAGTAGGTGTAGTGCTTGCTGCGCTTGAGGTTGCCAAGGTCGACGCCCAGGCCGTAATCCTTCAGCGACGAGTTGATGAAGCCGGCATGGCGCGATTCGTCGCGCGCCATGTACTCCATCAGCTGCTTGATGTCCGGGTTGCTGACGTTGCGCTTGATCTCGTTGTACAGCACGCAGCCGGAAAATTCGGAGGTCAGCGAGCTGACCAGGAAATCGAGGAATTCCTGCCGCAGCTCCGGCGACATCTTCGCCGCCAAGGCCAGCGCCTCATCGGCGAAGGCGGCGTCGCGCTGGAAATGATCGTGGTTGTTGTCGCCTTCGTACTCGGCCATCATCGCGTCCCATTCGGCGCGCACCGGCTCGATATTGATCGCGTCCATCGCCGCGTAATCGGTGGTGTAGAAGCGCGGCGCAAACAGGTTGTCGGTGACGGCCTTGCGGGCGGCGTCCTCGACCGAATTTATTTCACGGGCTGCGTGGTGCATGAGGCTTCTCCTTGCGAAAGCATGTCCGTCTCGACCGCATCATTGGCCGGACCGGTCAGCAGCCGCCACATCAGCGCGACATAACCGGTCCAGAACACGGCGAGCGTAAGTTCGATCAGATGGTTCATGTGTGTATCTCCATGGCCTGCGAGGTATAGAAACCGCTGGATATTTTTTCGGTACGGCCGAGCTGCCAGCTGCCCAGCCCGGACGACAGGCGGATCGCGCTGCGCAGCGCCGGCTCGGGCACCGGCTCGATGAACGGGGCACGATCGCCGCGCGGGAACAGGCGGCCGACACGGATCATCGTCGCCAGGATCGGATTGCTGGGCGCGAAGGTGAACAGCAGCGATTCGCGCGTGCGCCCGGCCAGGCCGGCCAGGCAGGACACCATGTCACCGAGCACGTAATGAATCATCGAGTCCATCGCGACCACATGGTCGAATTCGCCGTAGGTGGCCGACAGCATGTCGCCGGAGATGAACTGCAGGCGGCCGCCGAACAGGGCACCTGCATGGCGCTCGCGCGCCAGCTGCACCAGCGTCGGCGACAGGTCGACCGCGACCACCTGCGCACCGCGCCGCGCCAGCTCGCAGGCCAGCGCACCGGTTCCGCAGCCGGCATCGAGGATGCGGCGGCCGTGCAGGTCGTGCGGCAGCCAGGACAGCAGGGTCTCGCGCATGCGGTCGCGGCCGGCGCGCACGGTCTTGCGTATGCCCGACACCGGCGCATCCGAGGTCAGCCGCGCCCACTGGTCGGCGGCAGTGCGGTCGAAATATTCTTCCAGCCTCTCGCGTTTCTGCAGGTAGCTTGTGTGTTCCATGGCTTGCCTTTCGTGCGCGTCAGTCGAAACCGAGCAGGTCGAAAATGTCGCGGTCCTTCATCGGCTCGCAGGCCAGCGGATCGGTGCCCGCCCACAGCTTCGCCGCCAGCTGCAGGTATTCCTGCTGCACCGCCAGCACCTCGGGCGATTCCTCCATCTCGAACAGCGTGGCTTTTTTCAGCCGGCTCTGCCGGATCACGTCCAGCGACGGTATGCGGGCCATCGTCTTCAGGCCGATGCGATCGTTGAACTTGTCGATCTGGTCGGTCGCGTCGGAACGGTTCGCGATCACGCCACCGAGCCGGACGTTGTAGTTCTTCGCCTTCGCACCAATCGCCTGCACGATGCGGTTCATCGCGAAAATCGAATCGAAGTCGTTCGCGGTAACGATCAGTGCGCGGTCCGCATGCTGCAGCGGCGCGGCGAAGCCGCCGCAGACGACGTCGCCGAGCACGTCGAAGATCACCACGTCGGTGTCGTCCAGCAGATGGTGTTCCTTGAGCAGCTTGACGGTCTGGCCGACCACATAGCCACCGCAGCCGGTGCCGGCCGGCGGACCGCCGGCCTCGACGCACATCACGCCGCCGTAACCTTCGAACACGAAGTCCTCGACGCGCAGTTCCTCGCTGTGAAAGTCGACCGACTCGAGCACGTCGATCACGGTCGGCATCAGCTTCTTGGTGAGCGTGAACGTGGAGTCGTGCTTCGGGTCGCAGCCGATCTGCAGCACGCGCTTGCCCAGGTGCGAAAACGCGGCCGAGAGGTTGGAGCTGGTGGTGCTCTTGCCGATGCCGCCCTTGCCGTAGATCGCAAACACTTTCGCATTGCCGATCTTCACGGTCGGGTCGAGCGCCACCTGCACGCTGCCCTCGCCGTCACCGGATCGCTCGCGGCGAATCTCGCTGACCGGCACTTTGCTGACGTTCATTCGTTGGCTCCCTCGTGTATGCCTTCCAGCCTGTCTTCCAGTTCGTCACCGGCACGGCGCATCGCTTCGAGCGTGTCCGCATCCGGTGTCCAGTAATGTCGGTCGCAGGCTTCCATCAGCCGGCTGGCGACGCGCGCCGACGCCGACGGATTCAGCCGCGCCAGCCGCTCGCGCATCGCGGGATCGAGCAGAAAGGTCTGTGTCAGTTGCTGGTAGACCCAGGGCTGCACCTGCCCGGTGGTGGCCGACCAGCCCATGGTGTTCGTCAGGTGCAGCTCGATCTGGTGCACGCCTTCGTAGCCGTGCGCGAGCATGCCCTCGTACCATTTCGGATTCAGCATGCGCGTGCGCGTCTCCAGCGCCACCTGCTCGCTGAGCGTGCGCACGGTGCCGCCGCCGCGCGTCTGGTCGCCGATATACACGGGCGCCACGGTCGCGTCCGGTCCCTTGGCACGCTTGACTGCGCGACTGATGCCGCCGAGCGTGTCGAAGTAGGTGTCGATGGTGGTCACGCCAACCTCGACCGAATCGAGGTTCTGGTAGGCCAGCTCCACCCCGGCCAGCACGCTCTTCAGCAGCGCAGGTTGAGCCAGCGGCCGGCCCGAGGTGCCGTAGGCAAAACCCTTGCGGCTGGTGTAAGTCTCGGCGAGTTCGTCTTCGTCGTCCCAGCGGCTGCAGTCGATCAGATGGTTCACGTTGGCGCCGTACGCGCCCTCGGCATTGCCGAATACGCGC
>JACCDQ010835244.1_pt1 | contig 12400 bp, 10 predicted proteins | sample 7446031 | NCBI WGS metagenome assembly JACCDQ01 (sample SAMN15323442, study PRJNA562643) | freshwater metagenome | isolation source: river surface water | place: USA:Blue River Watershed | collected 2017-08-17
ATGCGGTGGGCGGCGTCAGCGTGGGCGAGCCCAAGGAGCAGATGCTGCAGATCATGGCGCACACGCCGCATCGGCTGCCTGCACACAAGCCGCGCTACCTGATGGGCGTGGGCACGCCCGAAGACCTGGTGCAGGGCGTGGCCGAAGGCGTGGACATGTTCGACTGCGTCATGCCCACCCGCAACGCGCGCAACGGCACGGTGTTCACCCGTTACGGTGACCTGAAACTGCGCAACGCCCGCCACAAGAACGACCCGCAGCCGCTCGATCCGAGCTGCACCTGCCATGCCTGCGCAGGCAGCTCGGGCGTGGCGTGGGACCAAGGCGGTCGCGATGGTTTTTCGCGTGCCTACCTGCACCACCTCGACCGCTGCGGCGAAATGCTTGGCCCGATGCTGACCACCATCCACAACCTGCACTACTACCTCAACCTGATGCGCGAAGTGCGCGAGTCGCTCGACGCAGGGCAGTTCTCGCAGTTCCGTGCGCAGTTCAAGTCGGATCGGGCACGCGGCGTTTGAGTTTCAGGAGGCCGCTGTGCCCCCGTCGCGATGGGGCACACGAAGACCGTTGCATTCGCCCCGAGGGCGGAGCTCCCACAACAAGGCGCAGTTCATATCAAATCGAACACGCACCGTTTGAATTCAATGTGGGCGCAGCTCCCTCGCAGCGATGGGGCATGCGCAGCCATGCCCCCAGCCCCACACCAGCCAGCAGCCCCATCAACAACAATTCAATGCTGCTCATGCACCACCTCAAATCTGTACCCGTGTGCCCAGCTCGACCACCGCATTGTCGGGCAAGCGGAAAAACTCGACCACACCACCTGCGTTGCGGTTCATGGCGGCGAACAGCTTCTCGCGCCACTGCGCCATGCCTGCGCCTGGGGTGGACACCACGGTTTCGCGGCTGAGGAAATACGTGGTTTCAAACTCGGGAATGCGCAGGCCGTGGGCCGCACAACCGCTCAAGGCCTGAGGCACATCCGGGTTGTTCATGAAGCCATAGCGCACCACCACGCGCCAAAAATGCTGGCCCAGCTGGCCTACCTGCAAACGGTCTTGCTCGGACACCCAGGGCACTTCGTCAAACAGCACGGTGAGGATCACGTTCTTCTCGTGCAGGACCTGGTTGTGCTTGATGTTGTGCAGCATGGCTTGCGGCACCGTTTCAGGATTGGCCACTGGGTACACCGCCGTGCGCGGCACACTGTACGGTGGGTGGGCTTCGAGCATCTCGATGAAGGAATTCAACTCCAAACCATCTTGCCGAATGGTCTCGACCAGCAATTCGCGACCGCGTGCCCAGGTGGTCATGAACATGAAGAACAGCAAGCCCATGGCCAGCGGGAACCAGCCGCCGTCCCACAGCTTGATGGCACAACCCGCAAACAGGAACAAGTCCACCATAAGGAAAACACCCGTGGCGCCCAATGCCAGCGGCAAGGGCATCCTCCAGGCTTTGTAGACCACAAAAAAGGTCAGCGCGGTCGTGATCGCCATGGTCAGCGTGACCGCAATCCCATAGGCCCCCGCCAGCGCCGACGAACTCTTGAACGCCAGCACGGCGATCACCACGCCCACCAGCAAAGCCCGGTTCACGGCCGGCATGAAAATCTGGCCCGACTCTTTTTCTGAAGTGAATTGAATGTCCATTCGGGGCAAAAATCCCAACAAGATGGCTTGCCGAGTCATGGAGTAAGCCCCCGAAATCACCGCTTGCGAAGCGATGATGGCCGCCAGTGTGGACAGCGCCACAGCCAATACCATCCAGGACTCGGGGAACATGCGGTAAAACGGGTTTTCCAGCGCTGAAGGGTCCTGCATCAGCAAAGCGCCTTGCCCCATGTAGTTGAGTGCCAGGCCTGGCAAGACCAGTCCTGTCCAGGCCAGCTGAATGGGCTTGCGGCCAAAGTGCCCCATGTCGGCATAAAGCGCTTCCGCTCCCGTGAGGGCCAGAACAATGGACCCCACAGCGGCCAACACCATCGGGCCGCGTTCCATCAAAAATTGCCAGGCGTACACCGGGTTGAGGGCCTGCAAGATGGCCGGTTGTTGCGCAATGTGCCACACGCCCAAAGCCCCCAGGGTGAGGAACCACAGCACGATCACGGGACCAAAAAACCGCCCCACCGAATGCGTGCCAAAACGCTGAACAGCAAACAGCACCAGCAAAATCAACACCGACAATGGCACCACATATGGTGAGAGGGTGGGTGTGATGACCTCAAGGCCTTCCATGGCCCCGATGACCGAAATCGCAGGGGTGATGATGCTGTCGCCATAAAACAGGGTGGCCCCGAACAAGCCGAGCAGCAACAAAGCCTGGCGCAGGCGCGGCGAGTCTTGCACGGAGCGCGCCGCCAGTGCCGTCAGCGCCAGGCCACCGCCTTCGCCCCGGTTGTCCGCCCGCAGGATCAGGATCACGTATTTGAGCGTCACCACCAGCATCAAGGCCCACAGGATGGTCGAAACCACGCCCACGATGTTGTGGGCGTCCAGCGTCACCCCGGTGTGCGGCGCAAACACCTCCTTGACGGTGTAGAGCGGGCTGGTGCCAATGTCGCCATAAACGACGCCCAGCGCCGCCAGCGTGAGTGCGGCCAGTCCATGGCGCTTGGTGGGGGGAGTGCCCTGGGTGGCAGATGAAGACTCGGCAGTTGAAGACATGGCAGGTGCCCAAAGTGAACGAAGCCACAGCTTGCCCGCGCCGGCATCAGGAACGCATAAGTCTCCAAGTCAGCGCTTTCAGTTCCCTGGCTCGGCCAGCTTGTAGCCCACGCCCGGCTCGGTCAGCAGCCATTGCGGCTCGGCCGGCACGGCTTCGAGCTTGGCTCGCAATTGGCCCATGTAAAGGCGCAGGTAGTGCACCTGGTCCACATGTTCCGCGCCCCACACATCCCGCAAAAGCTGGCGGTGCGTGACCACCTGCCCGGCCTGGCGCGCGAGCCGGGCGAGCAGCTTGAATTCGGTGGGTGTCAGACGCACGGCCTGCCCGTGCAGCTGCACCGTGTGCCTTGCCAGATCGATCTGCAAGCCGCCCACGTCGTATTGCGTCAAAGGCGACTGCACCTGCACACCCCGGTGGCGCAGGCTCACGCGCATGCGGGCCAGAAGCTCCTGCACGCTGAAGGGTTTGACCAGATAGTCGTCGGCTCCGGCGTCGAGCAAGCGCACCTTGCCCGCATCGTCGTGGCGGGCCGAGATCACCAGCACAGGCACACTGCGGTGTTGCCGTATCCAGGCTAGCAGTTCGCTGCCATCGGCATCGGGCAAACCCAGATCGAGCACGACCAGCTCAAAAGGTTGTGGATGGTGCGTGAGCAGCGCCGAGGCATCTGCGCAGCTGCCTGAACCGGTGACGGCGTAGCCCTCGGTCTCGAGCGCCGCCTGTAGCGTCTGGCGCAATGCCCGGTCGTCCTCCACCAGCAACACGTGCAGGCTCATGGGTCCAGGCCCTCGGTTTGCGCCAGCGGCTGGCTGCGCAAAGGCAGGCGCAGGCGGACCGCCGTGCCGCCGCCTTCACGAGCATCGATCCACAGCCGCGCTTCGTTCGCCCTGGCAATCGCCTGGCACAGCGCCAGTCCCAGCCCCATGCCCCGACGGGCCAGGGCGTCCTGGTTCGGGTCAGGGCGCTCGGCTCTTTGCATGCGGCTGAACGGGTCAAAGACTTTTTCACGCCACTCGGCAGGAATGCCGGGGCCTCGGTCCAGCACCGCCATATCGATGGCGTCTTCAAGTTGCTGCGCCTGCAGCTGCACCGGGGCATCCGTCGGGCTGTAGTAGACCGCGTTGTCCACCAGATTTTCAAACAACTGGACCAGCAAGACGGGCTCGCACCACAGCAGCGGCAAGCCGGGGGGCACATCGGCCAGAAAGACGCGTTCTGGCCAGCGCCTGCGCGCCGAGGCCAGCACCACGCTCCACAGTTCTTCAAGCGATTCCCAGCTGCACTGCAAAGGCGTACCTGTGCCGTCGAGCCGTGCCAGCTGCAGGGTATGGGTGGTCATGCGGTGCAAGTGCCCGGCCTCGGCCAGGATGGTTTGGGCCTGCTGTTGCGCACGGGGATCGTGCCCCTGCGCAGCCTGCTGCAACAAAGCTGAAGCCGCCCCGGTGATGGTCGCCAGGGGGGTGCGGTAATCGTGCGAAATCGCCGCCAGCAAGGTGTTGCGCAATTGCTGGGACTGCAGGTGCTCATGGGCCTGCTGCGCCTGCTGACGGGCTTCCAGGCGCTCGATTCCATCGGCCAGCAAGCGGGCCAGATTTTGCAACATGGCCAGCGACAAAGGTGCCTCATCCGGGGCGGCAGCCCAAGGGGCCAGCGCCAGCGCGCCGATGATCCGCACACCTGCCCGCAAGGGCAAAACCAGTGCAGGCAGACTGTCGTAGCGGCCCGTGCCCGGGCCGATGGCGTTTTGCTCCTGAACGCAGGCCGTCAACAAGAGTTGCAGTTCGGGCAAGGCTTGGGCCTCCCCCTCCGGCCAATACCAGGCCTCTCCCGGGCCAGGGCGCTGCAGCCGCACGGCGACAGCGCGCCCTGCCCAGCCCGAGATCAGGGTCTGGGCCAAACGGACTTGCTCAGCCACCGTCCCCGCCTGTTGCAGCCCGCTGGCCAATGTCTGCTGCTGACGTGCTTGCTCGGCCGCCAGCACCTGCGCCTGGGCATGGCTGCGCAAGCGGGCCATGAGGACGCTGATCACGCTGCTGGTGCACAGCAACGTCACCAGCAGCAGCAAGTCCTGATGCAGCTCCACATGGAAAGTGAAGCGCGGTGGCACAGCAAACCAGTTGAAACCGGTCACGGCCAAGGCCGACACCACCACCGAGGCGCTCGCCGACAGCCAGAAGCTGGCCAGCGTGCTGCACAGCACCAGCAGCAAGGCCTGGTTGCCCAGACTCCAGGCTCCATCAAGCGCCACCATGAGCGCGGCAAAGCCTGCCCAGATGGCGATGGCTGGCCAGTAAGACAGGCGGCGTTTCAACAGCAGGGGTTCGGACATGTTCCAGCAGATTAGCAGGCGACGCATCTGGAAAGCATAAGGATGCCCAGGCGCCACCGATGCATGCGGTTCAGTCGCTGACAAACACCGTCAGCACCCCGGTGTAGCCATACAGGTGATGTCGCGCAATCTCGCCGGCGGCATAAAACCCCACCAGTGGCACATCGCCCAGCGCATGACGAATGATCTGCATTTCGGCGCTCGGGCCGCCAAAGTGGGCACCGCCCCGCCCGGTGCAACTGACATACACCGCCCCCGCAATGCGCTTGCCCGGCTGCGGCGTGGTTGGCAAAGGGTCATCGCGCAAGGCGTTGATGGCCTCAATGGACAACAGCTCAGGCTCCAGCGCTTCGCGGATTTCGGCGCACACGCGCACCAGGTCGGCACGGGCGGCCTGCACGTCACGACGGACAAAGGTCAGGCGCATGCCGGGTTCCACCATGTCGGCCACCACCACGCCCTGACGACCCGGGTCCAGGCCAATGATGTGGCGCACCCGCACATCGCTGCTCAGATGGCCGGTACGCCCGACCCCGGCTTGTCCGGCCGGACTCAGGCCGACCAAAGTGGCACGCACCACCGGAATGGCCTGCTGTGGCGCGCTCAGGCTGACTTGCAAATCGGCCAGCATCACATCGAGCGCGGGCTCACCCGCCAAGGCCAGCACCGTGTTGCGCTCGGCCTGCGTGATTTCACGCTCGGGGGCCACAGGCTGACAGCCTTGGGTGACGCGAGACAACCAGGCCACTTGGGGTGCAAAAGCCACACCACTCAGCCCGCCGTCCAACACGCCACCATGGTCAGGATGGTCCGCCCCTTTGACAGCAAACTGCACGCTGCGGCCCCGGCTCGATGACAGCCCGCCAAACAGATACCCCTGCTGTGTGCGGCCCGCCAGATCCGCCAGCAACTCGGGCAGATCAGGGGTGGCCGGATCGGCATGCACCAAGGCTGCATCGGCCCAACCCGAAGGCAAGGGCGACACGCCCGAAAACACCCGGTAGTGTTCTGGCGGCAGATCGCACAACAACACAGCCAGCGCCGGTTCGTCCCAGTACTCGGCCTGGCTGACCGCAACCCCGACGCCCACGGTGCCGGACCAATCGGTCACGTCCGGCAAGGCCTGGCGCAGGTGGTCCAGCAAGGCCTGGGCCACCTGGGCGTAATGGTCAGTGATGTAAACCAGTGCCAGCCGGGGCTGGCGGGCATAGCCAGGCAAGGTCATCTGTGCCCGCAACTGGGCCAGCACCAGGTCCGCAGCCATGCGCCACTGCGGGTGGGTGGCGTGGCCACACGGGAACAGCTTCATGCGGCAGGGCGTTTTTTAGCGGGCGCTTTGCGGGCAACGGTCTTGGCCGCCGACTTGGCTGGGGCCGCTTTTTTGCCCGCAGCTGGACGGGCTGCCGACTTGGCTGTCGGGCTTGTTTTGGTGGCAGATTTGGGCGCAGCTTTGGCCGCCCCGGTTTTGGACTTGGCCGCGCTGGTGGCCGCATTTTTGGCCACCATGCCCGCCTTCATGGCTTCACTGGCCACGTCTTTCATGGCCGCCGAGGCGATGTCCTGGAACTGCTGCGTCAATGCACCCCACCACTGCATCGGGTCGACTGCTGGCTTGGCGGCCGCTTCTGGCTCAGCCTCTGGCACCACTGCTGCAGCCGGTGCTTCGGGTGGGGTCTGTGCGCTGGGCGCCTCGGGGGCAGCGGTCGGCTCAGGCGCCGGGGCTGGTGCAGGCTTGGCCGAAAAAATGGACGCCGCCGAGGCGTCTGCCGCGGCCGATGCAGTGGGTGGTTTGGCCGTGAAAGCCTTGGCCAGATCGCTCATGTTCACGTTCATGCTTTGCAACGTGGACAGGGTCATCTTTTGCACTTCCATCGCCTGGATGGAGGCCTTGAGCGCGGTGGTGTTTTGCTCCAGCCAGAACAGCACCGACTTGAGCTCCTGAATGCGCTTGTCGATTTCCTCGATGCTCAGCGTAGGGGCCACCCAGCTGGCCATGCCCGGGATGGCCCCCGCCGCTGGCGCGGCCTGGGTCGCTGACTTGGACAGGTTTTGCAAAAAGTCAAAACCGGGAACAAATTTGCCAAAGCCGAAGGCGTCGCTCATGGTGTCTCCTCAAAGGGGGTGATGAGCGAAGCTTAAACGATGAAACTTTCTGGACACGCACTGGCAAACACTTAATGTGCGGCCAACCACCGTTGGAGCATCGCAGCGGTGGGCGGACCGATCACCCTTTGCGTCTGACCTTGCACGTCCAGCAGCACCACATAGGGCGTGACATTGGGCCAGGCCGGATCGACCGCCTGACGAATGGCAGGCTCAAACCCGTCAAACGCATACAGCTGCGTCATGCCCTTGAAATGCACGGCATGTCGCCATGCCTGCGGGCCCGTCACATCCATCATGACGGCATTCAGCTCGGGTTTGTCCTTGCGCTGTTGCACCGCTTTGTGCAGCACCGCAAAAGCCGCAGGACAGGTGCTGCAATACGAAGTCGTGAACAAATAAGCTGCAGGGCGAGGGCCATGCTGCAGTGTATGTGTCCAGGTTTTCTCATCGAACGGCAACACCATCCGCTGAGCAGGGGCCTTGGCTTGGGTTGACAGCTGTTCATGGTGGTGGGCTTGCGCCCCTGCCCCTGATGCCCCCAGACTCAATGCGGCCGATAACACCGCGTGTGCCGCGGTTTTAAAAATGGAGTTCATGGACTTGCGTCTCCTGTGTGTTGCGCCACACCACCACCATGCGCGAACCACTTTGGGCCAAGCGTGGGTGGTCGTTGTAGCCTGTGGTTTCGCCCAGGGTTTTGAGCGTGAAATTTTGCCCACCATCGGTGGAAAGCCAGGCTTTGAGTGACGTCGCGGCACCTTCACTGCTACGCCAGACCACCGCCACATGGGGGCCATCGGCCAGCACATCGGCATGCTCGGCCCGTGCATCCGGCAACACGCGCACGGTCTCAGGCAAGTGCTCGCCTTGTGCATCCAGTCGCGCATAACGCACAGCAGCCTGGTCTTTCCCATCCACTTTGCGGATACCAAACCAAACGGTGTGGTAGCCCGTTGAAAGCCCGTCTGTATGGAGCGCCAATCCGGGCCCGTGGTGCGGGCAGGCATTGATCTGCCAGTCATCGTGCGTGCTGCGGCTGATGCGATTGACTGGTGCGCCCACACGCGCAAAGGCATGGTCGCGAATGTTGCCATCAAAAACATGCCGCCATGTGGCTTGCAACTGCCCTTGCGGATTGCGGGCCAGGCCAATGCGACAACACTCGCATGAGTGGTCCGCCACTTTGGTGTCAGGGCCAAAGGTCTGACCACCGTCTTTGGACTCGTTGCGGTAGATCGCGGCACCCGCATATTTTTGCGCCGAGCCTTTTGGCGGCTGGTCACGCTTGTCCACCCACAAGGTATGCAGCACACCTTGCGCATCAAATGCCACCGAATCGAAACGGTGGGTGATCTCCTGGCGGTCCTGGTGCACCGTGAAGGGCGCACTGAAGGTTTGCCCACCATCGCTGCTGCGCAACATTCGGATGAAGCCGGTGTAGGGCTTGGCCAGCGGCATGGTGTAGCTGATCACCGCCCAACCGTTCGGGCCAAACGCGATCTTGGGGCGGCTTTCTCCATCGGCCGCAATCAGGTCTTTGCCCGTGTCCAAAATGCGCGCCGGACTCCACTGCAAAGTGCCCCCCAAGGGGGTGCTTTGTACAAAAAGCTGCGCTTTTTCATTGAGACCCACCACCCACAAGCGGCTATCGGGTGCGATGGCCGCTCCCATGGCCAATTGCGGGCGTTGATGGCTGTGCCTTGCAGTTGCAGCGGACTTTGGAGCTTCTTTGACGGCCTCTTGCGCCCCCGCTGGCGGCGGAGCACACAGCCAAGCCAGCGTCAAAGTCCAAACGAAGCGCCCACATTTCAAAATATTCATGAGGTTCTCAACAAAGTAACTGGCTCATCCTGGCTTGCGAGGATCTTGTCGCTTTGAAACACATCGTCGCAAGCCAGGTTTGATTTCAGCGGTGCCCCAACGATTTGGTCAAGCCCACCATCACGCTGCGCGGCGCACCCGCAGCATAGGTGTTTTGCGTGTTGGGGGTGTAAGCGCCACTTTTGTAATTGCTGGACGCGTTGTCCGAATACAACTTGTCAGTCAGGTTGCGCACTTGGCCCCACACTTCCCAGCCATCTGGCAGCTTGTGGCTGGCCGTCAAGTTGAGCAAGGTGTGCCCCGCATAGCGCACCGTGTTGGCGTTGTTCATCCAGTAGCTGCCTTGCTTGACCAGCCCCAATGCGACACGCGATGCCGGGGTGAATTTCCAGCCAACTTGCGCATTGATGGTGTGGTTGGGTGCCTGCGGCATGTCTTTGCCCGAATAGTCTTCTATGGCATTCGTTTTGTCACTCACGCGGTAAGACACAAAAGTGTGTTCGGCCCAAGTCGCCCCCACACGCCAATCCCATTCACGCAAATCCTGGTTCAAGCTCAACTCCAATCCGCGGCTGCGTGTGCTGCCGGCGTTCTTGTTGAAGCTGTTGCCGATCTCCGAGGTGTAAGACACGATGGTGTCCTTGCCGCTGAGGTGGTACAGCGCCGAGTCCAGCCGAACACCCGAGGCCAACAAGGCGCGCCAGCCCACTTCAACGTTGTCATAGGTCGCCGAGCTCAATTCAGGGATCGCGGTCTTGCCATACAACTGGCTGACTTCGGGCGGCGTGAAGCCCATGCTCAGGTTGCTGTACAAGCTGCTGGTGGGGCTGAAGGCATAGGTTGCACCCAGCTTGGGGCTGAACTTGGCAAAGCTGCGCACCTCGTTGGCCGCCCCATAGTTGGCACCTGGCGTCAAATTGTTTTTGAAGTCATAGCGAATGCTGTCGTAGCGTCCGCCCGCCACAACACGAAGTTGCGCTGCTGGGCTGAATTCCAGTTGCGCAAAGGCCGCATCGTTGGCAATGCCTGCACCGTAATTGCGCACGCCACTGGGGTTGCCCACGCTGTTGAGGGTGTAGCTGATGTAACGCCCTGTGGGCACATCGCGCGCGATCGCCAGGTTGTCTGACACGTAATCGTTTTGGCTGCGGTCGGTGTAGAGGCCTGTGACCAGGCGTGCACGCAACCATGGCAACTTCTGCTCGTGCTTGACATCCACACCCAAAGACTCAACGTGGTTGTTGTTGAGGGTGCCCTTGCAAGTCGCTCCCGAACAACCCGAGATCGTGTAATTGGGCAACTGGCCATGGTCGTTGTTGCGGGCGAACAGCGTCACCGTGGTCAGACCACCTTGGGTGGGTTCACCCTCCCAGGCCACATTGGCACGGGTGGTTTTGTCTTTGCGCCAGGTGAAAGTGTTGATGCTTTTTCCGGGATTCGTGCGGAAGTCGTTTTCAAACAAACTGCCAGGGGTGTCCGACTCGAGATTCGTGTGCACCAAAGAGGCTTTCAACCAGGCTGCACCACCCAGGGCGTAGTCACCACGCAGGGTGAACGAATCTTTTTTGCCACCGCTGTACTGCTGCCAGTTGTTGTGATCACGGTGCGAGCTGTAGTGCGAAAAGCGCAAACCCAAATCGCCCCAGGTGTTGCTGGCACCCGAATCCACGCGGGTAAAACCATCGGTGTTGTCATGGCGAATGCCCAAGTACCCTGTCGGCGTGCGCGAGGGCTTTTGCGTGAGGAAGTTGACCGCCCCCCCCACAGCATTGCTGCCATACAACGACGAGGCTGCGCCCTTGACCACCTCGACACCGCCCGAGCCGTTCATGTTGTTTTCGTTCAGGGCATTGTGGTTGAACACCCCCAACGGACGGATCGGAATGCCATCTTCCAGATACTGGTAAACCGCATTGGTACTGATCGGCTGGCGAATGGCCATGCTGTGCTGCTCATTGCCCAGGTCATTCCAATGCACGCCGGGTATGCGGTTGATGATCTCGCCCACCGATTTGGGTTTGTCGGCATCCCACTGGGCACGGCTGACCGAACCGATGGACACAGGGGTTTCGGACAGTTTGGTTTCCGATCGTGAGCCTGACACCACGATGGTGTCCAGTTCGGGTGCAGCTTGGGCGACGACATGGCCGCTCAAGCTGGCCAACAGGCCGAACACGGCCCAAGACAAAGGAGAAAGAGAGAAGGTATTTTTCATGACATGTTTCAAATGGATCCGTCATTGCCAACGCGCAGGGCAGCAATGCACACAAGCGCCAGGCACCCTGAGGCGCTGACTCGGTTAAACAGGGATCAATTGAAAACAGGCGGCCCGCGAGAGGGCAAAGGCGGGGCCGTGCTGGCAATCAGAACGGCTTCGGGCAGTCGCTGCACGATGTGCGAGCGGGCATCGGGCACATGGACCAGTGCCGCCACCGTGGGCGGTGGCAGGGCTGGCGCGGCGTGGGCGCACAGCGGGCAGTCCATGCTGGATCTCACCTGGGTGTCCCCGCCCTCGCCCTGCACCACCACCTTCATGATGCCCATGGTGGAGCACACCACGTTCATGGTTTTGGGCTGCAAGTTGGCCGCCAAAACCGACACCCCCACAAACAGCACATACCAGACCAGCACAAGGCGGGCCAGGCGACGTATAGTTCTGCGAGCGGAGGTCATCAGGCTTTGGTTCAATGCTTGGGGTGAGTAGCGTGCGCACCATGTGCGCCGCCATCCACACGCAACATGCCCTCGAAGGAGGCGAACTTCCTGAGGGTTTCTGCGGGCAGACGGCTTTCTGCAGCCTGCAGTTTCATGGCCAGCGCCTGGGCTTCCGCGGCTTTCATACCGGTCTGTGCAAGCGTGCTCGCTTGGCGCAAGCCGTCGCCGCCACAAACCACGATCACCCATTGACCATACCGCTTGTTGAGCAACGCACGACCACCGCGCACGTCTTGCAACCAGCCCGCAACGGCCCAATCCCCCTCCACAGCCACTGGCGTGACGGTGAGTGGCGACTGGGGTTTGTCAAACTGTTTTTTCAAAACATGAACGATTGCTTGTGCTTGCGCCTGCTCAGGTGCGGTCTTCACGGCTGCATCTGGATGCGCCATGACCATGTTCAGGTGGGCCGCCAAGGAGAGCGTCAAGGCCATGTGGGTGATGTGTTTCATGGTGCAGCACCCGTTCAGAAGCTGGCTTTCACACCCAGCTGCAGGGCGCGACCTGGCATGGGATAGCCTTCGCGGAATGCATACGTTTTGTCGAAAATATTTTCGACTGCAGCAAACACTTCTCCACGCTGGCCCAGCTGTGGGAGTTTGTAGCCCATGCGCAAATTGGCCACTGTGAAACTGGACACTTGCGTCAAATTGGCGCTGCCATCTCGCGCTTGGCCCAAAACAACCATGGCCGATTGAAGTTGCGCATCAGCACTGACGCGCCATGCACCTTGTTGCCAATTGACCCCTGCGGTCAGGC